>Ga0315308_1001956_pt1 | contig 11732 bp, 9 predicted proteins | sample TDP3_MG_FD_203078 | JGI IMG/M metagenome (GOLD analysis project Ga0315308, IMG submission 203078) | Freshwater sediment microbial communities from Lake Towuti, South Sulawesi, Indonesia - TDP3 | ecosystem: Environmental > Aquatic > Freshwater > Lake > Sediment | place: Indonesia: South Sulawesi... | reverse complement strand
GCTCGCGTGGTCTTCTTGGGCCTTCTGAGCTCTGGTCTGAGGATCGGCGAGTTCCTAGGCCTGCGGGTTCAGGACGTGGACTTTGGCATGCGTATGGTCGTGCCTGAAGGCCGGCAGAGCGAGACTACGAAGCGCTCTTGGTGTAGCTTCCTAAGCCGCGAGGCTATGGACGTGCTCCAGGCCTACCGAGAGGAGTATCCGCCGAGGCCAGGGATGCTCGTCCTCCCTGGCACGTACGGGGTGGATGGCATGATCAGCGACATGGATAACATCTTCTATCGAGCTTCCAAGGCTTCAGGCGTGAAGGTGACCCCTCACCTTCTGAGGAGCATCTTCGCAGACCGGCTGGGGAAGCGAGGCGTCCCAGACCGGTTCATAGACGCCTTCTGCGGCCGCCTACCGCCAGAGGAGCTCGCGAGGCATTACAGCGACTACCGGCCGGAAAGCCTCAAGGTACTCCATCTCATCGCAGAGCCCTACCTCACACTCTATGGACGGACCGACCACATCCATGAGGAGCTCAAAGCCGCAGTCACCAACCCAGATGATCTCCCCTACCTCCTCGCCAGGCTAGGCCTCAGCCCAGACACGATCCGAGCCGCCATCCATCAAAACCGTTAGGAAAACCCCTAACGCGCGCTAGAGAAACCCCTAACGCCAAAGTTCCCCCAACCCCACCGAACAGAGCCCACCCCAAGCTCCTTTCACAGAAAGAACCAACCAGCAGCCTCAACCCAAAAGTGGGCCGGGCCGGACTTGAACCGGCGACCGCCACCTTTCCTGAGGCGTCTGAGGCCTTCGTAAGGGTGGCATCCTGGCCAACCTAGACGACCGGCCCGCGGGGCATAAGGGGCCGCTTGTGGCTTATTTGCTTTAGCGAGGCGCCGGGGACGGGACTCTCCGCCCGAGGCCTGGGCCTTTGAACCCGTGAGGCGCATTGCGCCACAGACTCTCCGTCCCATCGCTGGCGGGGATAGCAGGCCTGCACCCTACCAGGCTGCCCGCGTTGATCTCAACGCTCTAGGTGACCCCGGCGCGCTTAGCACGCCTCCCGCCGCACGATATAAGGTTTGACGACGAACCAGATGGGGAGAGCTTTATCAAGGGCCTTCCGAGGCTTTAGGTGCTCCCGCAGGTGGGATTCGAGCTTGAGTCTCCCTGTCTCAAGGTGGGTTCACGAGAAGGGCACCTACTCGCTCGAGGACGCCCTGAGAAGCGTCAGGTCGCAGCGCGACTTCGCGAAGGCGGGGGCGATCGGCGTCTTCATCGGCGTCGTCCGCGGCTTCGACGAGGCCCAGGGTGAGGTCAAGGGCCTAACCCTGGAAGCCTACGCTGAGAAGGCTGAGGAGGTGCTAGGGGAGATCCGACGAGACCTCGTGGCACGTAAGGGGATCGTGGACGTGCAGCTGCATCACCTCATCGGCGAGTTCACGCCGGGCGAGGACCTCGTCTACGTGGTCGTCGCGGGCTCACACAGGGAGGAGGTCTTCCAGACGCTCAGGGAAGCCGTGGAGCGCTACAAGCGCGAGGTGCCGATCTTCAAGAGGGAAGCCCTGGCGTCGGGGGAATCCTACTGGGTCTATGAAAGGCCCAGGCACGGGGGCCAACCGTAGCGGAAGGGCCCCAGCGCAGGCGGGATGGAAGGGATAAGAGCGGTGGCAGAGGCCTTGAAGCGGCGCATCCTTGTGCTGGACACCTCGGCGTTCATCATGGGCTACAACCCGCTCAGCTCTGAGGAGGAGCAGTACTCGACCCCCGCGGTTAAGGAAGAGCTTAGACCAGGCGACACGCCTAGGCTGAGGTTCGAGATGGCCGAATCGCTGGGCAAGCTCAGGTCCATGAGCCCACCGGCTGAGTACCTCGCGGAACTTGAGGCCCCCGATAGATACACGAAGACTGGCGGTGAACTCTCAAGAGCGGACCGCGAGGTGATCGCCCTGGCGCTCAAGTTGAGGAGTGAAGGCCTAGACCCCGTACTAGTGACGGACGACTATGATGTCCAGAACGTGGCCGAGGCCTGGGGCCTACGGTACGCGCCTCTCGCCCAGCTAGGCATCAAGTACCACTACACCTGGGTTCTCCAATGCACCGGCTGCCGACGCATCTACCCTCCCATGGAGAGGTCGGCCACCTGCCGCATCTGTGGCGCTACCCTCAAGCGTAGGGTCGGCCGAGCAGAGAGGGCGCATCGGAAGCTCGCCAAGCCCTAACGCAAGGCTAGGGCCGGGGAGAACGGGAAGACTATTCGGGGAGCGGTAAGGAGATGACAGTGGGCTATGAGCGCTGGCTTGTTCCCAAACCACGTGTTGAACGGTTTGTCGTTGCTACCATGCTATCTCGGGAAGGTTGATCTCGCCTTTTCGAGGCCAGGTCATGATGGCGTAGTTTTCACAATAGAACTGAAACCCTAGGCTTTCCGCTAGCTGTCTCGAGGCAGCATTCTTCCAAGACGCGCTGTATAGGGGTAGCTTTCCAGACGCGAATGTCGCCTCGACCGCCGCTGCGACGACAGCCTTGCCATAGCCTCTCCTCCTATGTCCCTCTCGAGTCCAGACGGCGATCTCCCATGCATAGATGGAGTTGGACATCGTATAGGCCGTCGATACTGGGATATCCAATTCGAAGATAGTGAACACCCTCGTGTTACGCCTTGACTCGCTCCAATAACCCTCGAAGGGGCCAAACCAGTCCTTGTGGCTGAGGAAGATATCCCTGTCAGACTCTCTCAACTCGGTAACCTCGTAGCGTTTGTACGGCCTAAACATCTGCGGACTGTTATAGTAGCATGGACCATGTTTAGGGTGGAGTGAGCCACCTATGGCTTTGGCCAGTTCCGCTGCCTTGCACAGCCCTCTCTTTGAGAAGACATCCTCCGCCGTGAACCCGTTGAAGAACGATCCGACCCTCGATTCCAGTTCTGGAGACATAGACACGATACACTTGTCGTCTTGGCGGGCGAACCAGACGGGGAGGAGGTAGCCGCCAAATCGCTTGGCTTCCCTGCGGACTGTCGCTACGAACCTCAGCTCGCCTTCTCGCAGATCCGAGAAGAATGCCCCAAACTCTATGCGGAAGTGGGCTTCAAGCTGTGATCTCCTTCCCACGCCATCCGTTGAAGCCCACCCCCAGTGCCTTTGGCCGGTTCCTCCTAGACCAAGCTCAGGTGTGCCTTGTGCCGGAGGGTGATCTCCCTGACATCCTCAGCCCGGCGGCTGAGGCAGAGTTCGATGAACCGGGGCAGCTTATCCAGGAGGTCTGTGGCGACCATGTGGAATCCCTTTTCCTGGGCGACTATGTCTCCGGCCCCGCCGTTGATGAAGGCCGCGGCCACACCTGCTGGGAAGGCAGGTACGCCCTGTGAGAGCATGGCCCCCGTGATGCCTGTGAGCACATCGCCCGTGCCTCCTACGGTCATGCCCTGGTTGCCCGTGAAGTTGAGCTTCGTCCGCTCGCCGTCGGTGATGATGTCCACAGGCCCTTTGAGCAAGAGCACCGACTTGAGGGCCCCAGCGGTCGCCTCGACGAGAGGCGCTCTTTCCGAAACTCTCTCCGGTAAGGCCTCACCTGTAAGGGTCCTGTACTCTCCCACGTGCGGCGTCAATACCAGCGGAAAGTCCACAGCTCGCTTGAACCGACCATACGCCTTCAAGGCATCCGCATCCATCACCGTTGGAAGCCTTCTCTTCGCCGTCAGCTCGAATAGCTTCTCCACAGCCTCCTGAGTCTCCGGGTGAAGGCCGAGGCCAGGCCCAACCGCGAGAGCGGTGGCTTTCTCCATCAATGGTTCGATCACGGCGAGAGCGTCGGGCATCAGGTGTTCGCCTGGGAGCTTCACCGTGATCAGGTCCGGGGAGAACGAGGAGATCACGTACGCCGTCCTCTCAGGCGCGGCTACATAGGCCAGGTCCACGCCCGTTCTGAGGGCTGCCAGCGCGACGAGGGCAGGTGCCCCCGTGTAGGTCTCGCTGCCGGCGACGATGAGGAGGCGGCCGAAGTCGCCCTTGTGAGAGTGCGGCGGTCTAGGCTTCACCGCGAGCAGCACGTCGCCCGGGCCTGCGAAGCGTTCCGCCTCTGGGGGTATCCCGATGTTCGCCACCTTCAGCTTCCCAACGTAGGAGCCTGTCTTCTCCAGGTCTGTCTTCGACCGGTGTAAGGCCACGGTGACATCCGCCTTGACGGCTTCGCCGAGCGCCTCACCGGTGTCAGCATCTATCCCTGAAGGGATGTCTACGGCCACCTTGAACCCCTCAGCCTGGTTCAGCCTCCTCACAGCCTGCAGCAGGGGGGGCCTTAAGCTGCCTTTCACCCCGGTTCCCAAGAGGGCGTCCACGAAGACATCCGCCTTCAGTTCAGGCATCAGCTCGCTATCCGGGACGGTGAACAGCCTGACGGACTCCCTCATCTGAGCGAGGGCTTCCCAGTTCGCTCTCGCGCTCTCGTTGGATATCGTCTGCGACGTGCCGACGAGGAGCACGGTCACCTTGAAGCCCAGGCCGGCGAGATGCCTAGCCGCAACGAAGCCATCTCCTCCATTACCTCCGGTACCGGAGAGGACCATAATCGTGTCGTGGCCGGGCGTGAACCGTGAAGCCACCTCCCTGGCGACCTCTGCCCCGGCGTTCTCCATGAGCTGAAGCTCGGTGACGCCCAAGTACCGGGCGTTGAGCTCTTCGGCCGTCATCTCGATGCTCGTTACCGTGCGCAAAGGGCCGTCCTCGCAGTGAACCTAGCGTGGAACGGGGCTTAAACGCTTTGTCGCAGTTGAAGGAGGGCTGATGGCAAAAGCTTAAGTCTCATCCGCCAACCGCATACTGGGCGCTCTTCCTTGAAGGCATCGGTCGTCCTCGTTGCGAAGGACATGTTCCTTGTTCTCGATCTCAAGACTGCCTCGTCGCGTCAGCGCGCCGGCGTAAACGCTTCTGGCCTCCTAGCGCAGAGGGAGTGCTCGGGTTGAGGGGAGCAAGGAGACGCTTCGAAACGAGGAGGACGCGTGCAGGAAGTCGCTCGTGGAAGAGCATGCTCTCCATGCTTGCTCTGCTCGTCCTCCTTGGCTCGGGAAGCGTCTCAGCGGCGCTTCCAGTCTTGCCTTCGCCCATCATAATCCCGCCGGTCATCATCTTCAGGTACACTTGGCCGATGTTCCGCCATGATGTGCAGCGCACGGGCTACACGGCAAGCCCGGCTCCAAAGGCGGCGGCTCTGCTCTGGCGGTTCACGACCGGAGGCGCGATCGGCTCATCCCCAGCCGTGACAGGTGGCGTGGTCTACGTAGGCTCCTTCGACAACAAGACCTACGCGTTGAACGCATCTACTGGGGCCTTGATATGGGAGTTCCGGGCCGGGGGCCTGGTAGGGTCCTCCCCAGCCGTAGCCTATGGGAAAGTCTTCGTAGGAGCGAACGACAACAACCTGTACGCGCTTAACCAGTCTACCGGGACTGAGATCTGGAGGTTCTCCACAGGATACCTAGTGGCGGCCTCCCCTGCTGTCGCGGACAACATGGTCTTCATAGCCTCCCTTGACGGCAAGGTCTACGCGCTGGACGAGTTGACGGGGGCTAAGAGATGGGAGTTCCTGACAGGAGCCCAAGTATGGTCTTCTCCCGCCGTGGCTGACAACATGGTCTTCGTCGGGTCGAATGACAAGAAGGTCTACGCGCTGAGGGAGTCGACGGGAGCTAAGGTGTGGGAGTTCCTGACCGGGAACGTGGTCGGTTCCTCTCCCGCCGTCGCTGGAGGCATGGTCTTCATAGGCTCATTCGACGGCAAGGTCTACGCGCTGGACGAGTTGACGGGGGCTAAGAGATGGGAGTTCCTGACAGGAGCCCAAGTATGGTCTTCTCCTGCTTTAGGCTATGGGAAGGTCTTCGTCGGCTCCTACGACAGAAAGGTCTACGCGCTCAACCAGTCCACTGGCAGCAAGATATGGGAGTACACGACAGGAGGCTACGTCTTCTCCTCTCCCGCCGTGGCCGACGGCATGGTCTTCGTGGGGTCTCAGGACAGAAGGCTGTACGCGCTCAACCAGTCCACGGGAGAGAGGATATGGGACTACACGACTGGAGACCTGGTGAACACCTCTCCGGCTGTGGTTGACGGCAAGGTCTACATAGGATCGAGTGACAAGAGCGTCTATGCCTTTGGGACCCACGACATCGCGGTGACGAGCGTCGCGGCGCCATCATTCGCCGCGATCGGGGACACGGTAAGCGTGAACGCGACCGTCTTGAACGCGGGCGATTTCACCGAGACCTTCCAGGTCGACGCGACCTACGACGGAAACAGGATCGGCGCCACGCAGATCGTCAGCAACCTAGCCCCTGGCGCCACTAAGACGTTGGTCTTCACCTGGAACACCCAAGGCCTGTCGCCTGGCAACTACACGGTCAAAGCGCTAGCATGGCCGGTTAGCGGGGAGACGGACACAGCAGATAACGAGAAGGGGCCCGTCATCGTCGCGCTTGGGAAAGCAGCCAGCATCCTTGCCATCTCGGTCTCTTCGACCACGGTGGCCGCGGGTGAAAGGGTGGTCGTCGGAGGCTCCATCTCACCTGCGCGTGAGGGGCTCAGTCTGACTATCCAGTTCAGGCCGAGCGGCGGCGCGGACTGGGGCATCCTAGCCACGGTGACGAGCGACGCGTCCGGAAGGTACACGTACACCTGGGTGCCCACCGGGGTGGGAGCCTATGAGCTAAGGACAACCTGGGCGGGAGACGCTTTGACGCTGCCGGGTGAGAGCGCCGTCCAGACCCTTACCGTTGGAAAGGCGACCAGCACGCTTACCGTGACCGTATCATCGGACACCGTGACCGTGCAAGCGGACGTCAATATCGGCGGCTCCCTCTCTCCCCCTCGGGTTGGCGTCTCGGTGACGATACAGTACCGGTCCAGTGGAGGAAGCTGGACCACGCTCACCACGTCTGTGACCGATGCGGCTGGGAGCTACGCGTACACCTGGACCCCCACAACGGCGGGAAGCTACGAGCTGAAAGCCGTCTGGCCGGGAGACGCCTCAACGGAGGGCGATGAGAGCGACCTTGCCGCGGTCATCGTTGTGAAGATGACGAGCATACTCGCCATCTCCGTCTCGCCGACGAGCGTGGAAACCGGCGGCAACGCCGTGATCGAGGGCGCGATCTCCCCTGCTAAGGCAGGTGCAGGGGTGGTGCTTCAGAAGAGGCTGGCGGGCGAGAGCTGGAGCACGCTCGCCACCGTAACCGCGGACTCCACGGGAGGCTTCCGGTACACGTGGACCCCGACGACACAGGGCAGCTACGAGCTGAGAGCGACCTGGGAGGGAGACGCCGCCACGCTGCCCGACGAGAGCGATGTGGTCGCGCTGACGGTTCGTGCGCCCGCGTTTCCCATCGACCCTCTCATCCTCGCCGCGCTCGCGGGTGGCGTCGTTGTGCTGGTCGCGGTGGCTATGATGCTTAGGAGGAGGCCTAAGAAGCCTGAGAGGCCCAAGCCGACCCAGCTGCGGTTGTCCGCGGACCCCGCGGAGATACTCGCAGACGGGAAGTCTACCTCGCAGCTGACGATAGAGTTACTGGACGCCGAGGGCAAGCCGCTCGCGACCGAGACGGACAGGCAGGTCGCGCTCTCGGCGACCGAGGGCCGAGTAGCGGGCTCAGTCACGATACCGAAGGGCCAAGCCCTCGCTAGGACAAGCCTCACCTCGACGTTGACCGTTGGCACCGTTTCGGTCTCGGCGAGTTCCGGAGAGCTAAAGGGCGCCCGCGTGCAGGTCGCCTTCAGGGAGAAGAAACGGTACTGCATGCACTGCGGCCAGCGGATGCCCTTGGAGGCCAAGGTCTGCCCCAGCTGTGGGAACGCCCCGCCCTCGGGAGCGGACACGAAGCTCTGCAGGAACTGCAGCTCAGTGATACCGATAGTGGCCAGGTTCTGCAGCGAATGCGGCGCCAGCCAGCCCAGGTAAGGCGGCGGGGAGCAGGTTGCTGTCGTCCCTCAGCTCGCAGCGAGAAGATGAAGGCGGAGGCCTAGGTGCGTGAGTAGGCCCGCGGCGAAGATGGGCGACAAGGTCGTGGCGACTGACATACACATAGTGATGATTCCAACCCCGACTGGGCCTGTGCCGACCCCTCTGCCCCATCCCTTCCTTGGAATCATCACCCGCGGCGTCAGCCAGGACGTCCTCATTGAGGGAAAGCCCGCCGCCACAGTGGATAGCATCGCGGAGAACACTCCGCCCCACATGCCAATGCCTCCGGGAACAGCGTTTCAGAGGCCGCCCAGCAACCAAGCGAGGATCCAGGTAGGAAGCACAGGGGTCTTCATCAACGGCAAGCCCGCCGCGAGGCTGGGAGACATCGCCCTGACCTGCAACGACCCTGTCGACGTCCCGATGGGAACCGTGATCGCGGCGGGGACAGTCTTCATAGGCGAGACAGGTGCCGGAGCGCCGGCAGCTCCCTAAGCAGCGACAGGCGAGAAGAAGCTCCTCAACCCAAGAGGGGGAGCCCCCAGAGGACCTGGCAGACGCCAGACGGACTGAGAAGCACGGAGATCATCCGGCGGAGGGACGATACTGATGGTCTGCGGAGAACAGCGTCGCCTAGGAGGCGCCGGGGAACCTCATCGAGCATGGCAGAGACCCCGTGGGGAAGACCGCCCAGAACCTTGGGTCCCTGTGGATGGGTCTGCCGTCTTCCCCGGATCGCAAGCATATGGCGTAGCGTTCCCTACAGGGCCTTCGAGTTTCATGTAGACGAAGCGTGACCTATCTCTTATGTGCCTTAGGTGTACCCCGTGGTGGCGTCACAGATATCTTCGATCGACCTCTTACGTTCGGGAGGCTCGTAGCCTAGACGCCTAAAGGCTTCTTCCCGGCAACCTCGATCTGGGCCATCGTCGGCACCGGTCGCTCCACTCGCAACTCCCGCTCGAAGACGTACAGTAGCCGGATTCCACGAGCCTTCTCCTCGCCTTCAACCATCGCTCTTCCACCGAGCGGCCTCGCGTCGATGCCCTCCAACGCGAGCTCATCGTCCACGGCTAAGAGGGCTTTGACCACCGCCTCCGCCACGGCGTCTGCGCCGGCTCTGTCCGTGGCCCAGGCCTCGATGCAGTACTTCGCGGCGAGCTTGAGTGCCTTCACCCTCAGGGCCCCGGGAGCCAAGTACCTGACCAGAAGCTTCTTCCGCGTCTTCAGAGGCGCTACGGCGAAGCTTATCGAGGCCTCGTCCACGTTAGCGGTGTAGTCGGTGCCCTCCGTAAGCGGGATGCCCGGCGGGCACTCGACCTTGAGGCTTTCCTTCAGGGGTCTCTCCTTCAGCTTGAAGACGGTCTGGGCGCCGTCGAGCGCGAAGCGTTCCTCTCGCTCGACCGTGGTCTCGTCTAGGGTCTCGCTCATCCCGGACTTCTCGAGTCTGAAGCCTAGGCTGGAGATGGTGACGGCTGGCAGCTTCGAGGGCTTAGCGTCTAGGAGAACGCTCTCCTCGGGAAGCTCCGTGAGCTGCTCCCGAAGGACCGTTACGAGCTTCTCTTCTATCTCGGCCAGCATTTCCGGTCACAGGGCTAGGGGCTTGACCGGGACGATCTTAGCCCTATAGTGAACGACGTTACCCACCCTAGGCGTGCATTCCGGGCTCGTGTTCCTAAAGCTGACGGTTAGGACCTCCTTCTCTGGGCTCGTGTTCGCGACGCGGTACCTATACCAGACGTGCTCGTTAGGCGATAGGAGGTACTCGACGTAGGGGTTGTCGGCGCCCTTCGGCCTCAGCCTGGCGCGGTCATGGATAAAGAGGCCACTTACGACCGCGTTCGTCCCGTCAATGTAGTCGAAGACGACCTCCAGCGTCTTCTTGTCGCCTTTCTCGGCGCCCGACCAGTAGTCCAGGGACTCCAGGAGCGCCACGATGCCGAATCGGCAGATCACGCCTACCTGGCCTTTTTCCAGCAGCCACTGCCTCGTCAGGTGGCCGACCACCGGCGCCTGGTAGCTGTCCGATTCGCCGGGCACCACCTCGTTCAGGTTGTAGGCTACGCCGACGGGGCTGGTGACGTTCAACAGCGTTATCGTCTCGACCATGTTGTCCACGTATTCCTTCAGGGCTTGGAGCCTCCGTTCAAGCTCCTGGAGGTCGGCCTTGATCTCCTCCTGCATCCTGTTCCAGTCCTCAGACCGGATCACCTCGCCGGGTTTTCTCGCTATCGGCTCGAACCTTGTCATCTCGTGATCACTTCTCCGTAACCGTGACGACGGCGTTCACTCCCGCGGCCTTCATGGAGTCTACGAACCTCCCGATATGGCTTTCCGTCAGGCCGCTCCTGCGCAGGGCCTCAGACCTTACCTGAACCTCGAAGGTGGCCGGCTGAAGCCTCGTCCAGTCGAAGCGTATGCGCACGTAGGGAACGCCGACGGCGAAGGTGTGCTCGTCGAACGTAGCCTCGTCGAAGACCCCGACGAGCATCCTGAGGGATTCGCGGTACCTCCAAGAGGAGCCTCTTCGGAGAATCCGCGGGGGCTTATCCGCGGTGAGGCGTGCAGTGGCATCCCTCCCATCGTTGATTGCCTTGCCCTCCCCGATGACCAGCTGCTCACCGCCGCTCAGCTTGCCCTTGAAGCCCACCGACTCGCCTGTGTCAAGGTTCGTGACTTGGGGATCGCTTACCTCGCCGCCCTCCTCGACGGTCAGGATCATGCTGGGCGTCGCGTCCAGTATGCTGTTGCTTCCGAAAGCCCACGTATCGCCGGCTATCACCCTGAACTCAGCCGACCCGGGCGCCGGAGGGTTCTCCACGATCCTGACATCGGCTTCATCCCTGGCGCCGATGAGGGCTCTTACGGCCTCCAGTATGGCGGGCACCGTTCCGCCTCCCTCGTACTCGCCCACCGCCCTCTTCAGGCGGGCCCTGAGGCGCGCGTCATCCTCGCCCAGGATCCTGCTTGCCCTCACGAGCAGCCCGAGCCTGTCCAGCTCGTCTCCCTGGGCGGTGTCGACCCAGTGCGCCTTCATCATGCTTATGACCTCCTCCTCGACCTGGTCTAGCTGCTGGGCTACGGCTGAGACCACGCCGTAGACCAGGGATTGCCTGTCCCAGTGCTTGTAGAACCTCGGCAACCTGTCGCAGATCCTCTGAGCTCTGCTCATCCTCACTCCCTCATCCTGAAGAGGACGTTTACCGTCCGGGGGTTGGCTCTCTCCTCGCTGCCTATCTCCACGTTCTCCTTCTCGCTCCGCACGAGCTCTGCGCCCTCCCTGTGGGCCATCATCACGACATCCGCTACGTCCCAGACGCCCTTGACGCTCAGGGCGGCTTCCACGATCCTCGAGTAGAGCACGTCCTCCCCTATTCCCAGCGAGGAGACGTAGCCTCTGACGAGGCCCTCAACCTCGCGTCCCACCTGCGCCGAGGGCGCCTCCTTCTCCAGCGTGAGCGTCAACGAGACGTCAACGTAGACGATCCTCGGCCTGGAGAAGTCCACCTTGATGCCCGCGGCCCGGGTCTCATCGATGACCCGCAGGATCCGGTCGGTCTCCCCGCCGTCCACGATCACCTTGACGATGCCGCTTACTCCCTCAGGTCTGTCCTCGATGAGTAGCGAGCTCACGCCCTCCACGGCCCTTATCGCGGACTCAAGGGAGGAACTCGTCGCCTTGGCGGCGAACTCCAAGGCATGCTTCGCCCTTTCCCTCAGCTCGGTGTCCTCCTCCGCCTCTACGCCGTTGGTCACGTCTCCTTTGTTGATGACATATTCCACGCCCATGA
>Ga0315308_1001954_pt1 | contig 11738 bp, 10 predicted proteins | sample TDP3_MG_FD_203078 | JGI IMG/M metagenome (GOLD analysis project Ga0315308, IMG submission 203078) | Freshwater sediment microbial communities from Lake Towuti, South Sulawesi, Indonesia - TDP3 | ecosystem: Environmental > Aquatic > Freshwater > Lake > Sediment | place: Indonesia: South Sulawesi... | reverse complement strand
TGGAAAGTTGAGAGACGAGCTCCTAAATGGAGAAGTTTTTGATACGCTGGAAGAGGCAAGGGTGCTTATAGAGAGGTGGCGAAAAGACTACAATTCTCATCGGCCACATAGTTCTTTGGGGTATGTTCCGCCTGCCCCGGAGGCTATTGAGCCGTGGATGCTGCCGCCACCGAAGGATGGGGGGTATAGAGTTTGGATAGATTCGAAACTAACTTAAGAAATGATACAATTGATGGGGGCTGGTCAATTCTCCTGCCGGATTACTCGATATGTTCTAAATAGTTTGACGATAATTATGATTTTTAGACGATCTTAGATGCAAGTTTTTGGATAAAATGCATCGCCGGTATCTGTTTTACTATTGGAATGGATCTATGACCGTCGAAGTGGTGATGAATTCTGCCGCCTGGACCTGGGCCTGGGTCATAGGGTTGGTAATAGAGAGCGGTTGGGGCAGCGGTTCAAAGGGAAACGTGCTGCTGAAATAAACCTTGTCTGTTGGTGCAATTAAGAACGAGTGCGTGGCATAAAACTGGTACAGCACTGATGTAACGCTGCCGGGGACACCAGAAGCATTGGACAATACCGGCGCATTGATTGTCGAAAAGGTAAACCATGGAAGGATATTATACGGCTTCCCTTCAACAGGCGATCTCGATACAGCAGTAATTCCCATTGCAACTGCCATGGATTCATTCGAGACATTGCCAACATTCTGCTCAAGATCTGCCATCTGAAACAGGATATTTTTTGAAAAACCGATCTCCGGCAAAGGGTGCATGGTAACATATTGTCCATAATTAATGGGATCACCCGGATCCAATATGGATTGAAACAGTACCACCTCATCTGTCGCAACAGAAGGCGTGATGGAAGATGGTATCCCCATAATGGCCTTTATAAAAGGCACGAATTCATTATAACCGAGCGGCGAATTAAGCAGGAAAACCATGAGTTCGCCCCCTCCGACATTGATTATGCCATTGCGCGCATACGGCGACACCGCCATGTATATGGAACCGATAAACCCGCCCAGGGATTGCCCTATAAAAGAAACCCCGTTTAACGTGTCAAATGTAATAGGTCTACCCATAAGCGTAGAAAGCTCCGAACCAAGACCGGAGTTTTGAACAAGTCTTGAGAGCTGAACAAGGTCTATGGCAGTCTGTTGCATGTGATCCCTTACAGACAGGGGATATGGAAAATTTATAAAGTTTAAAACTGAGTTTCCTCCGTTTGTATTTCTACTGCCATGCCCGACAGCATCGATGCTTATACATGCTATACCGTGGTTCGCAAATTCCGAAGCTATGGAGAGTGCCATGGTTCTGTCAGCATCAAGGCCGTGCTGGACAATCACGACAGGATAGCCGAAAGAAGCCAGCGGAGGAGTATCAGGTATCGTGATTGAAAAATACAATGATGCCCAACCGTTCAATATCGGGTCGCCCGATGCGTCTGATTGAATAGAGCCTGAAAAAGGATCTGAAAGGAAATTTGGGGAAGCGTACACTCCTGTCGTAGAAGAATAATTTGTTGCTGCATAGATTGTAGCACCCGTGAAATAAGGGGCTGGTAGTGAAGTCGTTGTTGTAAGCCATGATACCACATTCTCAAGGACGTGCGTGACATTCTCCGTGGTGAATATACTTGCACAGGCAATGCGATCCGCAGCTATTTTGTAAGGAGGCTTTGATAATATATCAAACAAAGATTTGTACATTGTCTGGGCTTCCTGAAGTACGGTACTTGTCGGGTGTGCGCCCGGTTTTATCGAATTGAACCCGCTGTCAGCAGCAAAATATCGGCCGTCCGCGCTTTTCAGTCCTGTTGTAATAACTGCGGCGTAACGGGTCGACTGGTCAAGGGGATGTCCATAAGCAGGTTTTATTCCGAGCGTATAAAGATGATCGGTGCGATTGTAAGACGTTTCGGTAAATATGTACACAGCAGGCACCATCTTGCCATACCCCGGTGAATGCTGATTAATATTGATAATAAATGCGGAAGCTGTGGGCTGGACCGAGGCATCCGGAGTTAAAGGAAGGGTTGAAATATCTGGGACAGCAGAAAGGGAGAACAAGACTGCCGATGATGTTCCAAAGCCTGTCAGCGTGTTAACAACAGGGATCAGGAACTGCGAGAGCGAGTTCCTATTAAAGTTCGGATCAGTACTCGGTGCTATATTATTTTTACCGGATGACATGTAAAGATCATTAGGGAACGGTATTGATCTATACATAAGACCTGTCTGTGTATCCATAGGCCTGAAAAATATAAAAGGCCGTGTTGAAGTTAAGTTCTCCCTCGAACAGCCGACTATTGCATTTATTGATAAAGCAAGAGCCGTTAGAAACGACATGACTTTAAACGGTGTCTTTTTTTTAAAAATATTATACCAGCTACAACCAGTTGAGGTTTTTAACGGAACAAAAAGTATAATCTTTTTCATACAGTATCTCCTTTAAGGCTTACCACATTCATAATTTTGGCGATCCTGAACATGATATAGTTATACAGGGGCGGTAAATGACCAACCCCCATTAATTGTACAACTTTTTAAGTTAGTTTCGAATCTGTCGAAGGTGCCCCCTTTTCTGTACCAAACATAATGTTAGGATCTGGCTTCATGGACCAGGGCCAACTGGCTTCTTTGAACAAACTCGAGGGGAGCCAGACCATCGTCCGCTATATCCCCTTGGGAGAAAACTATTGAAGCGTACTTCCTTACACTGCTACGACTACCTCCAGGGCATCGTAGGCAACTGTGGGAATGGACTCCCTACGCCCCTCCTTTTTCCGTTTCATATCAATGAGGTCAAGACCCTCCAGTATCTCAATATCTGTAACGATGCTTTTCATATCCCTGCGAGCCAGCCGTGCAAGCTCCTGCAGGCTTTGAGGATGTTTTTCTTTGATCAGGTGCAGGAGCTCAAGCCTTTTGGGAGTCAGCGCCTTCCGGAATCCTTCGATGCTCTCAAAGAACACCCCCTTTTCTCTCTTTATTCCTTCCCCTCTCTCGATGGCCTCGCCTGCCCTGACAAAATCCTCCAATACCTCTTTCACGCTTTTTATCCCAATCTTTACCCTTTTAATCCTCATAGCTTGCCCTCCTTGTATCTTCCTATGTCAATGTAAAAGTCTTCGACAAGATTTCTCAAGCTCCTGAACTGGTATGCTTCGATATTGTCCCCATAATGCCTATGGTCTTCCTTGTCTTCCGCATTGTCATAGCCAATAACTCTCTTGCCTTTCACGATATACACCAGGGAATATTTATATCCGTGGGGTTTATCAGGAGAAGGTTTGACCTGCCACATCTTTAACTCGATGATGTTGCCGTTGTCTTCTTTCACCTTGAGATGTCGGACGAGTCTGCCTCTCACTAATGGTATATTATACCACTTGTTATCTGCCGTCAAGATGGGAATGCCTGACATAGCTACATCGTCCCGCCCTCGCCCTTGTAAGGTGAAATAGCGTTGTGATATAGAAGTGATATGTTTTACAGGAAATGGCTGTGGGTAACATCTGCGCTCATTGCTGTGACGATGAACGCAGCCTGCCGTGGAAAAACGGAACAGATTAATCCACTGACCGCGAAAACTGAAGCAGAGCTCCGGAGCTCCCTCGGCATTCCGCCTGAGGCCGAGCGTGTCGTGATTTTTAATCAAAACGCCCATTGGGACCTGGATTGGCTCAAGACCTTTGATGACTATTACAATATCTATGTCGAGAAAACCATTACACAGGCCCTGAACATTTTGGATCGCGACCCGAAGTATTATTATTCCATCTCCGAGATTGCCTTCCTCAAGAGGTATTGGGGCGATCATCCTGAGGACAGGTCCCGGATTCGGCGCCATGCACAGAGCGGACACCTGAGGATTGTGGGTGGAGGGATTTCAAGCCCGGACACCCTCATCCCTACGGGAGAAGCCTTGGTCAGGGATTGGCTCATCGGGATGACATGGTGCAGGGAAAACCTGGGCGTCACCCCCTTTACGGCCTGGGAGCCGGACAGCTTCGGCCATTCGCCGAGCCTTCCTGGGATCCTCGCAGGCATTGGCTACCGTTTTGTCGGCTTCTCCAGGGTGGATGGTGTTGATGCGAGTAATCAATGGTATGGGAATGCGCCTCCAACCCCGGGATCCACGGCAGATATCCTCATCAAGACCGGTGCCCTGGATTTTATCTGGGAGGGGGAGGACGGGTCCCGCGTGCTCGCACATTGGATGCTTGGGAGCTACTGCCAGGGAGACGGCATAGACTCTGAGTCATCGCTTTTCCTTCCGGGGCAGCATATTACAGGCCGTCCTGACCCTGCATGGACAAATTACAGGATTGCCTCCTACCTAAGCGTGCTCAAGGATATCAGCCCGACGGATTACATCTTCGTCCCCATCGGCTGTGATTTTGCCACGCCCATTGAGGGCCTGACGCGATACATGGATGCATGGAACTCCGGGGTTTATCCCACGACCGGTGTCTGGGCCGTTCAGGCGACATTTGAGGATTACATGAGGCTCGTGGAGTTCCAGAAGGACAGGCTGCCTGTCCTCAACCTGGACTTAAATCCCTACTACATGGGGTTCTATGCCTCCAGGCCCTTGATCAAAAAGGAGATCAAGGAGGTGTCCTACAAGCTCATGGCTGCAGAGGCAGCGTCCCTTATCGCTGAAAGGGCAGGAACCCCTTATCCTGCGGATTCCCTCAGCCATGCATGGGAAAAGATCACCTTTGCGAATCACCATGACTTTTGTCCGGGCACAAGCACGGAGGAGGTTTACAGGGACGAGCAGATCCCCTGGCTTTCAGATTCAGAAGCAGAGGCAGACGGTCTTCTTGATTCATCATTGTCTTCTCTTGCTTCCTCCATAAACACAACCGCTCTTCCCGGCACCCCTATTGTCGTGTTCAATCCCCTGGGGTTTGAGAGGACGGACATTGTTAGGGCTGACATTGTCTTTCCGGACCAGGGGAACCGGTTTATCAAGGTTGTGGATCCCTCCGGGATAGAGATACCGTCCCAGATCATCCAGTCTGACTCTTTTCCGTACGGAAGCCTGAAAAGGGCGGAAGTTTCCTTTCTTGCCGCCAATGTTCCTCCCCTGGGATATGCTGTCTATTCCCTCCTCTCCGTGTCTTCCCCTTCGTCCTATCCCCTTCTGCCTGTTGCGTATTATCAGGCAGGCATGCCTGTTACCATTCCGTCCCTGGCGGATTCCATCGCGGTTGAGACATCATCCCTGACCTCGGCCATGAGCTCGAGCGCCGGATGGGCCATCACATCCCTTGTGCATGAACCTTCAGGAACGAGTATCGGGACCCTTCTGAACGATGTGGCATATTACTCCGATGACGGCGGTCTGTGGGTCCTTGGGACCATCTTCAGCCTCTCGGGTCTCTTGAGCATGGCCCCTGCCTCTCTCACGGAGTCAACTGTCGGACCAGTCCTTGCGCACTTTACGATAACTTCCCAGCAAGGATCGGATGTCGTAGTCCGGGAATATACTTTTTATCAATACCTGCCAAGGATTGACTTCTCCATAACAGCCGCTGCCCCGTTAAGAACATCCATCGTCTCTGTGTTTTCCACGACATCGCTCCTGGGCGCGGACAGAATGGCCATTCCCTACGGGTTCATCTCGAGGCCGTTCCTGAAACTCTTTAACACGGTGTTCTGGCCAGCAGTGGAATGGGCAGACCTAAGCTCGTCCGATCTCTCGGCAGGGCTGACCCTTGTCATGCCCGGAAGCGGCGCAGTCAGATTTTTGGAAGACGGAAGAATGGAGAACATTGTCTTCAGAAACACCAAGATCGACACCCCTGTTGTGGGGGTGGGAATCGCATCCGATTCCGACATTCATACATTCTCTTATTCCCTTTTTCCGCACGGTCCCAGGGACGATGCAGCCATCCACAAGGCAGCCTTATCTGTCTTTTCACCCCTGCGCGCCATTGCTACAGGGATCCACAAAGGGGCTCTTCCAATTGCCTTTTCCCTCGCATGGAGCAACAATCCATCAATCATTATCACCGCAGTAAAAAAGAAAGAATCAGGCAGCGGGATCATCCTTCGCCTCGAGCGCCTCGGGAGTGCCCCTGATATGGCATGGATATTTACATCTTTCCCCGAATCCATGGCTGTCTATGAGAGCGATGGCTCGGAATATACCCAAACATATCTATCTGCCTCGGCCGATTCCTTCCCGGTTGTCGTTGAACCCCGAATCACGACCATAATGATTCGGTGAAAGCACACCTTTTTGTACTTGCTGCTGTTATCGTCGCTTTGTTGGGATGCTCCAGGACAGTAGGGGTCACCAAGTTTCCTATCCAATTTCCGCCGAATTTTCTTTTTGGGTTTGCCACAGTGGCATACCAGTCAGAGGGAACGCTTCGCCGCGATGATACCCGGGTGCAGAGCAACTGGAGCGAGTGGGAGGACCTGGGAAAAGTCCAGGATGGCCAACGAAACGATCTGGGGAACGGATTTCGGGACGGCTATGCAGAGGACCTTGACCGGGCCGCGGCGCTCGGCGCAAACACCTTTAGCTACGCCGTTGACTGGGCGCGCCTGGAGCCAGAACAAGGGGTCTTTGATGAGAAAGAGCTGAAACGCATCGTTGATATTATCACTGCCATGAGAGTTCGCGGGCTCAAGCCGCTTATCGTGCTGTTCCATTGGGTGACGCCGGCCTGGGTCCAATCGCCAAAAACTGGCAAAGACATGCTTGCTCAAGAGGATTCGGAATTTGTTGACTCATTTATGGAGGTTGTGAACTATGTTGTTCCTCCACTTGCCGGGCTCGTGGATGATTGGGTGACATTTGAAGAGCCATATTCCATTGTCCTCGCAGAGTATATTGTCGGAGAGCATCCCCCCGGAAAGATACTTGATATTCAATCGTCCACGAACGCAATAAGGAACCTCATGCACCTTCATGCTCGGACCTTTCACATGGTCAAAAACCTCGATAACAAGGACACGGATGGAGATGGAATTGCAGCAACCGTAGGTTTGGAGAACCTTGCAGTGGAGGTCGTTCCTCTACACCCCGATGCATCAGAAGATATAAAGGTCGCCAGGCATTTTAACTACATCCTCAACCACCAGTTTGTGAATGCGATCTGGAATGGGGATGTGGACCTGGATCTTGACGGGCAGGCAGAGGAGAATGATCCAGATCTGGCACGGACCCTGGATTTCATCGGGTTAAATTATTACCAGCGGGTCCGCGCAGCGCCAGGCGCATTGCGAAACGTAGCGCCTTTCTTTGGAACTCCGTATGTAGATGTCAGGGAATATGATCCTTCGCTTCCCCACTCCGATATGTATCAGGAGGTCTCACCTCAGGGATTGCGGACAGTTATAGAGGAATACAGCGAGTATGGGCTTCCCCTCTACATCACTGAGAACGGCATGGCAGATGATGACGATGACCTTCGGCCATCCTTTCTATTGGACCATATCTATACGGTGGGCATGGCGCTTGCCGATGGCTACGATATCCGCGGCTTCTATGTCTGGACCATCAGCGACAACTTTGAATGGGCAGATGGCAGGGGGTCGCGCTTTGGCCTGTATAAGGTGGATTACACCCGGGAGGGATTCCCCCGGACAAAAACGCGATCGGCCAATCTCTTTTCTGCCATAGCAGAATGCCGCTGTATTGACAGCGAAATTTGGAACGCCTGGGCTTCAAGGTAGCGAACACAGAACTTCCTTGTCAGAACGGAGAGGTTGGGAATGCGTATTTGAAGCCCGGTATTATCCTCTGGTAGCGCCTGATCATCTCGTCGAAAATAACGGTCAAATGGGTGAGTTTGGACTGAAACAAATAGCTTCCCCAGAGGCTCGGTGCGTAGCCCCTGTCCTTTCTGGATGATGCTGGCGTAAGGGCATACTTAACATTATCCAGGAGGTCCCTCGCATAGGCAGGGATGAATTTCATTCCATATTTGCTGAACAGGTTATTCAGGCGGTCGGATGACTCCACGAGCCAATCGGCGCCAGGGACCCGGGTTTCCGCCATTGCCGAATGTGGATCCGGGATGAATGTCAGGGGGATCGGCAGGACACCCATTGACAACAGCTCGTCGCACCCCTCGATCAGCCTGTCCATCGGTTCTATACCAATCACGAGGTTGGTGGAGGTATGGTTCAACCTTCCGAACACCTCTGTTGATGCGACCAAAGACTCCTTCCAGAACTTGTACGGGGCATACTCGGTCTTGCCGGGGCAGAGGCGGGCGAATTCATCGCCGTCCACCACTTCAAGGTCAATGCTTGTATGGTTGATGCCGATCTTTTTCCACTCATACATGTCCGCGAAGTTCCTCGGAGGGTAATGGTTATACACGATTATGAGCTGGTGCCAGACCTTGTCGTCGATCGCGCGGCGCAGGGCCTCCAGCACTATTTTCATGCGATCAAGGTATCCCTTCTGAGCTTCAGGGCTGAGCGCACCCCCTGTGAGCGCAAGCATTCCCCTCCACCCGCTGTCTGTGATTATTTTTACCGCCTCCGCAATGAGGGACGCAAATTCCTTGAGGGTGTCTATCGGGAGATCAACCATCTTCCTGGATATCGGGTTGGAGAACAGGCCGCAATACCGGCAAGCCTTGCCCGAGTTGAAATTGTTACAGGCGAGATTGAACAGGACATTGATAATTGATGCGCTCATTCCCGGGATGACCGTATTGACCGAAATGCCATTTGAAAGGCGGGCGGCACTCCAGGGCTGCCCTATGCGCGGGGAGTAAATCTTGCCCATCATCAGGGTCTTGCCATTCTCGCGGATTTCGGCGGTCAGATTGTTGACGATCATTGACAGCGTGGAGCCGGGATTGGAGATGATGGGTGCAGAGATAGAGCAGCCATCGAAAATAAAGGCGTCACCAAGGGCGGTTGTGCTTGTCCCATAAGTGTCGAGTTTTTCAAATTGTTTGAGGATCCCGATTGGGTCCGCGCAATTTACATGGAAATTTTCGTTTTGGAGGGCCGGGGTGTCGCCGGTGTAAATCTTCGATTCAAACGGCCACTGCCTAACATCAAGCCTGACGCCCTCTGCCAGCATCCGCGCCTTAAGTCTGATGTCATCCCTGGTTATTTGTCTTTTTCCCGCCATATGTTCAATCCATCTGATTCCACATTAACTATTCCTTTGGCTTTTTGCAATACGCCCGGCCAAGTCCTTGCCATTCTTCTGTATTTTAGGCCCAGTGGGGAAGGATTATTTATTTTCTAAGGATTCAATGCATTTCGGACTGTCCACCCTGCCGCTGTTCACCACGGTGCTCACCGGATAGGCGAGGATGTCTTCTGAGGGAAATGGCTTGAGATATGAAATGAGGTCTTCTGTTTTCTTCATCAAGGGATCAAGCCAGGCCTCATAGATGTCAGGGGAGAGGACCACGGGCATCCGGTCATGGATCGCGGCCGCCTTCTCGTTTGCCATTGTTGTGATGATCGCGCAGGAGTCCAGGGTCTTGCCGGTGTCTTTCTCCTTCCAGCGGCTCCACAATCCAGCAAAAGCAAAGGGCAAATTGTCTTTTAAATGGAAGTAATAAGGCTGTTTTCTCTTCCCATCGTGCTTCCATTCATACCATCCGTCTGCAGGGATGAGGCAGCGCGCCTCAAGGAATGCCTTCTTGAAAGAGGGTTTGACTGCCACGGACTCGGCCCGTGCATTGATCATTCCCACGCTCGTGTCCTTTGCCCAGGGAGGCACCAATCCCCAGCGCATGAAAGATATTTTCCTGTGACTCTTATCCGGCTCGGCAATAACCGAAAGAATCGGCTGCGTAGGGGCAATATTGTAGCGGGGGATATATTCAGGAGGTATATCTGCGCCAAATGATTGGGCAAGGTTCTCTACTGGGGTTCTAAGTGTAAAGCGTCCGCACACAATGAAAATAAGATAGCAAAGAGATCAGGTTTCGGCAATGATAATTTGGTTTTCTACAGTCCCAGGAAATCAACGAGGTGTTGATTGTATTCTTCAGGTGCTTCCTGTTGGACCCAGTGGCCGCAGTTTTTGATGAATTTGATGTCAAACGGACCAGCAACATGCTTGGCGAGCATAAGGGCCAGGTCGCGCTCGAGCGAGCGGTCGTTTTCTCCCCAGATGACCTGGACCGGGCACGGGATTGGTGTGTGGCGTATGCTCCTCTTAAAAAAATCGCGGAAGCGTAGAAAGTTTGCGCGATAATAATTCACGCCGCCTCGCAAACCAGAGCGCCTGAGAATATTTTTCCACTCAGCCATCACCTCGGGTGTGAACGCCTCTTTCCTCACTGCATAGAGCTTTACGAGCCTCTCCAAAATTGCGAAGTTTCCCAGGGAGAGTAGAGTCTCGGAAAAATATGGCACCTGGTTCGTGATCACATACCAGCATTTGATGAGTTGACGGAGACTCCTTTTCCTGAAAAGAAGCTCTACATAATCGCCCAGATGGGGTGCGTTGGAAAGCACTAGCTTGGTCACGGTTTCTGGATGGGCCTGGGCATAGTGAACTGCAACTACACCGCCCCAGTCGTGGCTGACAAGCACAGCCTGTTTTTGATTGAAGGCGCTTATGATGCCGCGGATGTCTTCAATGAGGTTTTCAAGGCGATAGGCGCTGATGTTGCGGGGTGCGTCTGTTTCGCCGTAGCCGCGCATATCCGGCACCACTACCTTGAATGATTTGGCGAGGAGCGGCACCTGGTTCCGCCAGGAATGGCGCGTGTCCGGGAAGCCGTGGAGGCACAGGCACAAAGGCCCCTTTCCCGCAGTTATGCAATGGAATCTGAGGCCGTTTGCCTGTATGTAGATGCTTTCGGTTTTCACGATGGGAACAGGCGTTCCCAGATCTTCCTTGTAAGGAATTGATAGAAGGAGGGAGAAACCCTTTTTAAAATCCATAGAGGCCATGTATTGAGAGGGGAGACCTGGACGCCCCTGTTCTTCGTTAGGGCGCGAATGCCGTCTCTTGCTACCTTGTATGGTTCGGTTCCGTATTGGTCATAAAAATCTATAATCGTGGGCTTCTGGCTCTGTTTGGACTGGTCCCTCATGTGTATCCTTCCGTCCTTGATGATGTTTGTCTTGATGATGCCCGGGCACAGGACGCTTACATTGATATTATGCCTTGCCAGCTCGGTCCGGAGGACCTCGGCGAGGCCAACCAGGGCGAATTTGGTCGTGCAGTAGGGCGCCATGCCCGGAATCCCGACAAGCCCGGCAGCGCTTGCAGTGATCAGGATCTTGCCGCTGCCTTGCCTGATCATAGCGGGCACAAAAAAATGGATCATGTAGATTGTGCTCCATAGATTGTTCCCGATCGCCAATTCCCAGTCCTTTATCTCGTATTCCTCAATCCTGCCTCCTACCCCAATGCCGGCATTCAGGCAGAGTATGTCCACCGATTTGAAATCCGAGAGAAAATCCTTGGCGAAATTGTTGACTGCAGAGAAATCAGAATGGTCAACCAGGTAGCTGTGTGCTTTCACACCCATGTCCTTGACCTCTTTCAATACCTGGTTGATTCGCTCCTGGTTCTTGTCGGTAATAGCAAGCTGTGCACCGGCCCGGGCCAGCCCATGAGCCAGCTCCCGGCCAATGCCTGAGCCTGCGCCGGTCACGATCGCTACCTTGTCACGGAAATGTTCCATGTTGCTCATCTCCTTTCTCAAATGCTTCTGAACTCAAATAAAGACCCGGCTTTCTCCTTGCATGCCTCATCAAGGAG
>Ga0315308_1001953_pt1 | contig 11740 bp, 7 predicted proteins | sample TDP3_MG_FD_203078 | JGI IMG/M metagenome (GOLD analysis project Ga0315308, IMG submission 203078) | Freshwater sediment microbial communities from Lake Towuti, South Sulawesi, Indonesia - TDP3 | ecosystem: Environmental > Aquatic > Freshwater > Lake > Sediment | place: Indonesia: South Sulawesi... | reverse complement strand
TCTTTCAAAACCTTGAATGGTGTTTTATTCATGTATTGCTTATCGTCCTGTTCCGTTCTTATGTTGAATTGATAGACAGATATGTCGTAAGTGCCTGGCGCCAAAGCTGGAACTTTTAGGAACTGTGACCCCTTGTGGTATTCTCCTTGAGCATCTCTCCAAGACAGTGTTCCGTTCCACACAGGACTCGCCTGGTCTGAGACGCTGAAATAGTACGCGAATGGCAAGTATAGTTTCGATGCCCATGCATAATCAAACTCGTTGTTCAATATGAATCCTTTCTCAAAAACCCAGTACTTGTTGGGTACAAAGTCTATAGCAAGCGTCCAATTGTGGTCATCCACTGTGGTTTTTTTTGTTCTGCAGTCGTAAGTTTTGTTGCTGTATACAGGTAAGGGCAGTCCAGAAGCATATAGCTTTACGAATTGACCGCTCAGTCCAACATCTGGTTCAGTAGACACCTTTGTCCTGACAATGAAAAATGCGCTCTCAGGATAAGATGGCTCAGGCGCTGGTGGGGGATTGGTGCCTGGCATCCATCCGCTTCTAACTTTGCTTTGAACTTCTTGACCAAATATTGGATGGAAACCTCCATAGCTTTCCGGTATGTTAAACTGTAACGTGAACGTCCCATTAATGTTTGTTCTCGCTTTTCCTACCGTCAAGTTTCCTAAGTAAGGTTTCCACTCGAATTTGGTAGCATTACCGCACCATTCTAATGCCCAATCCCAATACACCATGTCGAAACTCACATCGCGGTAAATCACGTTAACATCTACTGATGCTGCGAAACCCTTGCCAGTCACTGAGACCTGGTCGCCGACAAAACCTTCTTTTATGAATTCATTGTCAATCCACATCCAAGGAATAATCGTGAAATCCGTGGAATTAGTCTTTTTTCCATCAGTCACGGAAACATTGTAGATGCCTCGAGGCTTCTCTGGCACGTGAAAAACAAGCTCAAACTGTCCCCAGGCATCCGTTATGTTTTTTCCGATATCTGTTGTATCAAATTTCGCTGTTACTTGTGTGTATGGTCGAAATCCTGTGTGAACGATCAACTTGGCAGTCGAGGTGACGTGACCTACATGTTCTCCTTCTAAAAAGCATTTGTCGATGTTATAGATTTCGACTGGAGGTGTTGGCTTGTACCAGAAGAGCATTGTTGAATCAGATTCTACAGGCCCATTACATGAATAGTCGTACACAATTACTGTGATGTTGTGCCAATGTTCGTTCTTTAGTGGTGGCGAGTCTTTTGTTGCCCACCAGTACAATTTCCTCACTAGGTCATACTTCATCAATGCATAGAAGTCCGGCTGCTTCGGCTTCGACGGCTTCGGAATGTATTGAATTCGTACGGTCGCGTTTTTTATCTCGGATGGGTGTGGACCTTCTTTATCAGTTGTGATGGCATCTATCTCCACGGTTTCTCCATCTTGGATGTCTGTTCCGTTTTGTGGCGTTTTTCCTGCTGGGGGGAACACTAGTTCAACTTTGGGTGGATGCTTGTCTATCAATATGAAGAGTTCGTAGTATCTTGTTGCTGCTGGCTGACCTGCGTCCACCGTCCACACGTCAATGTTGTGTTTGCATTCATCTGGACCTTGTGTCATGAATAGGCCGAAGCGTGCTGTTTCACCTGTCTGTATATACTGCGTTGAGCTATCTGTTCGGAAGTATAGCACTGTTGGGTGTTTGTTGGGACCAAACTCATCTGGGGTTGCATACCAGCCTGTTTTGCTCTGGCTTGTTTGGCTAAAGTTGAACTGTGAATTTCCGTCTGCGTCTTTCTGGAATACTATTTTTATTTCTTTTATTGGATCCGGTCCGTTGTTTGTCACTGCGAAGTTTATCCATTTTGGTGTGTGGCCGTTCCAGTAGTATTCGTTCGGTTGCCCGGGGTGGGGCGCATATGTTGGGTCTATTGGCGGTTCTTTTACCCATGCTACTGTGGCAGAGTGTGTCGCTAATGTGTTGTTTATTAATGATAAGTCTACAGCTATCAACAGGATTATGGTGATCGATAAGAATTTCTTCATGTTTCCCTTCTCCCTTCGAAAATATGGTGCGTTACCCGCAAAGTTATAGTTTTTGGATTTATTTTATAGAAGAATCTTCTTCAGAATTAGCTCGTCAACCGCATACAGGTTCGAAAAAATCCACATTAATGAGGAATAAGCCTAGTTTGAGGCTATTTCGACAAAATAAGTCAGAAATGAAAATAGTGCAATACCTCGACGAAACAAGTCAAAAAACAAGTAGCTCGCTCAAGTTTTTGAAGCTGCTGGTTCTGGCTAGTATGAGGACCACTTCGCAAGCGCGCGCTGCTTTGGCTAACCGTGCGCCATTAACAGTTGAAAAAAACTGAACATTCTTATGAAGCATGAATCACTTCTCCAAGCAAAAATAGGCGCTCTAGATATTTGAACGTGAACATCATTTTGCTTTTGCTAAATATTTGAAATGGAATGGTTTTATGATGATCCCTGGGTTTATATCTACAATGAAGCTTTGACTCTCAGCTATGATCTCTGAATACTCCGCAAAATTCTTTCTTTTGAACTCCACAAACTCTGAGTAACTGTTGTGAAGTGAAATGGCTATGCCGTCCCATCCCATTCCTTCTCCAGCTGAAGCAAAGATAACGTTTGGTTGTTTCATGAACCATTCTCTCGTTTTGTTCACCTTTGCATTCCATTCTTCAGCTTTTGCAAATCTCTTTTTGAGCTTTATGAAATTGAAGGCTAAAAGCTCAAAGCCGACCTTTGCGAAGTCTGGTATTGCTGTATATCCTTTAATAATGTTCTTCTCTAATGCTGATCTCTTTCTTGTGATCGTGGGTTGGGAAGATCCCACAGCTTTGGCTAGTTCTCTGTCGCTTCTGCGGCTGTTCTTCAGCAACTCAAAAAGAATTTCATAATCTATGGATTTCAATTTCTCCATTTTGTATCATATCTGTATCTCGTAATGCGGTTCTTATGATTTATGGTTAATTCACAGACATTAAATATGGCCTATGGAAAGACCGTGACTGGTTCCAACAGCTTATGTTGTGTACTCAGGTTTTTTATGAATTAGTTCTTTTTGCTTTTTGACTTGTTCCCTGGAAGCTTTGATAGCTTCATCAAATATTCTGTTGAGTGTTTTGTCAAGTTCGGAAGCGTAGCTTTCAAGCACCTCCGTGTATATTTTCCAGTTATCAACGACGTCAATTGATTGTCTGAATAGCCTTGTCAACTCTGAGCTGATGCCGGTCAATGCAAGTAGTATAAACTCAGCTGTTCTTTTGGTTTCTTCATCTTCTATTTTTGGAATGTTTTCTTTCAGAATGCTTATCACTTTGATGAGGCTTTCACTGATGGTTTCCGTGTACCCGGCGTAAAGCTCAAAGGAAGTGATAGTCTTGCTCTTCAGTTTAACAAGCGTTTGCTTGAGAACTCTCCGTTCTGGAGGCTCAGACAATTGAATCCCACACCATAAATAGTCTACGTATATAGTTAAAAAACTTGTACAATCATACAGGACAGAATTTAGAAAAATACTCTGTCGCATGAACGAAATACTCTTTACATCATAACTAGTATTCGCGTGGAAACTTGAAATGCGCTCAACTGAAGGTATTCTACATGTTTGTGAGGAAAATAAAAAATGGGGGAAAGGCGCATTGAATTTTAGTATTCTTGTCCGTACTCTAGTGCGACGGCGGTTAGGTCTGCGATGTTGATGATGAAGTCGGGGTTAAGGTCCAAATCAAAGTTGTATCCTGGTTCGCCTAGTCTTGATCTGTAGGCCTTTGCGATTTGCATGATGTCTTGAATGTTGACTTTGCGGTCTCTGTTGAAGTCGCCTCGTGGAATGCCACGCTCGAAGGGTTTGGCAAATTTGACGTGGAAGAAGGTAACAAAGCCGCTAATGTCATCGAGTCCAGTTATTTTTAGTGTGAACTGCGACGGATCGTAGGTTGCAGACAGCTTTCCGGGGGCTCCTTCAAAAATAGTTCTCCAGGTCACATTGATTGTTGCTTCCATGCTGTCAGTAAGGATAACTGTGCAGGTTCTGTTGTAAACGTTCCATGAGCCCTCTATATAGAGGTCGCTTTCTCCGTTGTTCAGTTCAGTTTTTGTTGTGGTTGCCAAGTTTACGACGTAGAAGGAGCAGTTGAGTTTTCGCAACGCCCCTTCTGTCGATGGAGGTGCTTCCTCCTGCATTTCGGCTTCTTCGCCTGGAGGTTTCAAGGTAAAGGTGCTGTGTACTTTCGTCCAGTTGTTCGATTCACTGATTTTGGCGTGGGCCATAATGCCGCCGAAAGCTTCGCTTTGACCGAATTTTGTTACCATTCCTTTCATCATTACCCATGTTATCTCCAGCGGCGGAAGAGTGGCCTCTGAAATCGTTATCTTTAATGGTTCCTTCGAAAATACGCTGTATCTTCCTTCTGGGATTTCTGTTTCTGGTGGTTTCTCCAGGGCAAATTGAATCCAGAAATGGATTCCTCCCACTCCCAAAAGTCCTTCGAATTTGATCGTTCCTTTCTTGTCAACTATAGCGAATCCACGGAATTCAGCATCGTAGCTGCCCGTCTTAATGATGTCTGGAACCATTGACATGAAGCTCACGTCTATTGGCAAGTTAATATCCTCTTGACCGCTGAAGCCTTTTAGCGTCAGTGTTCCCTTCGCTGTTATTTGCGCTGGATAAGCCTTTGCGAATGGAGCGATTACTGGCGTAGCAAAAAGCAAAAACATTGCTGCGAACAATACTAGGCATTTTGGAAATGCTTTGCGGTTCAATTTTCTCCTCTCACGATTTTTGTGATTTTCTTTAGAACAAGAGCAATAAAAGGATTTCTTGGTCTGTTTTCGTCTTTAAAGGCTTAGAATAGTTCTTTTTTGTTCAAAAAGGTTCTAGATTGTCCATTTTAGTTTTCGAGGTATAGAAGAACGCGCATTAATACAACAGACTTTAGCGCGCCCAAGAACGTGCGCGCCACATGGTATGACTTATTGTATAAAGGTTTTCTGTCTAGTGTAATAAAGCGCGGTAACATGATCAAATTAATTTTCTCGGAAAAAAGATGGTCGGTTAACGACATTAACCATAACTCGTAGACTGAATAATGGAACATCATTTGAAGGAAGTGATACAATCAAAATCATAATTCAAAGGGAGCAGAAAAAGGGCGCCTAGCGCGCACGGCTAGTTTGATTGCTGTCTGAAACATTGTTCCATAAAACTTATACGCAAAAAGACTAGATTGTATTTTGGAAGAGCTGGTTACTGGGGCTTTCTTTGACAGGCTTCGTTTGATGATGTTAATGGTCAGCTCCGTTTTCGCTCTACCAAACTAAGACGAGTTGAACAGGGAGAAAGGGAAAATGAAGAAAGGGATATTGGGTCTGCTTTTCCTAATTCTTGCTAGCAACTTAGTGGCTAGTGCCATAAGCCAGGCTGAAGAGAAGGCATCTCCTGTTGGTGGCGGTCTCAGTCCAATTGACAAACTTTCCCTATTGGCACCTTACATTGCTTTTGCTGCAGCATTGATTGCTATTACAATAGGTGCGTTGTATGCAGGGAAACGCTGGTTTGGAAAAGCTGTCTTTCACGGTCCTTGAGCATTGCAACAGTATAAATCCGCTAGTTTCCCATTTTTGTTTCGTAAGTTGCTATTGGAATGATCTCGTCATCGGTGTCATTACGTGAAGGTTAACAAGAAAAAGAAGGCTCATGGGCTTAAGCATGCAGTTCGCGAGGAGAAGGAAAGAGAGAAGCGTATAATTACAGCTATTTTCCTAGCCTTTATTTTGCTTATAGTAATCACTTCAGCCTACTTTACTTATGCACTCCTAAATAAATCTCCAAATCAAACATTAAGTCCTTCATCCTCTCAACCAAAAGCGGCCATAGTGGACCACTTAAGCCTGACGTTTCCAAACCGAACTTTCATAGAAACAGCTACAGACATACTGAAGAAATCAGGATACAGTCTGGACTACTATCCAGGCGAAGAAGTAACAGTGGAATTCTACAGAAACATACCAACACACAACTATAGCCTTATAATTTTAAGAGTACATTCGTCAGCAGCCGTGCTTGAGGGAAAAGAATTCGTTGAAGCCCCAGTTTCCTTATTTACATCAGAAACCTACGCCCAAGACAAATATGTGTGGGAACAGCTATCTGACCAGCTTTTGATAGCTTCAATCGCCACCGCACAACCGTCATACTATTTTGCAATAACGCCAAAATTCGTCACATCAAGCATGAACGGAAACTTCCGGAACACCATCGCTATCATGATGGGATGTGAAGGACTGAACAACACTAAAATGGCAGAAGCATTTGCAGAAAAAGGAGCAAAGGTGTACATAGGCTGGAACGGCTCTGTATCAGCCAGCCACACAGACCAAGCAACAATAAACCTGCTTCAACACTTAATTCTGGAAAAGCAGACAGTAAGACAGGCTGTTGAGAACTCCATGAAAGAAGTTGGGGCGGACCCGGCCTATAGCAGCTTACTGAAATACTACCCATTTGAAGTTGGAGAACAAACAATAGACACGCGCGCGCTATGAATGAAGAAGCCCGATGTGACTGATGCAGTTGAAACTTTCAGAGACGAACTTCTAGACCTAGATGCAAATGAATACTTTGATTCTTTTGGTTCATCTCCTTCAACTACAATGCTTCAAAAGAGGTTATTCTTGCAGTTCCATGAGTATTTTCTTTATTTTGTCAGGCTTTTCTTCAGTCTCATGCGCCACACGCGCGCGGGCGCTTTAATATTCATTCCACATGGTCAAAAGCATGCATTTCTGGGAGACTCATCAATGAATAACTCGAATTGAATGAAAGAATGTTTCATAATATTTAACTACAACTTAACTGCATAAGCACTTAAAGGGGAAAGGACTGGCAAAAGTAATCCATCACATGCATCCCTTTACGGGATTGTACACTGAAAGATCCGTTTGTGAAGATGATTGCGTCGTTCACCTGAATCATTGAAAAACATGACTTAAAACCTACACAATCGTGTGTTTCCTACGAAAGTGGGAACCGCTCAGGCCTGCGTTAAGGCTAAAAAACAAAAAGGAGGAAAAAGATTTGTTAAGAATAGGCAGAAACAAACACCCATTGACAACGAAGCTTGCAATAATTCTAATGATCGGTGTAATAATTCAAACAATGACCCCGAGCGTGCAAGCGCAAGTTTCGCGTATCACAGATCCTGTGAATGCATTAATGTGTGACATTACAACAGTGACAGAACCAATTGGCTCAGAAAACATAGTCCTCTATACTTTCATGATGGACGAGAACAATATTCATGGAGACAATTGTGAGGATGGTCCTTGGCAGGGGTCGGATCTTGTGTACAGGCTTGACTATGACCCGACGCAGAACGAATGGAGCATCATGAGGGTTGCCTTCTATTGGCATCCTGTCGAATCATGGTGGATAGTCGAAGATACTGAAGCACGCTTTGAAACGGCTATTTCTTCCCCTGATGGCGGTTTTGGCATCAACATATGGATACCGTTGACAGAACTTGGCGATCTTACTGAGACATTGCCTTGGAAGGTGAGAACGCAATCTGGAACGGGATCTGCTACTATCGGAGACTTGGCTCCAGATGAAGGGTTGACCACGGTTTCACAGCTCATCGACCCTGAGAGAGATCTAATCTACTTGTTCACTGGACAACCAATCCCCGAAACAGAGTACGAGGGCTACGTGGATGTGATTGAAGTTACAGTAGAAAGAACCAATGACTTAATCTACATTTCCACTAGAGAACCAGTTCCGCCTGAACAGTACGTACCATACGTAGACGTGATTGAAGTTACAGTAGAAAGAACCAATGAGTTGTCGTGTCAGATTACAACAGTGAGAGGACCACCAACTAATCTAGAAGACATTGTTTCTTACTCTTTTATGTTCGATAAGAACAACTGGGCGCACGACAACTGCCCAAACTATCCGACAGAAGGCGTGGATACTAAGTATACACTGATCTACACACCAGAGGAATGGAGGATAGTGAGGGAAAGGTGGTATCCGGGAGAAAATCTGTGGATGGGTCTGGATACTCAAGCCCAATTTGCAATGGCTTCTTCTTTCCCCGGCGTCTTCAGTATAGAAATACGGATCCCTTTGACAGAATTGCGTGACCTCCATGCGATATTGCCGTGGAAAGTTGAAACAGAAACCCTTATTGAATCCTATTTAATTGGCGATCTTGCTCCAGATGAAGGATTTGATCGACTACTCCTTTATGACTACGTTATCATAACAACTAATGACATCGTAGCAAATAGTGCTATACTCGAAGATTTCATAAGGCTTAAGGAAAGGTTGGGACATTCTGTGCGAGTCGTCACTGAAACCGACTTCGATGGGCTAACGGGACAACCACCAAACGGAAGGGCTGAAAAGATGAGACAATGGCTCATTAACAATCAAGCATCATTAGGAATTCAGTATGTCTTATTGATTGGAAATCCAGATCCAGACGACCCAACAAACCCGTCAGATCCAGTAGGTGACATTCCCATGAAAATGTGTTGGCCCGGGTTTGAAGTCTGGTACTGGGACAGAGAATATCCAACAGACTTTTTCTATGCAGATCTGGATGGCAACTGGAATCTGGACGGTGATCTCTACTACGGCGAGTGGACAAGTATCAACAATCCAACTAAGCCAGACGAACTACTAGACGATGATACCTTTTCGATCAGATGGACTGGAAAAATCAATATACAATATACACAAATGTACACCTTCAGTATCTTTTCAGATGATGGCGTTAGGTTATGGATTGACAGTGAACTTATCATTAATCATTGGGCATCTCATCCTCCGGCACTCTACACTGCGTACAAAGATTTCAGCAGAACCGGTCTACATGATATTCGATTGGACTTCCACGAACACACTGGAGATGCTATTGTGAATTTTCTATGGGCTTGTACTCCGCATTTTCGCACATGCAACCCTCAAAATAATGATCTATATTACGACGATGGTACAGGCGTGTTCAGACCTGGAGGATTGAATGGCTTATACTATGAGAATGAAGATTTCACAAGCTTCAGGGGAAGGGGGATGGATAACATTGTGAGATTCTATTGGCTAACGGGGGATAGAGGGTCGGGAGGGGTAGATTTTGAAGCCGAAGTGTTCGTCGGCAGAATTCCTGTATATGATCATGATTATGCTCAATTAGATCATATTTTACAAAAGATGATTAGCTACGAAACTGAACTGGGAGATCGCAGTTGGAGAAAAAGAATACTCTTACCTACTTATCCATCTGACAGCTCGACTCCAGGGTGGGAACTGCATGAGGCAATCAAAACTAACATAGCAGACCCTACAGATTTCATGTCGTGTCGAGTCTACAGTGCAAACGACGGAGTACAACCCCCTCCATGTGAAATCACTCCATGCACTGAGCAGAACGTTGAAAACGAATGGAGAAACGGATATGGCATGGTAGCATGGTTCACTCATGGTACGTCTACAACAGCCAGCAACGTTTTTGCAGTGGGCCAGTGCACAAGCTTAGACGATACGAAACCATCCTTTACATTCCAAGGCTCGTGCATGAACGCTTGGCCTGAAGACGAAAACAATCTTGCCTATTCTCTCCTAAAACACGGCGCCATATCGACAGTGGCTGCAACTCGAATCTCAATGTATAACGGCTCTGGGTGGTTTAGTCCATGCCCTGATCAAGGCTATACTCAAGATCTTGTATACTATTACACTTGGAATATCATTCAAGACGAGAATACAGCCGGAGAAGCATTGTTCAAAGCGAAAAACCTGAATGAAGACCAAAGTAATGATCTCTGGCGCAACGTTCTAGCCTACAATCTATATGGTGATCCAGCGTGTTCCCTTATCGAGCCTCTGATAACAGATTTGGATCGTAACAGAAATATAAACATCGTCGACTTAACCTCAGTGGCACTGGCCTTCCATACCGAGTACGATGAAGCAAATGGAATGTGCGTGCATGCTATTCCATGCAATAATTGTCCGCATCATCCACATTGCGATATCAACGGTGATGATGTTGTTAACATCATCGATATCTACATGGTTGCGATAGACTTCGGAGAAACCTATTAACACTTCGAATTGTCTGACCTTCTTCTTATTTTTTCTAAGTATGATTTCTATGCATTAGATTGTAAGTATTAAGAGAACAACACAGGAAAGTGAACAACACCGACTTTCGATCATATTATTTGTTAGCGCGTGTTTATTCTGTTTAATCGCCACGAACTATAACCAAGATTTTACAGTTCCCGACAATGCCACTTGGTACTTTGTTTCGGTTAACAGCTTCAGTGTGATTACACAAAAGAGCTATGAGGATTTGACAAAAATCTCCACGACATAATGCATTTCCGTTATGAATAGGCGAAGAGCGCACCCGTGAATTACCTCTGAATTGATGATGCGAATTTTGATACATTGTTTGTCTGGGAGCATTGTATTAAATATTAAGATACACTAACTACACAGCGCACGTGGCATCAAAGAATTACAGAAGGCAAGAGTGAGGGAATAGCGATGTGTGGAGTTGATAGCGAATGGGGGTTGGAAGATGGTTAACGCTGTCTACGATCACATAATAGCGATTCTTGTGGTAGGTTCAATTTTTGTTTCGGCTGTTGTCATGTTGCCTGGCATGAGCTTCATGAACCTTCAAGTTGTTGATCAACAGCAATTGAGAAACACGGCATTGAACGTGTTCAATGCAATGTTATTGGACTCTGGGGAACCTCTAGATTGGGGATCGATGGATCCATTTTGTATGAATGACCCGCGTGTCAAAAGATTTGGATTGGCTAGTGCTCAGGAATCGGCGTTTTATGTCTTAGATCCTGATAAGGTTCAAAGACTTGTTCTAGACAATCCATTAAACTACATCGAGTATGATAGATTGCGGGAATTGCTTCAACTGCAAGGATACGGGTTTAAGTTCAGAATAATTCCACCTTTCAATGTGACAAATCTGGACGGAAGTTCACTAACAAATAAATCCCCTATAACAATCATAGGCCAAGAACTTAATTATGCGATTAAAGTCACATATTTACATGGCGCTCCTATACCGAATGCTCTGGTTAAGACAACATTGATCTACACGGATGGATTAAATCTCGCCATTATCACCCGCATATTAGTTCAAACCGATGCTCTAGGCATATGCAGAGACACTACAACATTGAAATTCGAACCTAAACACGTCATTGCAGTTCTAAGAGTAACCGTTGCCAACGTTGCCACTTTAGTCGTCACTTTTTCAAACTTAGCCACATGGCCGAATGACATAGCCAAAATCAACTTTGTAGGCGACACAATCATCCTAACGACACCGGATCCAACACCAATAGATGCGAGATGGGTTGACAGCATAATGCCCGTTTACAGCAACGAAAACGTAGAGTTCCTGTACAATGGCACAAGAAGCAACAATGACAAGTTGAACTATGGTTCTTTTAGAGTCTGGCAAAGAAATTTCCGGGGTCTACGAAATCTTAATCCGACGGTCTTTGTTTTCAGTTTTTGGGCAGTCATTAAAGGTGAAGGAAGACGAGAAGTTCTTGTCGCAGGACCATATCAGAACCTGATGGGCTATACAATTTTTGAATATGGTGTGTCCCCCAAAAGCGAGTCCGTTGCACTCCAGAGAAGTGTCATAATCTCAGGTATGACCTAC
>Ga0315308_1001950_pt1 | contig 11743 bp, 10 predicted proteins | sample TDP3_MG_FD_203078 | JGI IMG/M metagenome (GOLD analysis project Ga0315308, IMG submission 203078) | Freshwater sediment microbial communities from Lake Towuti, South Sulawesi, Indonesia - TDP3 | ecosystem: Environmental > Aquatic > Freshwater > Lake > Sediment | place: Indonesia: South Sulawesi... | reverse complement strand
TGTTTGAGGCTGAAGAGCTATCACGACAGTTGGTGGCAGGCGAATCTACCGGAAAAGTGAAATCGATGAAAAACACTGGCTGGTCTTGGGTCGCTGCATTCTTCGCAATTATTTTATGGGGAGCAACGCCAGCTGCAACTCAAATCGCAGTCACAGCAATCGATGCCACAATAGTGGGCGTGCTGCGCACCATTCTAGCAGCCCTGATACTTTTGCCAGTCGCGTTTTCAATGAGATTACCAAAGCCGAATGACAAGGCCAGCTGGCAGGCCCTATCGGTATCAGTGTTCGCTGGTTTTGTTGGCTACACTCTTCTGTTCACTATCGGATTGAAACATACTTCTACAACCCACGCCGCCCTTATCCTAGCAGCATCACCAGTATTCACTGGCTTGATTGGCTTCACTGTCGATAGGAAATGGCCAAGATGGCTATGGTGGCTCGGGGCATCCATCGCTCTAGCCGGCGAATTCTCGCTGATAAGCTACCGAACAAGTGCAGTTGGAAAAGGCACGGCCAGCTTTGAGGGCGATCTGATGGTCCTTTGTGCGGCCGTTCTGGCAAGCGCAGGCTATGTATCGGGTGGAAGACTATCATCGAAGATCGGAGCTTGGGCGGCAACAACATGGGCAATAATCATAGCAGGACTCATTCAGATCCCCGTTCTCGTACTACCTCGCAATCTCGCACAAATCACCATAACCAATTCCAACATATCCAGTTGGCTTTCAGTGATCTATCTTGTGGTTTTCACGTCGATAATAGGGTATGCAGCATGGTACTGGGCAATAGACAAAGCAGGGGTAGCCCGAATATCGCCCATTCAATTTACACAACCCATAATAAGTCTGATCATCGCCGCCACGTTGTTCAATGAACCATTCACGTATCCTACAGTCATCGCTGTAGCGACCATTCTGTCGGGCGTATCAATAACGAGAATCTCGCACCCCGCCAACGCGCACTAGCAGTTTACACTTTCCTTTTCCTTCCATTTGAGAGTGTGACATTCAACGAGAAAGTGACGGTGCTATGCTGCTCAGAAAACGCAAGTAAAAGTCTCCAAAAGTGCGGGGGGTGGGATTTGAACCCACGAACCCGTCCGATCGACCCTGATCAGCCGAACTTCGGGACAAGGGCCTGAGCCTTGCGCCGTTGACCAGGCTTGGCGACCCCCGCCGCGGGAGACATGGAGCCCCTGTGGTTTTATAGTTTTTCGAGGATCTAATGGGTACGGGTGTCGTCGAGAGCAACATCGCGTTCCCTGCATCCTTGTGTCGGTCCAAACCATGTGTCGTCGTTTATGGAGTGATATCTGTGGTTCTCTTCTAGGCTAGCTGTCAGAGGAACGTGTTCATCATGTTGGTGAGGGAGTTATCGCTTTCTTTCTTCAAGGTTGTGCTGTAGGGTCTTCGCTTCCTCGATTGCCCTTTCTCTTAGCCAGTGAGAGATGACTCCGAGGTCGTGGGCGCTTTCCAAATCCTGTTGGTCGACTGTTTCAGGCGGGCCATCTGACCTGTCGATCACATCGATTCCTAGGTCGACGTAGGTGGCGTAGTTCTCGTAGAGTTGAGTGGGGGTGCAGATGCTGTAGTGTCCTCCCTTGTAGGAGTGGTCTGCGGCGTAGTATTGAGATGCTACAAACCAGGTTCCTTGGCTTACGGCTGTCAGCCCGTAGTCTCCGGCTCTTATTTCTGTTCCGAGGCCGTCGTAGCGCCCTCTTCCTGAGAAGGTCCTTCTCAGGACTGCAGATCCTTTTCCCCTTCGAACTACTTTTCCCGGTGTGAGGAGGACTGCTCTTCCGTCAAGTTTCACATGCTCTATGCTTACGAATTCTCCGTTCCTGGGGGCGAATGAGCTCATTATTGAGGAGAACAGTTCGGAAACCACGTCGCCAGGAGTGTGACCGTCTATAACCAGTTTCTCGGCGAACGTGACCAGGTTTGAGAGGGCTTCACCTCCAGCTCTACAGAAGTGGTGTCCTGGAACAGTGTAGGCCACTGCACTTCTAACCTTGTCGAGCTCCTGTTTTGCGAGTAGCGGTACCTCAACCTCCACCACGTCTTCTGCTTCAGGATTTCTCTCGGCGTCGATGGCATCCGAATCAGATTCAACGTTTCTTCTTACAAAGGGATAGATCGTGCCTCTACTATGTTGAGTCATCCATATGGCCGCGTCGGGAAGTCTATCCTTCAATAGCTCGACGAAGTCTGCCACCACCTCGCTCTTACCGCTGAGTATGACCCGGTGCTTTGTGCCGTACTCCGCGATTGAAAGATCGGCTGCCCTGTGTTCTTGGCTGAGGCTGAACCTCTGAGCCTGGGTCCAGGTTGGGTTCACAACTTCGTATCCATTGTCTAGGGCAAGCCTGGCCATGGATGTGCTGTAGATGCCACGGATCATCACGCTGGCCATTTATGCACGCCCGCCATCAAGCACCTGTTTTGGAGTCATTCGCTTGAGCCTTGAAGCTTCCTGCTCTCGGATAGGACCCAGAGGAGCGATCTTATGGCTTCTCCCGCCTCCCTTACTTCATCTATGTCTTTTGCCTTCGAAAGAGCAATGGTCAGCTCTTCAATCTTCCGGATAACGGACTGATCCATCTGCTTGAGCACGTATGGAGCCCCGGCGGCTGTGGCTTCAATGTCATCCTTGATTTTCACAACCTTCTTGTCACACTTCAGGCATCTGAGCTCTCCGGACAACTGGAAAAGGGGACTCCCGCAGATGGGACAAACATCAGTGGTCATCTTGCCTCCAGAGCGTAGGGCATCCGCCATCCTACGCACGTCGTCGGCAGACGCCCTTTCATCCACACAAGTCCACCGACTCCTGGTTGTAACTCTTAAATTTAAGTGAATATGCCTAGGAGACGGCAGCCGTTGTGTCCGCTGGGGTGGGTCGCCTGTGACTCAGGAAGAAGAATGGCAGCAGAAGAAGGCTCAGATCACCCAGATACTCGAAGGCATCTCTAACGACACGGGGACCCCCAGGAATATCCGTCGTACAGCCAAGAACGCAGCCGATGAACTCGACAACACTAAGCTTTCACCGCCGGTTCGGGCGGCCAACTCGATAGAGATGATAAACGAGATACTCTCCGATCCCAACATGCCAAGTTGGACGCGCACGGCTCTTTGGTCGGCCATATCTCTATTGGAAACAGTGCGGCGTTGAGCTCTGATCAACGGCATATGTTGGGTGTTCTGAAGTAGACACACGCATCTTGCTCCTTGTAGGTTCTCGTTTTGCCAGACGCACATGTTGGCTCCCGATTCTCTGATCCGATGAATGACTTTCTCCCCGGTCTTCACAGTACACCGATGTAGTGTTGGACGGAGCTGTGTACATGAGCTCACTTTCAAACAGCGGTCTTTGCGATCGACAATTCTTGTCGGGTATGCATCGCACTAGGAGTTGTCGCACCGGTCACCTTTGCTTCCGACGTATTTTGATCCTATGACCTCTCTGATCCTCCGCGCCGTTTTCCTGCCTATTCCGTGCACCTGGGTGAGTTCTTCTTCGCTCTTGGTGAATACTTGTTCCACAGTTTCAAATTCCTCCAACAGTCTCCTGGCTCGAACCGCGTCCACATTTGGAAGGCCAGCGACCACAAATTCCTGAGCTTCCTTCACCGTAGCAGGCCTATGCTTTACCCTAACCCGTGGCTCCCGCTTGTTCTCAAGCTGTTCCCTCCTGGCTATGGATGCGAGAAGTAGAGCGGTTTCCTCACCGCTCTCAGTCCTTACCACAGGCACCCCATGGTCAACGAGGATGGTGGCAAGGGCTCCCACGATTGCTTGTGGGAGTACGTTCCGCAAACCGTACAGTGTTTCTCCCTCCACGAGGACAAAGGGCTTCTCGTAAGATTCCTTTAGGCTTGTTATCTGAGCGAAGAGCCTGCCATCTATAATGGATGCACAGAAGTCAGATGCGGTCTTTCGCTCAGCTATGCACCTGTCGCTCAACACGTAGTCTCCGGTTTTCAGCGTCTCGATCTTAAGCTCCACCCCGAGGTCAACGAGCTTTCTCACCACGTCGGAGTTCGTTTCTCGTGAGTCAACAACAACCCGGATTCCCTTGTTTTTCTGCTCATCCTTCTTTACGAACTGGTCCAGGCTGGGTTGCTTGTCTCTCACCCTGTCTCTGCGCCGCCTTGTTCCAACTAGGATTTCGGCCCCCCTCCTTTTGTGGCGCTTGCGGGCAGATCTCGCCTTGAACCCCAAACGAACAGGTGGTTCTGACAATTCTTCCTTGTCTCCCCAGGATCACGGGGAAATAAGGCTTATCAGATCCGTTTCACGTGGTGTGAGGCCAAGAGTGACCGCAGTGTCTACCTTGACGTTGGTTTGTCTCGAAGGAATTGATGGTTCAGGCACTAGCACTCAGGCCAGAAGGTTGGAGAATAGGCTGAAAAAGTCGGGTGTGAGGCGGAGGGTCATCCACTTCCCGGACTATGAGACGCCAGTGGGGCGGCTGATCAAAGGGTTTTTCCTACAGAAGATCAATTTTGATGCAAGAGGAGTCCGCCTCCTGTTCGCGGCGAACCGTTGGGAAAGAGCGTCACAGATCGAAAGAGCATTGCGTAGAGGGGTGGTTGTGATCCTTGATCGTTACTCTTCATCAAACATAGCCTATGGGCTTGCCGATGACCTGGACAAGAAATGGCTGGAGGACATTGAGAGCGGCTTGCCTCGGCCATCGCTGACAATCTTGATCGATATACCGTCACGGGAAGCTTTGAAGCGGAAAGGAAGGGTCAAGAAGCTTGATCGCTACGAGAAGAACGTGAAATACATAGAGAGAGTGAGGAGCGCCTACCTAGACCTGGCTAGGGAGAAGGGGTGGAAGATGGTGAACGGAACTAGATCGAGAGGAGAACTTGAGGAGGAAATCTGGACTTATGTCAGTGGACACCTTCCAAGACTAGCGGCGAGAACCAGATAGTCTCTGGGAAAGATTGGCGCCTATCCCTCGAATAGAACCAGACCAATCAGCAGTCCAACACACAGGCAGATAGGATTCAAGAGCCAACTCGTTTCATCGCGGGTACTTAAATTCTCAGAGAGAGGTTTGAGTGGAGTCAAGCAAAAGTTGAAGATGGTGAACCCTCAACTGCTGGAGGGAAAGATCCACCAAGAGGTTCAGAAGTACTTTCCGTACGCCAACACCCGCAGATATCAGGGAGAGCTCACTAACATAATCTATCAGACAGTCAGGAGCGGCAAGCACTTAGTTGTGGAAGCCCCGGCAGGATTGGGAAAGACCATCGCCGCCTTGAGTGCATGCCTTCCAGTAGCATACAAGAACAATCTACAGATACTCTACTGTTGTAGAACACATCAGCAGATGCTCGGAGTTCTCCAAGAGCTAGGTGCCATCAGGATGAAAGGAGTCCAAGTGACGGGGATGGGCTTGTACGGAAAAAGACATCTATGCACCAACGAGCTGCTGTTGGAGGAGGGCACCCACGAACCCGAAGCCTTCTCCATCGCCTGCAACAAACTGAGGGAAGCAGGTCGCTGCCCCATGCACGCTGGCTCACAGTCCAACCCAGCAGCTCTTTCGGATCTTGCCAACGAGTTGCTGCGAGGGAGATTCAGCCCGGCAGAGTCCAGACAGCTGTGCCGAAGTCGAGGTCTATGCTCTTTTGACGCGGTTTCAACCGCTCTACCCTATGCCAAGGTTGTTACCCTCCCCTACCACTATCTGTTCAACCCGTGGATGCGAAACTACCTTCTGGGGAGAGTGCACAGAACACTGGGCCAAGAGATCTTGATCGTTGACGAGGCTCACAACGTTCCGCGAATTGCGGCCCAGTCTGAAAGCAAGTCTCTGTCCCTTGGCACAGTGGAAAAGGCTGCGAAAGAGGCGAGGGAACACGGTTTTCACGAAGTAAGCGATGTGTGTCGCTCAATACATAGCTACTTCAGCCAATTGGAGATGCCGAGTGAAGACGAGAACATCAGGATCTGCCTTACCGACTTCGAAATAGGAATGGTCAAGGACAAGCGAAGCAATTCCGAGATGAACAGAGTGATTCGGGCCGTTCTGAACGCAGGTGAAATGATACAACAAGTGAAGTTGATGGACGGCCAAGCACCCACATCCTATCTCCACAGCGTGGGAAGATTTCTGTCCCAAGCTGAGTCTCGCCTAGCGGATCCAACATACATCACCGTTCAGTCGAGGGACATCGATCGTGGAGGAAATGAGAGAAGACATCTGGAGTTAATTCAGCTGCTATCTCGGAGAGCCACCGAAAACGTGTTTTCGTCGGTCTTTTCGAGCCTCAGCATGTCCGGCACATTGCAGCCGCTCCGCGTCTACTCCCACATCATTGGACTTCCGAATAATGCATTGGGTGTGGCTCTTCCATATCCATTTCCCAAAAGCAATGCCCTGGTTCTCATATCGAATGATGTCTCCACTCGTCAGAAAGAACGGAACCCAGAAACATTTGCAAAGGTGGTTAGGATGGTGGCTGAAGCCTCCAACCTCTCACCCGGGAACGTGGCAGTGTTTCTGGCGTCTCACGACGTATTGAACGAGTTGATCAACATCGGAGCGGAGAGCCTTCTGAAAGCAGATTTCGAGGTCCTTACGGAGAGACGCTATATGCCTTCAAGCGAAATAGATCAGCTTTATCGATCATTTCTCAGACCGTCGAATAGTAGGAAGATTCTTCTGGCCGTTCAGGGGGGGAGGTTGAGTGAGGGTGTCGATTATATAGGAAACACAATAAAGACGATCGTGGTTGTAGGGGTACCTTACGCGAAGCCGTCTCTACCGGTATCAGCGCAGATAGAACTCTACAGGAAGCTCTTCGGAAAGAATGGCAGGTTCTACGCATACATCGTCCCTGCGTTGTGGTCCTCGCTCCAAGCGGCTGGACGAGGAATACGTTCCCCAATAGACACTTGCGCCATCATACTCCTCGACAGACGTTTCTCCCGTGAGCCTCTTCTCTCCACGTTACCAGGATGGATGCGTGAAGGGGTGGAGAAAACCTCTCTGAGAGATGGTTCGCTGAAGAGGAGACTGATACTGTTCTTTTGCGGCGAGGTACTCCGTAAGACACGTAACCAAGACGCAATTCTGCCTCACACATAGCGTCTCTAACGTCGGTCGATTGACCGGGTCCCGTAGATTGACGATCAAACCTTCCTTGATCGATCGAGCTTGGACCTAAATGTGCAGATCGACTGTAGGTCGGGTGCAAGTCAAGCTGCGCGACGCCATTAGACTGATTAGCCACTTCGAACCTTGAGAAGCCGGCGAAGATGGCTAAGAAGCAATCGGTCGGACGGTCATACTTCGGCACTTCTGGGATGAGGGGGGTCTTTGGGGCAGATTTTCGCGTCGACCTCTTCTACAGGTTGGGCCTGTCCATAAGACGAGCGGCGCCATCTGTATCCAGGGCCTGTGTTGGCAGAGACACCAGAACGACTTCCGAGACGATTCAGAGTGCTGTGGTCTCGGGTCTGTTGGCGAGCGGTGTAGAGGTCTTTGACTGTGGGTTATGCCCCACACCTGTACTGTCATCAACTGTTGTTGAAACAGGTTCAGACGCCGGGGTCATGGTCACAGCCTCTCACAATCCGCCCCAGTACATAGGAGCTAAACTGTTTGATCGTCACGGAGCTGGTTTTCCTAGAGAAACGGAGAGAAGAATCGAGGATATCTTGAATGAACCTGAGGAATCGCGGTCTGTCGGCAAAACTCAACTGCACGACATTCAAGAGAAAGCACTGAACCTCTACGTCAGGAGGCTCACGGCCCATTTCTCCAAGTCAGACTTCTCCCCGGATATTAGGGTCCTGGTAGACTGTGGGCACGGAGCGGCGTCCACGCTAGCCGACAAGATATTTCTGGATCTTCCAATTCAAGCGAGAATTATCAACAATATTCCGGATGGATTGTTCCCATCGCATCCTCCGGAGCCAACCGCAGAGAACCTAAAGGTCTTATCCAGATTGATGAAACCTCTGAAGTCTGATCTCCTTCTAGCATTCGATGGAGATGGTGATCGGTTGGCAGTATTCGATGGAGAGGGAAACCTGATCGAGACGGATCTTGTTCTGGCGATCCTGTTGGAGCAGATAGCGACGCGCAGCCCCGGGAAGGTGGTGCTGTCCGTTAACATGTCCAACGGAGCTAGAGAGCTCGTTGAGAAGGCAGGGGGAACGGTGGTTTACGCGCCGCTGGGCAAGACTTACAGAAGGATGATGGAGCTGAAAGGGGTGGCTGCGGCGGAACCTTGGAAGCTCATAGACCCAGCGTTTGGTCTTTGGGAGGACGGCATCTACTCCTCTCTGCTGCTACTCAAGACGATCACCAAACTTGGCGGCGTTGAGCGGTTCCTCCACTCGCTTCCCAAGTATTATAAGTTCGAGATCGACGTCCAATGTCCAGACGAGCTAAAGCAGCAAGCTCAGGAAAGGGCGGAGAGAGAGCTCGCCAAGCAAATGAGAACCTCAGAGATCATGAAGATTGATGGCACGCGGCTAGATTTCCCCGACGGGTCTTGGATCTTGATACGGCCCTCCGGCACCGAATCCAAGATGAGGGTATACGGAGAAGCAAGAGATAAGAAGGTCACAGAGAAACTCATGGAGACCGGAAGATCTATAATCGAGGAATCCATAGGCACGGCGGCCGGTAGATAGGGCACCTATCAGGAGGGTTCCGCAAATCCATGCGTTCGACGACCTACCTATCGTATGAGGTCTTCGCCGAGGTTCTAGACCACTGCCAAGCGGAATACCCGTTAGAGGCTTGTGGAATACTTCTGGGAACAAGCGCGCCTCCACAAACCATGGTGACGGAGATCATAAGAGCGAAGAACATCAAGAGATCTAGCGTGAGATATGAGATAGATCCATCAACCCTCCAAAGATCATACTTCACCGCGGAGATGAAAGGCCTGGAGGTTGTGGGGGTCTATCACTCACACCCAGACCTTCCATCTGAACCTTCTGAATATGATGCTGAACACGCACTTCCAGAACAGATATACCTCATCATATCGTTGCGGGTCAAAACCAGAGAAGAGGTAACAGCTTGGAGATGGAGCTCACAGAAAAATAGATTCCTTAGGGAAAATCTGGTCGTCCATCGCTGACCAGCTGAATTCTGTGACCAACATCCTTAATCGAGCGCTATAGCATCGATTCTTGGATCTATCGATCCATCGTGCTTCGCGGAGTCTCCGTGTTGTTCATGCTCAATGGTCGTGAGCGGCCATCTACTGTATGCAATCGAATTGTTTGCCGGAGCAGGGATGATGATGCCGAGTGACGAGGCAAGCGAACCGTTCTCCGGGTTTTTGACCGATCGATCGACAGAATTGTACCTCCCAAGTCTCTTGCGTGCCCTCGCAAGAGGGCTTGCGCCTCGTTTCCTCGCGTCGCCGCATCAATAGACATATGTAGATCTCTGTTAGAGCAGGCCTGAGAGGGGGATACTTGGCTAGACCGAGGGAGCACAGGTTCGATCTTCACACCCATACCAGCTGCTCCTTCGACTCCACAACCTCTCCAGAACAACTGGTGAAGGCCGCTGTTCAAATAGGTTTGGCGGGCCTCGCAGTGACCGACCACAATTCTGTGGAATCCGTGGCTAGCACCACACGTGCAGCCGGCGAGGAGCTGACAGTGATTCCAGGGATAGAATGCAAAACAAGACAGGGAGACCTGATTGGGCTCTTCATCTCGGAGAGGCCTGCGGGACGGAGCATGGTAGAGGCCGCTGACCAGATCAAGGAGATGGGCGGCCTCGTGGTGCTACCGCATCCGTATTCATACTTGCGGGGAAGCTCCCACTCCGCTCAAGAAAGGAGTCTGATGGCGGAGCTGGATGCGATTGAGACGTTTAACGCACGCAACGTCTTCCACGGCCTCAATGAGAAGGCTGAAAGGCTCGCCGCCCGGTTCAACAAGGCAAGGGTTGGAGGAAGCGATGCACACACACCGAGAGAGGTTGGGCGCGGATACACCCTCTTCGCCTGCAGAGAAGAGGACGAGGTGAGAAGAGCCATACTGTCCGGTGAGACCGATGTCGGAGGCACCCTCTCATCTTTCACGGTTAGAGCCTACTCGATCGCAGCGCGCATACGAAACAGGCGACTCTCATGAGACTGACTGGATCACAGCGCTCCTCCGTATGCGATCTCTGAGAAAAGCGAATATGCTTCCCCCACGACCATAAGGTTAATTCCCAGCAACCTACCACACCAACCAGCCCGGTGGTGTAGCGGCCAAGCATGGCGGGCTTTGGAGGGTAAACCCTAGAAGGGAACCCGACGTGACCCGCTGATCGGGAGTTCGAATCTTGGAACGGAAAAATCCGAGCGACAGTCTCCCCCGGGCTACTACTCGCATCGTTGATGTTAATCCAGTCCACTTATCACGGCTAGTTTGAGACAGAAGAAAAGCTTCTCCATGGGTTGCCCAAACTCCTTTACAATCCTTCACGTACTCTTTGGACCCCTTTCGAAGGAGGTAGCCATTGACCGAATGGATTGGTCTACCCTGGCATGGCCTTCAGCCTGACTGCGCGGCTGCTTGCGATGGAGTTGATGATGGCTTCAGCTATCACCGTGGCTCTGTAACCGTCGTCCACCGTAGCAAGAGGCTTGGTCCTTTTCTGCACGCATGTGGCGAAGTGACTCAACTCTAGTCTTAGTGGCTCTTCAAACTTGACGGTCGGGGTGATCTCGTAATCCATCTTCTCGATGGACACGTCTTGTGTGAGGAAGTTGAGCTTGATCACGCCGTTTGTTCCTGTGACCTGCATGTCTCTCTTCTTTCTAGGTGTCAGCCAATTTGCTTCCACTAGTGCGGTCTTGTTGTGTGGGAAGACTAACGTGGCTTGCACGTAATCTGTGAACTTGTGGTGCCGCAGCTTTCCTCCCCTGGCAAAGACAGCCTGCGGGCACTGATTGAACAGGTAGTTTGCGAGATCGATGTCATGTACCGCCGTGTCTCTTATTACTCCCACGTCTCCTATTCTCTCGGGCCAACTGCCTATTCTTCTGGCATATGAGAGCAGAATCTCCCCGATTTGCCCTTCTTCTATCATGTTCTTCGTTTTCTGCACGACAGGGTTGAATCTCTCTATGAAGCCTACCGAGACTATGTTGTCAAGTTTCTTGGCGAGGATCATGACCCTTCTTGCTTCACTTACCTCGATGGCCATCGGCTTTTCGATCAGCACATCCTTGCCTGCTCGTAGTGCTGCTATCGCAAGTTCTCCGTGTGTGTTGGACGGCGTGCAGATAGTGACGGCGTCCACGTCGTCGTCCTTGAGAAGGTCTTTGTGGTTTGAGTATACCTTTGGGACCTCATACCTTTGAGCCACAGTCTTTGCTCTTTCTTCGTCTATATCACACAGAGCTTCGAGCTTGACGTTGGGCAGCTCACCGAACACGCGCGAATGGTTGCGCCCCCAGAACCCTGTTCCAATCACGCCTACGCCGACTGGATCCATTCACCATCATCGCCGAGGTAAGGCTTGTAGCACACTGAAGTCAAAGAGCACCTTCTTGTCGCCCATCTTCGCTAAAGCGAATTCACGAAGCTCGCTGTGCCTAGTGAAGAGAACGACAGCGTCCGATTTGCTCATTCTTTCACTCAAATCCATCCGTTCATCGCCTTGAAGCTTGTCAACTAGATCCGCGGTGAGATAGCTCTCAGTGAGGCATCTTCGAGACCCGACACCACCCAATATTCGTCTCCTCTCA
>Ga0315308_1001949_pt1 | contig 11747 bp, 9 predicted proteins | sample TDP3_MG_FD_203078 | JGI IMG/M metagenome (GOLD analysis project Ga0315308, IMG submission 203078) | Freshwater sediment microbial communities from Lake Towuti, South Sulawesi, Indonesia - TDP3 | ecosystem: Environmental > Aquatic > Freshwater > Lake > Sediment | place: Indonesia: South Sulawesi... | reverse complement strand
TTCTTTATAATCTCCAGAACCCTCTGCGGAGTAGCGAGAATCACTTTGAACTGTTCTATATTCTTGACCAATCCCACATACTCCTCCAAAATCTTGTCTCGCTCCAAACCGGTCAATTGGTGCAACCTCATATCGAGAATCGCCTGGGCCTGGACTTTAGTAAATTTGAAATTTTCCATTAACAATTCTCTCGCCGCCTCTGCGTCTTTCGATTTCTCAATAATACTAACTACCTTATTTATATTTTCCACTGCCTTCTTTAATCCCTCAAGAATGTGAGCTCGCTGTTCAGCCTTCTCCAATTCAAACCTTGTCCGCCGGGTAACGACCTCCCTTCGATGTTCCAGATAATAGGAAAGCATTTCCTTAAGGTTCAGTATTCTGGGAACATTATTCACCAGGGCAAGCATAATTATTCCATAAGTTGCCTCAAGCTGGGTGTGATTGAATAACTGATTGAGCACAATCTGAGCATTTGCTTCTCGCTTGAGTTCAATTACCACCCGCATACCGGCGCGGTCAGATTCGTCACGCAGGTTACTGATACCGTCTATCTTCTTATCATTCACCAGACCAGCTATTGTTTCCAGCAGTTGAGCTTTATTTACCTGATAGGGAAGCTCTTTCACCACTATGGCTTGCCTCCCTCCACTAATCTCTTCAATATCGGCCTCTGCTCTTAGCCGGATTGACCCCCTTCCCGTACGGTAGGCGTCTTTTATTCCCTTCTTCCCAAATATTATTCCCCCGGTAGGGAAGTCGGGTCCCTTAATTACCTTCATTAGTTCTGCAATTTCGATGTCCGGATTGTCTATGAGCCCGACCATACCATCGGCAACCTCCCCCAGATTATGAGGCGGGATGTTGGTTGCCATTCCCACAGCAATACCGGAAGACCCATTTACCAAGAGATTGGGGAGCCGGGAAGGAAGCACCACAGGCTCTTCTAAAGAATCGTCAAAATTTGGAGTAAACTCAACTGTATTCTTCTCGATATCGGCAAGTACTTCTGTAGCAATATCTGCTAACCTCACCTCGGTGTATCTCATCGCCGCAGCCATATCGCCATCAACGCTACCGAAATTCCCCTGGCCCTCAATGAGAGGATACCTTAAGGAAAAATCTTGAACCATCCTAACCATGGAATCATATACAGCCATATCTCCGTGGGGATGGTATTTCCCCAGTACTTCACCCACCACACGAGCACTTTTCTTATAAGGTTTATTGGGAAGTAGCCCCAGCTCCTGCATAGCGTAGAGAATACGCCGATGAACCGGTTTCAAACCATCTCTGACATCGGGAAGAGCCCTGCCTACAATAACACTCATCGCATAGTCTATATAGGAATCCTGCATCTCGTCCTCGATGGTGCGCGGCCTAATTCTCTCGAAAGCTTCCATAATTTCTCCTCTAAGCCAGAAAAGTTCGACGTGAGAAAAAAGGTAAATTCCTAACCCCCAAGCCGAACTTTTCTATCTCCCCATATTATATATCCAAATTCCTAACTTCCGGAGCGTGCGCTTCTATGAAATTTTTTCGCAGTTCAACCTTATCTCCCATCAGGGCAGTGAATATCCTGTCTGCTTCCACCGCGTCCTCCAGTTGCACCTGAAGGAGAGTTCTTTTCTTGGGATCCATTGTGGTTTCCCATAGTTGATTAGGATTCATCTCTCCCAACCCTTTATATCTCTGTATATTGACACCCTTACTCCCCAGCTTCTTTATTACCTCCAGCATCTCATCAAAGCTATGTACGTCGAACTGTGCTCCATCGCATTTTATTCTATTTATCGCTTGCTTACTGCTGCCCTTGCCATACCGGGAGATGTCCAGACCCGTCTTCTCCAGGTCGGTTACAACCTTGGCAATTTTTCTCAACTCCCACAGGTCCTTTATTTCCGGCCCCTTCTCTTCAACGAGCGAAGCCTTGCCCTTCGTTTTACTCTTCTGCTTTTCCAGATGCTCTTTACGAAAACCTTTCAATTCTTTCTCGGAATATAAGTATTTCTCCCGGAGCGAAGATCCTTCACTCCCAGACCCTGTTACAGAATAGAGGGGAAACCTGCCCGACTTATTCATCTCCACAAAATCTCCCCAGGTGATCCCTTTCTTCTTAGCTTTCTTGAGCAGTCCTTCCAGCTCCATTAGTCCCTCCAGGATTTGGGTCACCTTTTCTTCTTCGTACTCCAAAACCTCTTTACCGGCCTCTAACTTAGAAAGCCTTACGCCTTGCATGCCTTGGCGTAAAAGATATCTATTCAATTCATCTTCATCTCCTAAGTACATTTCATGGCTGCCTTTCTTTACTCTATACAGTGGCGGTTGCGCTATGTATACATAACCTTTCTCAATCAGGAGGCGCATTTGCCGATAGAAGAAGGTTAAAAGCAGCGTGCGAATGTGGGCTCCATCCACGTCGGCATCGGTCATAATTATAATCTTGTGGTAGCGGACTCTATTAAGGTCAAACTCCTCTTCGCCAATACCACTTCCCACGGCGGCAATTATTGTCCGGATTTCCTCATTGGAAAGCGCTTTGTCTAATCGGGACTTTTCTACATTCAATATCTTTCCCTTTAAAGGAAGGATAGCCTGAAATGTCCTATCCCTTCCCTGCTTCGCACTTCCTCCCGCAGAATCGCCTTCGACTATATAGAGTTCACACAATGAGGCGTCCCTTTCTATACAATCGGCCAATTTCCCAGGTAGAGAGGCACTATCTAGTGCACCCTTTCTCCTGGTCAGTTCGCGCGCCTTCCGGGCAGCTTCTCTGGCCCGTTTTGCCGTGATCGATTTTTCCACAATCTTGTTCGCAACAGGCGGATTCTCTTCCAAGAAGGCACTGAGACATTCACCCACTACAGATTCGACAATTCCCTTCAACTCGGAATTCCCCAACCTTGTTTTTGTCTGACCTTCAAATTGTGGTTCGGGCAGCTTCACACTAATTACTGCAGTTAGTCCCTCACGCACATCCTCACCCGAAAGCGTAACCTCTCTGTCTTTCAACGCAATATTTCGCTTTATATAATCGTTAATCACTCTGGTCAGGGAACTCTTGAACCCGATAAGGTGGGTACCACCTTCTCTCGTATTGATATTATTAGCAAAGGTGAAGATATTCTCTACATAGGTATCATTATACTGGAGGGCAATCTCTATGCCTATCCCTTCTTTCCCCCGAGCAAAGTAGATAGGGTCTTTGTGGAGAACGTTCTTATTAGCATTCAAGTATCTTACGAAAGAACTTATCCCGCCCTCGTAACAAAAGGTATGGTGCTTATCTTCCCGCTCATCATAAATATTTATCGTAGTCCCGGGATTCAAAAATGCGAGTTCGCGCAAGCGATTGGAGAGAACGTCAAAATTGAAAGAGACCGTCTCGGTAAAGACCTTTGAGTCTGGCTTAAAACTTACCTTTGTTCCTTGGTCATCAGTTGGGCCCACTACTTTCAGGTCATAGTCTGGTTTACCTCGATGATACGACTGCCTATATATTTTCCCATCTCGATAAACTTCTACTTCCAGCCATTCCGAAAGAGCATTTACCACTGAAATGCCCACCCCGTGAAGCCCACCAGCCGCTTTATAGACCTTCTTGTCAAATTTGGCGCCAGCAAAGAGCTTCGTCATAATAACTTCCACAGCTGGCTTCTTCTCTTCCGGATGGATATCTACTGGAATACCTCGACCATCGTCCATCACACAGACGCTATTGTCCTGACGAATGGTAACATCAATATTTTTGCAGTAGCCGGCCAGAACCTCATCAATACTGTTATCTACAGCCTCTTCTACTAAATGGTGTAACCCCGCTGGGCCGGTTGACCCTATATACATGGCTGGTCTTTTCTGAACCGACTCTAGGCCTTCCAGAACTTGAATCTTATCAGCGGTATAATCGCTCCGATCCAATCGGCTACTCCTTCTCCCTAGTAAATAAATACCTCTACCGGATTCTTATAATACCCAAAAATAGAGCCTATAAAAAGCTACTCCTATTTTTTACTAAATTTATTATACCTATTTTACGACTCTTTTGTCAAGAGAAATCCCCTGGAAGCCTTTCGCGGAAAGCCATTTTTCCCAATCCCAAATCGGGAATCATGACTGGAACAGCCATTCTCGCCTACCTGGTCCCAAGAAAAAACCATTAAAGAATGGCAAAAATAAAAACTCCCCGAAAAATATCGGGGAGTTACCGGAAAAGTCGCAAATAGACCGATAGCTAAGTTTCTCGCCTCAAGAAAGGGAAGAGTAACCGTAACCCCTTAGCACTGCTTCCACCCTTGCCGCTAGCTCATCGGGATCAAAAGGTTTAGTAATATAATCATCTGCTCCCACATTCAGTCCCATAATTCTGTCTTCAACCGAGGACTTAATACTTAATATTATGATTGGTATGGGGCTTGTCTGGTCACGCGTCTTCAACATTTCACAGATAGCATAACCGTCCATCCCCGGAAGGAGGATGTCTAAAATAATCAGGTCGGGCCTCGATTTCGCCAATTCTCCTATCGCCTCTTCTCCGCTTTCCACAGAACAAACCTCATAATCCTCTGCTTCCAGAATATTCTTCACCAAATTCGTAAGATCCGGGTCGTCGTCAACAACGAGTATCTTTGCTTTCATAGTCTTCTTCCTCACCAGACAGGAGAAAATGGTTTCAATCTCAACAATAATTATAGTCTACAAATGTTAAGGATAAGTAAAGAATTTGTAAAATTTTTGTAAATTCGGAGTGGCCCTTTAGAAAGATGTCGCTGTCATTCTTCCTCAACTAACTTATAACCCACACTTTCCACAGTTTCTATTCTCTTCGCCTCTTGGCCCAGCTTCTCCCTCAAATGGCGGACGTGCACATCTACGGTTCTCGTCCCCCCAACATATTCATATCCCCAGATGGTTTCCATGAGAAAAGTTCTGCTGAGCACTTTACCCTTCTTCTTCATTAACAGGTAAAGGAGATTGAACTCCTTTGGCGTAAGGTCAATTTGCTTGTCCTTCACATATACGATGTGTTCGGTTGAATCGAGCTTGATATTTCCAGACACCAGCACTTCCCCTTGCTCCCCTACATAGAGAATCCTTCGGAGAACAGCCTTGACTCTGGCTACGAGTTCAGCCGTACTGAATGGCTTGGTGATGTAGTCGTCGGCTCCTGCCTCCAACCCGGCGACCTTATCCGTCTCAGCCGATTTCACAGTTAACATGATAATCGGGATACCACTCGTTTTCCTATCTCGCTTTAGAATACGGCATAACTCTATTCCTCCAATACCGGGGAGGTTCAAATCCAAGATTATCAGGTCGGGCTTGGACTCTCTAACCTTCTTTACACCAAGGTCCGCGTTGGCCGCCGAGATGACTGAATAGTCATTCCGCTCTAAGACGTCCTTGACCAGTTCCACAAGGTCAGGCTCATCATCAATTACCAAAATCTTCTGCTTGGTCACAGCGACTCCTCTCATCCATCATACTATTTTTATTTTTCCCTTCTGTCTATTACGTAATTGCTTCCTTCCAGGGACTTCCCGTACTTCTTTAGTTCAGCACCTACTGCTGCCACCTGCCCCTTATGACTGAACTTCCTTTTTCTATTGGTTACTACACCTATTGTTATAGTCATTATCGGAAACTTATTTATCCTGCCCTGTCTGTCCTTGGCAGTAATATACCCCTTGGCGCGGTCTTTTGCTGAATAGAATTTAACAATCTCCTTATCGAAAGATTTTATAATCGCAGAACAAATAGTATCGACTCTATCGGGGTCGGTAATGGCAATGAAGTCATCTCCACCAATATGGCCAACAAAATCCTCAGCATCACCCAGTTCCCTCACGTGCTTTACAATTATCCTGGCTGTCTGCTGAATTACTTCATCCCCGATCTCGAAACTGTACCTGTCGTTGAAAGCCTTAAAATTGTCGAGGTCCAAATAGAGCACGGCGAAGAGTTTGTTGCTGTCGATCCGATCTTCTATTTCCTCAATGATTGCCGTATTCCCCGGCAAGCGAGTGAGTGGATTTGCCTCCAAGCCCCGCAGTGTCCGCTTGAGTACCATCTTTACCCTGGCCAGAAGAACGCCTGGCCGGAAAGGCTTTACTATATAGTCATCGGCACCAATGCCCAATCCTTTAATCTCATCTTTCTCCGCCCTTTTCACGGTTAACATAATGATCGGGATATTAGACAGAAGAACATCTTTTCTTATCTCGCGACAAACCTGATAGCCATCCACCCTGGGCATTAAAATATCGAGAAGAATCAAATCGGGAGATTCAACATAGACTTTTTCCAGTGCCTCTCTAGCGCTGTAAGCAGGGATCACTCTATACCCTCCCGATTCTAGAATATCTCTGATCAGTTCCACTACATACTTCTCGTCATCGACAACCAAAATTTTTCTTTTAGCCACAGAACTCCCTTCCCCTGTAGGGGACGGCGGCAGTTTACGCCGATTTTTCGGCATGCTTTCTTTAGTGCGCCGATCAGGGTCGGCCCCTACACGATGGTCTATGGCTTGGGCAGAGTGAAGGTAAACTTGCTACCCCTTCCCGGTTCACTCTCCACCCATATCTTTCCCCCCTGGGCCTCGACCATACCTTTAGCAATAGCCAATCCTAAACCAGGCCCCCTCAATTCTTCTGTCACTGTCTCATCTTCCGGGCCTAGCCTGCGAAATTTCTCAAATACCCGGGGAATCTCTGATTTTGGTATTCCGCAACCCGTATCGCTAATGCACACCTCAATGAAGCCAGCACTTCCCTCCCGCCAACCGCCCCTCTCCCTTGCCTCTATAATCACCTTGCCCTTTCTCTGATTAAATTTCAAGGCATTACTCAAAAGGTTACTTAACACTCTTTTCAGCTTTTCCCTGTCTCCCAAAACCTGCCCTATTTTTTCTTCCGCTTTCACTTCGATTGCGATCTCTTTATCCCGGGCAAGCCGTTCAAACTCTCCCGCGCTCTCCTTCAGGATTGGACTTAACCTCAGGGGCTGCCTCTTAACCTCAAGTTGTCCCGCTTCTATCTTGGCTAAATCGAGCACGTCGTTGATTAGCTTGCCTAGCCGGGAAGCATTATGTTTCATTATGTTTAGTGCCTTAATCTGTTTCCCCTTTTCGACTCCGGTATCCATCCCCTCAATGAAAAAATCGATATACCCTTCTATGGCGGTGAGAGGCGATTTAAATTCGTGGGAAACGCTAGAGATAAAATCGCTCTTCAAACGATCCAGTTCTCCGAATTTTTCCGAAATCCTACTTATCTCTTGAGCCAACTGTTTTAACTCATCAGTTCTGGATTCCGTCGCTGCTTCAGATTCGCCGGGCCCGAGAGACTTCACCAACGCGGTTATTTTCTCAATGTCTGTCGATAATTGTTTAGCCATAGCCGCGGCGCCAAGAATTCCGAGGACGATCCCCAAAATACCTAGGGCAAGAACGGCCCATCTTTCCATAAATAAGCCCGACACGATCAATGCCCCAATCGTCCCGGACAAGAATAGACCGGCAATAATAACGATTCTGGTCCTAATCCTCACTTCCACCTCTATCTATTCTGCCAAGCTTGAACCGGATTTCTACTATAGCTTTTTTGCCCATCCTTTCGTTAATTCTGTCCATTATAGACTTCCTCTTGGTTGCCAGCTCCTGCATATAGACTGGGCTATCTACCTCTATTACCAATTTGCCTTCTCTTAAACTACCGATTTGGGCATGCTTTGCTAGCCGCCCCAGATCTTCCCTCCAGGCCACCAGTAGCTTCTGACTATCGGTGGTTAAATTCAATTTCTCCAAAGTCTCTTTCAGTATATCTTTTACTTCTCTAAGGTGTGTCAATCTACTGGTTCTCCCTTTCTATATCAAGGATAGAGCTCTCCCGCCGCACCGCATTATTATTATATCATATTCTCATAGGCATGACTATAGAAATATAATCCTCGCCAGTTGTGGGCCTTATTAAACAAGGGTTAAGCGAATTGGTGAGTTCCAAGAAGACCTCGTCACAACCGATATTTCTTAGAACATCCACAAGAAACTGTGGATTATATGCAATTTCCATCTCCTCACCGCCATAGTCGATTCCCACAACGTCTCGCGCTTCCCCTAACCCCTCTGTGTTTGCACTAATAACTAACTGATTCTTTCTTAACGAGTACTTGATGGAGTTAGACTTTTCGCTTGTCAAAAGCGCGACTCTCCTGGTTGCTTGGAGCAATTCTTCTGTCTTTACGTTAAGCCGGATTTCGGCGGTTTGCGGAATCACCTGTTCGTAGTTGGGGAAGTGGCCCTCGATTAACCGGGAAATCAAAACGGTATCCCCTACCATAAAACCTATCTGGTTCTCATCGATGCCTATTCTTACCTTCCCGTCTTCTTCTCTTGGCACGGCTTGCGTCAATATCCGGTTTAGTTCGTTTACTGCCTTTGTGGGCACAATTACGCTTGCCTCTCTCTTCTTTTCACCGGCTATCTCCCTGGAAATGTAGCAAAGCCGCCGGCCGTCCGTCGAGACCATCTTGATTCTTCCTTTTTCTATACTAAAATATATACCGCACAGCACATACCGTGTCTCGTCATGGGACACTGAGAATATGGTCTTTCGAATCATTTCGCTTAGGACGGACTGGCCAATAATTAATTCCCCACCGACTTCAAATTTTGGTAAGACCGGATAATCATCCTTAGGCAAACCCATCAATTTAAATATCGCGTTCCCACTCTCAATTCGTACCTGGCTACCCTCGTGTACCTTTAGTCTAACGTCCTGATGCGGTAATTCCCGCACAACCTCGGAAATCGTTTTCGCCGGCACAGTTACAGCCCCAGGTTCTATCACGCTAACGTTAAGGGAGCAGCGCACGCCCACCTGGAGGTCCGTACCCGTAACATCTAATGTTTTTCCTTTGGCCTCCAAAAGCAGGTTAGCCAATACGGGAAGTGCCGCCTTCATTCCCACTACAGGGTGGACCATCTGGACTACTTTAATTAATTCGTCACGTTGGCAACTGATTTCCATAGATTTCCTCCTATTATTCTTATTTAGATTAGTAGAATTATTAGTTTAGAGAGCTAGTATTGTGCATAAAGAAGGTATTGGGAATAAAGCGAAACAGGGTGTACTATTTCGAAAAATTCCTAAAGGAGAATATGATGTGGATAGTTATTAAAATCTGCTCAGATAATTCATCAGGGACAAATTGACTGAGTCTTATCTACCGATATATCGCCTTATTCACAAATAATTAACAGCTTATTCCACTTCTCCTGTTATTTTTTTAAATTCACCCTACCTATATCGCTCCACTCCTTATCTCCTGGGTTATCTTATTCACCAGAGCAGCGAAGAACGGGTCTCCTGCCAGTCTCATCTTAATCTTCTCGCAAGCATACATTACCGTGGTATGATCTCTTCCCCCAAACTCCGTGCCTATTTCAGTGGTTGAATATTCAGTGAGAGTTCTCGCCAGATACATTGCTACCTGGCGAGGGAATGCTATGGCATCCGTTCTTCTCTTACTCTTCATTTCCCTCACATCGAGATGAAAATGTTTGCTCACCACCTTTTGGATAATTTCCATGGTTATCGGAACAGAAATCTCTTCCTTCGTGATTATGTCCTTGAGAATTTCTTTAGCGCGGTCGACACTGACTTCGGTCCCAGTTAGTGATGAGAAAGCGACAATTCTGATGAGGGAGCCTTCTAACTCCCTAATATTCGACTTTATCTGACTGGCAAGAAACAGAACCACATCATCCGGAATAAAGATTTTTTCTCCTTCTGCCTTCTTTCTCAAGATAGCGATTCTCGTTTCTATACCGGGAGGCTGGATGTCAGCAATTACGCCCCATTGGAACCTGGAGCGCAAGCGCTCCTCCAGGGTGGGGATCTCCTTGGGGTTAGAATCAGAGGAGATAACAATCTGTTTGTGCGCTTCATAAAGGGTATTGAAGATATGGAAAAATTCTTCCTGAGTGCTCTCTTTACCGGCCAAGAACTGGATATCGTCGATCAGGAGGACATCCAGGTTACGATACTTATTACGGAAACCGATCATTCTGTCATTTCGGATGGATTCAATTAGCTCATTCGTGAATCTCTCCGAGGTGATGTAAAGGACGGAGAGACGTGGCTGTTTTCTCTTATTGTAATGTCCGATAGCCTGTAATAAATGTGTTTTCCCTAAGCCCACTCCTCCATATATGAACAGGGGATTATACGCTTTTCCCGGGTCATTGGCCACTGCTTCCGCAGTAGCGTGGGCGAAACGGTTGGAGGGACCTACTACAAAGTTCTCGAAGGTGTACTTAGGATTAAACTCCATGGTAGTAAAGGTGGTCTCGTCGGCAGCAATCGATGTCGGTTCTATTTTTTCCTCTTTCCCTTCCTTTTCCCAAAGCTCGGATTGGGGGTCAATAGTGAAGATTACTTGTGCTTCCGGAGTCGTCACCGCCCTTAGCAATTCTTCGATTTTGGTCTTGTGTCTTTCTTGTAAACATTTGGAAAAGAACCGGTTGGGGACGCGAATGTTTAACAGGTTGTTTTCAAAAGATATCGCTTGCGTTGGCTTGAACCAGAGTTCATAGGTATCTTTTGGCATTCCTTCTCTTATTTTTTCTAGAATTTCATTCCATAATTGCTCTGCGGGCAAAAACATTTTGCCCCCTTTTCCACCAGCACGGAGCGAGTTATTAACAACTTTTTCACAGGTGTGGATAACTAGGACAGCTTAATCCGATTTTTCCGGTTGAGCTACTTATATTTAAGAAGTTCAGAGCTTATACAATATTTCGGTAAGGGAACTATAATTGCCTGCTGCAAATCCTGAGGTTGGACGTAAGCATCGTGTAGTAATTGGGGTTAAGGGATAAAATTTGAAAGCTCGTGCACGATTCAGGAGAAATTTTTCTTTGATATTATATTATTCTTCCCAGAGCCTGTCAACATTTTTTTGGGGAAAATTTTTTCCGGGGAAAAGTAGCGGGAATGGAATTACCAAGCTAGCCACTCCTTGACAAGAGAAGGAATAAAAGGTACAATTTAGAAAAAATTTCGCTCGGTGCAAAAGAATGAAAAGGACTTATCAGCCGAAAATTAGAAGAAGAAAAAAAGTTCATGGGTTCCGAAGAAGGATGTCTACTAAAGCGGGCAGAAGAGTTTTGCAGGCGAAAAGGAAAAAGGGGAGAAGAAAGTTATCCCCTTGATAGAAACTTCTCGGGTTATGAAAAAGTTTGCTTTGGGGAAAATTCAGAGGGTAAGCCGTGAGGCAGAATTCAAAAAAATTATGAGAAGAGGCAAATCCTTTGCGGACCGGTACTTTGTTGTTTATGTGCTCGAGACTAATCCCGACACGAGTCGAAGAACTGCCCGGCCCAGGCTCGGTCTTTCCGTAGATAGGAGGATAGGCAAGGCGGTAATGCGCAATCGGATTAAACGCTGGATGCGAGAAGCATTTCGCTTTCACCAGTCTAATCTAAAGCGTGATATTCAAATGGTCCTGATTGCCCGTTCCTCTGCCAAGGAACTAATCAACTACCCTGAGGTAGAGAGGAGAATGGTCGCTCTGTGCAGCAAGGCTGGAATAGTCAGGAAGTGGAGCAAATGATTGTACGTGTCCTGGTAATGGTAATTCACTTTTATCAAAAGATTTCTTCTTTTTTCCCCAGAGTTTGTCGTTTTTATCCCACCTGTTCCGAGTATGCCGCTCAGGCCCTCAAAAAATACGGAATAGTGAAGGGA
>Ga0315308_1001947_pt1 | contig 11758 bp, 8 predicted proteins | sample TDP3_MG_FD_203078 | JGI IMG/M metagenome (GOLD analysis project Ga0315308, IMG submission 203078) | Freshwater sediment microbial communities from Lake Towuti, South Sulawesi, Indonesia - TDP3 | ecosystem: Environmental > Aquatic > Freshwater > Lake > Sediment | place: Indonesia: South Sulawesi... | reverse complement strand
GCTGGACCATTGTTTGTGACAGTGAAGCTGTACGTGATCGTGTCGCCCACATGAGCATAGGCTGCGACAGATTTGGTGATAGCCACATCGGCTGTGTTGGGACCAGCCAAATAGAACTGAAACGTGTAGCCATTGGTGAAAAACGGCACATCCATAAGCTGGCTTGTGATGCCTGAGGCTCCGTCTGTGAAAAGGTAGAGCTTTGTGGTCATGTCAGCGTATCCAGTGAAGGTTACAGCAAAGAGACCAGTTGAAGGCTCATAGCTTGAAGCTGAAGCCCGTGAGGTTACCATAGCTCTAGCATATTGTGCCGCGTAATCCATGGTGACTAAAAGAAGGTCGTAGGATGCGAGGTTTTCTAAGATTCCCGTTAGAATTGCATTCCAGTTGCTATCAGAAATTTTAACCACATGCTGTTCATGACTGAATAGAGTTGCCAAAACCATGCTGTCCAGGGCCCTTTTAGTTTGGGCGGTTCCTCTGCTGATAGACCCTTGAACGTCATTGTCCGGAAACCACTCGTAGCCTGCGTTGTCCCTTATCTCTGTGAGCACGTTGAAAAACTGATGGTCGAACTCGGGATGATTCGCTATTGGTATCCAATCGCCATAGTAGAATGGGTCAAGGTAATCCCACAAATCCTCATACAGACGATAAGGACCAAGTCTTATTGGCCACCCTCCCTCGTCTTCTCTCTGACCAACCGGATAAACTGTTCCGATGAACTCAACTCCCCAGTTCTTGAGATATCCGAAGACGTTAGTCCCAAACTCATATGAGTGAGGCAAAATGTACTTTGCCTTCGCAATTTGGTAAGTACTAAAGAAGTTGTCCGCGTCCGCAAAGTGCGTAGCAACTGTAGCATCGTCGTAGTCTGCTGAAGCAGGATGGTTGAAATAGAAGTAGCGGCTATCATCATAGGAGTGAACGTTGGTGGTGGCGTTTCCCGCGTCCACGAGTCGCTTCAGAGCAACGACGCGATCGGGATCCGACCTTACGTTATCTAAGTGAAGACCAATCCAAGGCTTTATGCCATGACTACTTGCGATTTCCGCCCATCTGAAGTCTCCCTCACCAGAAGAGTCGTCGATTCTCATTGTTAGGAAGGGCGGGAAACCGCGCATGACAAAAGGCTTTCTAGCGGCCCAAACGAGGCCCCTCCAAACAAGGTCGTCTAGTCCGTAGACGGGCCCTTTTTTGGATGCACTGGCCCAATCATAGGATGCCCACTGTAATGCTCTTCCTTGCCCGTATTGCGTGGCGATGAGCAATGGCCATGTTCCCGCCGTCACAAGTATTTGGTCGGAAGGAGGAACTGACAGGTTTGGTAAGGTTATGGAACTTTTCAGTGAAATGGTATTGCCTATTGGTTGAGCAGATATTATGTAATGTCTGTCACCAGCGCCTTCAACTATCTTAATAGAAGAACCTGTCACTGATCCTGCGTAACCAAAATTGAAGATTTCCTGAACAAACTGATATGTGGAATCCGCATTGCCAAAGTTTACGAGTCCTGTACCTTGCTCTACTGCAGCTAAAATATATCCTTCTTCTGTCGTATCGAGGTAAGAACGTGTCGGATCCAAATTCTTGTGACCTGCAACGATAAGGGCCCTTTGTAAGGCGGCTGCGGTTACCGGAGTTGTGGATATGTCAAGAATTGTATACGGAAAGCCAAATTGATCCAAATAAGGCTTTATGAACCTGTAGAAATCTTGAACATCAGTACTAGCTGAGTTTATTATGACAATCACATCACAAGCCATAGATGCTTGACCGTAAGCGATGTTTGGAAATCCACCAAAAACTGAGCTGAAGGATAAAATCGTCATGAACATAGCTAACAGGATGGTTGACCCTTTCATTTCTCTTTTACACCACACAAATTCTTGTGACACGTGTCCGTAAATTACAGCTAAATTCGACCTAATTAGTTTGTATGGTGTTTTAGTCTCAATGTTCTATAGTTTAAGTAGGCAATCTCTAGGTCTCGGGTGATTCATTGCCAAATGGCATCGCGAGAGAGATCAATTTTGTTCACACATATGTACGATCGCGTTTGAACAAAGACGCGTAATTTGGCCCTTTACCTTCTATTATTCCGCGATTTAGGCATCGAGTATCTCTTCGTAAATTCTACAAAGGCGTTCCATGACCGTTTCTAAAGAATAATGTTCCTTCACCCATTTTCTGCCTTCTCGGCCAAACTTTATCCTAATGTCTTCATGATCCAACAGATACTGTATTGCCTCGGCTAGTTTTTCAGGGTTGTTTGGTGGCACCAACAATCCATTTTCCTCATGACGGACAAACTCAGGAACCCCGCCCACATTCGTCGCCACCACAGGAGTCTCACAAGACAGAGCTTCCAAATTTACGATCCCACCAGCCTCCATTAGTGAAGGCAAAACGAAAACCGCTGCTTTTTGATACCATTCAATTATGTTTTCCTGATCTAATGCACCCAAATACGTTATTTTGTGCACTCCTCTTTTGTTTTCGTTATCTATTAGTCTAAGAATTTCTTCAAAATATTTGGCTCCCCACCTTGGACCAATTACTATCAGATGGATCGACTTTTTCAAATAGCATAAAGAGGTCAAAAGAACATGTAAGCCTTTACTAAAATCTATTCTTCCAACGAACAAAATCATGTTGTCTCTTTTCTTATCTGAAGAACGAAAAAGGTTAACGTCTATTGGTCCATTGGGGAAAGACCTGATTTTGAATGTGGGTATACCAACTTCTAGGAGTCCCTTTTCTATAAGCTTTGAAGGGCAAACACATATGTCCGCCGTATTCTTGAGTATAAGCCGGCTTAAGAGATATCTTTTAAAAAAATCGGTGGGAAATCCATGAAAATGGAGTATTTTGGGTTTTTTAACAAAACACGAAAATAGTTGGAAACTTAAATCACCGCTATAATGAAAATGCAATATGTCATAACCTTTGAATCTATTCACAAACCTTCCGGGAATGAGGTTTATCTTTAAAGTGATTCTATCTGAGTGCTCCATTGGAAACCAATTCAATGCAGGGATTTTGAAAACATTAAGGCCGTCCATCTCATCTGTTTGTGTCTTCAAAGCAGGATTCCATTTCCGATCCATGTTAAACGTCATAACATCTGTTTGTATGCCCATTTCATTGAGTTTAATGGAAAGACTCCGAATTACAGTTTCAGCGCCACCTACAATTGGGTAATAGGAAGATGTGATCATCAATACCTTCATTAAAGCACCCCTTGACTGCCTTGCGCGTGCTTTCACCGAGAAGCGACCCGATCTAAAGGACTTTGACCAGTAATACAAAAGTACAATGGTGGGACCTATGATTGTTTCGTTATCTCGGTTTCCTCTTCTAGTTTTTGGTCCCGGTATGATTTGATGTTACTTGCTTGTGTGCTTTTATCATCTCCCATTCTTTCCGCTCAAAATTGTATTTCTTGACCAATCTGCACGGATTACCTACCGCAACAGTGTAAGGCGGAATGTCATGAACTACAACGGTGTTAGCCCCTATGACGGAGTGTTTTCCAATTTTCACATTTGGTAGAATATAGGCTCCGATTCCTATCCAACAATCATCATCTATACTGACAGCACCTTTGGAAACCATTCCTTGCCCTAATATTGGCCGTTCAACATCTTCAAATCTATGATCGCACTCAGCCACATACACTCTTGGCGCTATTGTCACATTCTTTCCAATGTATATGTAATTGTCCTCGCCGCCAACGTAGAAATCCTCGCTTATCCGGGTTCCACTTCCGATATATAAGTGACAATTTTTTCCCAAGTGGAAAGAAGCGTTTTTATTGATCACCGCGTTTGAACCTACGTGTAAATTCGATACGTGCGTAATGTAAAAGGGAAATTCTATCACCGAGTTGTTTGCGCGAAGCATCATTCTCGTTTTCATCATTCTATTTAAAAGACTTGCATGATACCTTAAACCTTCAATGATTCCCATAATATTGCGCCATCTTCACAGTTATTCAGCATTAAAAAAAATCATCAACATTCATCTAGTTTCCTGTGGCCTTGTAGATCTCTGAGCGGCCATTAGAGTATATTTTGTTTGTATCCTCGAGAATAGAAAGTTCGCTATAGTTCCAAGATTGACGTTCACCAATAATTGTTCCATCGTTTATGTTTAATCGATTTAGATAAATCACCCCATTAGCTGTCACTGGCGTAACATTAGAGAACATTTCGACATAGCCACTATAAGTCATACCATAGCTCAGCACAGCGTAATGAGATATCATGTCTGCATATAATTGCGTGTACTTTACCTCTATGTTTTTATGTAACCACTGGGCCCCAAATACATTTTGTTCGTCTATATACAGATAGTAACCGTATAGTCGTAGTTCCCCCATTCGCTGCTTGCTCAAGGGCACTGATAACCAACTTTCACTTCCAGTCACTTCATAAACGAAACTTATCTGAAAGAGAAAGTAGGGTATAACCAAAGTCAAAAGCAGAATAGAAACTTTTAGTTCCGTTTTTCGTCTAAAAACGAACTTAACGAGAGATTCGGCACCAAAAAAGCATAGGGGGGCAAGAAAGAACAATAAGACATGATAGAACCTGGTCATACTCAACGTATTGGCCAAGCCAGGTATTAATATCAACATAGCCAGTAATGCCATGGCCACTAGGCTAAACATGAAAAATTCTTGATCAACATCAGCTTCTATTTTTCTTCCAAGCAATCCAATGAAACCCACAACAATGAGGAACTGTGTCAAATAAGCAATGGCTCTGCTAACGCCATTCCAAATGGAGGGCGCAGCTTCCATTCCTAGTCCTCTCAATACGGTGGATCCCCTCGCTGATGGATCGAAGAATTGGTTTAATTGGGCTAACACATTGTTACCGAATGACAAAATGCTGTTAAAAGCGGATGAGTTTGATGTGTAGATATACCAAGAAAACATTACGACTAAGAAGAAGATTATCATTGGAACAGTTATTTTTTGGATAGTTCGTTTGGTTACAAACAAAATTGCCGAAACCAAAAAAATGAAGAATAAGAAAACAATTGATAAAGAGTAATGGGAAATTACTAGAGCGATACTAAGAATTGCGAAGGATATCCACTTATTGGGAGTTTTCATTTTTTTGTCTAAGACAATGATTAACAACAAAACAAAAAACAGCTCTGCAATCATCTGTCTAGCCAAGCTCACGGCTTCTGTGTAGAATGTTTCCTGTGCCATAAACAGAAATATCGAGACGAACGCGCCTTTCTTCCCTACACGTGGTAGCCAAAATTGAAATAGACCTAAGGGCACAAATGCAAAGAGCAACGGGTACAGGATCTTTAATATCCAAGTGGCATCTATGTTCAGTAAATTCGAGTAAATGGTAGGAAGAATCGTTATGCTCAGCATTGAATTAAATCTACCGTAGAGCGCGTCCCCATAGTAGATGAAATTCCAACGCGCGTTTTCTTCTGTGACTTTGAATACGAAATATTCGAGCGCGATATCAGATCTCTGCGATTGCACATAGCTAGATATGAGCGAAGAATGGAAAAGAAGAGAGATGGCAATAGTAAGCACTGCGAAAGGATAAAGTTCTGGAGGCAATAATTTCTTGAAAAGAGCACCAATAGTAAATAACAACGCTACTATTACTATCATAATAAGAAGAATCAAATTGCTTTCATAGACATTTACCCACATCGTACCTAAAATGCTTAAGAGGGGCAAAACGAGAAACAGAAGAGCCAAGGGTGAATGAGCAATCAACTTCAGACTAGCGACAACTTGAACTTGAGAATCCTTGCTTGCGAAAGAACTTAAGAAAGAGAACAGAAGCGTAATTCCACTGAACATTAAAATCAAAGGTGTGTCCGATAGAGGTTTGGAAATGCCGATTGCTGAACAAAACTCGTTTGTCAAGAGACCGCCGATCATGAGGATAGCTAGGCTAAACCCTACAGAGAAAAGAACCATCAGAGACAAGCTTGTCTTTTCAAACTTAAGCAGTCTCCAAAGGGCAAAGCCGGGAAGAAATGTAAGATAAAGAAAACCTATAGCTTGCCGTGCAATTGGGACGTCAAAGAACACAACAACATAGAGTATGACTGATAGCAGAACCATCGTCAGCAGAAAATTCTTTGAATTGCGACTATTTTGTGGCATATCCATTAAGTTCACTGATCCATTTAAGATGTGTGACCGTATCCATCTCTATGGCTTTTGATCGCTCCCAAGCACCAAGCCGTTTGCTTGAAAACGTATAAAAATGGCAATAGAAACGCTGACTTCCAACGCGTTATTTTATAGGCGGTGAAAGACCGCAAAACTCCTTCTACAAAAGCTATGGGCGGAATCTCGGTCCAAAAGAGGAATAACCCTCGATGCTTATGACCAACGTAGTGCATGCCGTAACCGTACCAGAAATATTGACCCCATAAACCTTTCCAAGTATTTCTAAACCTATGATAAAATTTGGCGCGACTTAATGAAAGCAACCAACCTGCCTGTTTTATACGAACTGCGATGTCGATGTCTTCTCCAGCACCTTTTATATATTCATCGAAAGCTCCAGCCTCTTTCAGAGCCTTGACCCGGCAAATCGACCCGCCAATTCCAACAAACCTTGACGCTTGGGCGTTATTATGATGATCAAGATCATCTCTTTCCAATGTTCTCAAACTTTCAAGATTAGAAACCAAGTTTCCTTCATTCAATATCCCCCACCTCGCTCTGGCTTTTCCCACTTTGGGATTTTTTTCCATAAATTCAACCTGTTTACGAACATGATCCTTTGGTAATATAATATCTCCATCCACCCAAACTATGTACTTACCTTTCGCATTTTCAAGAACCAGCTGTCTTGCTGTTCCTAGACCTTTCCCTTTTGTGAAGAAAATCCGCAATTGCTCTTTCAGATTTGAAAGACTCTCAACTACGAGTGAAACGGTCCTATCCTGGCTACCGTCATCAACCACTATAATTTCCATCTGATCAGAGGGGAAATCTTGCTTCAAAATTCCAATTATCGTTTCCTTTATCGTTGCTTCGCAGTTTTTTAAGCATAATCCAACAGTTACTAGTTTTCCTTCCTTGCCACCAGATATCATCAATGAACTCGACCTTGAAGTGTCCTAAATCTAGTTGTTGCTTATGACTTGGTTAAAGATGGCCATGGTCTTTTGAACAATGGTTCCCCAATCAAAAAATGTTTCCACGTGTTCACGAGCTTTTTTCCCGATCTCCATGCTTAAACTTTTGTCCTGAAGTAATAAAACTACCTTATCAGCGATTTCTTTGGGGTTCTTAGGTGGCACCAGTATCCCATTCTCACCGTCCCGGACGACTTCCGGAATGGCTCCGACCCATGTGGTTATCAACGGTTTCTCCATAGCCATAGATTCGAGTACAGTGAGTGGGCATTCGACTTGCGGCCAGAATTTAAAAGGAAGAACCACCACATCCGCAATTGACATGTATTGAATAAGGATTTCCTGTTTAAGAAGTCCTATAACAGGGGTCGCTCTTGTACGCATGAACCAAGATTCATTTTTTACTTCTTGGGTACGGCCCAACACAACCAATCTTACATTCGGAAGCCTATTTTGTATAGTTGGCATCGCTGCAATCAGTGTGTCGATTCCTCGAAAAGTGGATAATGGCCCAAAATAAAGTATCAGCCGTTCATTTCCCTCAAAACCCAGACTTTGTTTCAGCTGTTCAACCACTCGATTTTCCGCAGGCCTAAAGAGACTCGTATCCACTCCAGAGGGTATTACGTCAATTTTATCCTTACCTATTTTCATCAATCCTAAATGATTTGACAAACGTTTGCTGAGAACTATGATATGCTTAAGCTGAGGAATATTAACCCATTTTCTTACAATGTGGGCAGGAATAGTTGTATTCAAGAGATTGTTCCAAAATTCATGTAGACAAATTGCCTCTCTCAAACCTAGATTTTTGAAGTCGCTCACGGAAAGCGGACCAGAATGTAGAGTCCAAACAATGTTCTTCTCTGTACGTTTTCTAAGGCGCCACAAATGAAAGGACGACCAAGTGTCGCTGCCATGCCAGTTAATTATGTCAAAGTCTTCTTGATTGATGCCCTTTTGCAATTCTTCAACATTAAAAAGGAATCCGTTTTTTCGGAACCTTCGTATTGGGACACCAGCTATTTCATCCTCTGGGTTCAGTCTCTCTTGATAATCAGAGAATATTTGAACAGAATTTCCTAAATCCTGAATCCTTTTCGATATCTCGACCACATGCCTCCACGGTTGTGCAACCGCAGTGAGGTTATTTAATCCCTCACAAACGAAGAGCACGTTCAATTACTTTGTACACCTTCACTAAATGAGTCTTTTTGGCAAAGCATTATCGTGGTTTGAATTTGCTTTTGATTTTGGGAAAACTTATTGGCAGAATTCACTACTACAAAATTGTAGGTTTTTGCCATATTCTTGAGGGCTTCTTTTTTCGCTGACAAATTCTCGATAGTCATTGAGCGGCGAGTTGCTGCTACTTTTTCGGAAACATCCATCAGAAAAGTTATATTGGGTTTAGGAACTGTACTGCATAACAAATTCTCAAATTTTTGATCGTCAAGCTCACTCAGTTGAAGCTCCATCAGAATATCATAAACATAACGGTCGCAGATTATCATTTTTTTAAGGGCGAGAAGAATTCTAATTGCAAGGACCTTGACCTGAAAATCAATGAAAATGAAAGCATGCCACACTCTTCCAAGTTTCTGGCGAAATTGACTAGGTGCAAATTCAAGAGGATCCGTGTAAGCATCTTTTTTCGTTTGTTTCCAATACCCCAATATTTTAGTTAGCCCAAAGAAGGGGTAAGAAAGTATTGGCCGAAATCCTCCCCAAACATAAACACAAGAAAAACCCTTCTGAACCAAGAAATTAGCTAAAGATTTGGCGTGCGTTGTCTTACCCGAACCATCAACCCCAACAAAGCATATCAAAAACCCATTTCTCATGGGGACCCGACCAAGGATGTTTGCCCTTTGCGCAGTCCGACAACGTATTATTCGCTATGCCCCAACCCTTCCGGCTTCAAGTAGATTGGAATAGACTTCAACGTATTCCTTGACAATCTTTCTGTAGTCATGATGCTGGGCGATGTAACTGAAAGCGTTGTGCCCTATTTTCCTTCTGAGGGCTTCATCATTCAAAAAGATGCAAATTGCCTCAGCAAGATCCTTTATATCTCTTGGCGGTGAAAGATAGCCAGTTTTCAGGTGATTAATTGCCTCTCTACTAAAAGGGTAGTCGAATGCAATGACTGGTTTGCGACAAGCCATAGCCTCCATAACGGCAATACTTGCGCCAACTTCCCATAGAGAAGGGAATACAGCAACGTCGCATTGACTCATCTCTCGGATTAGATGTTCATAGGTTACATGCCCCTCAAAGGTTACATATTCTCCGACATCAAGGCTCTGGACCAGTTTCTTAAGCCTTGATTCTAAGGGGCCTTTCCCAAAAATCCTCACTTCGATATCCTTGTTCTCCTTTAAAACATAGGGAATTGCTTCTATTACGTATTCTGTTCCTTTGTGCGCATACAATCGGCCACACGTGAATATCGTGAAAGACCTGCTCCTTACGAATTCGTTTTCTTCTTTCTGATGTTTGATTATGGAATCTATTTTCTTGAGATCTATTCCGTTTTCTATATTTGTTGTTTTGGTGGGATCAATTTTGTTAAAAGCCAAATAATCAGAATAGGCTGCTCGCCCTATCACAATGTAATGGCTTGCCCACCTTAGTTCCATTTTGGTCAGAACATCGAACATAGGGTATCCTACAACGTAATAGATGAAATCTCCGGTGCTGCGCTTCCAAGGTTTGGAATTCATAAAGGTTAGTAGGCGTCTAAACTGATGTTCATGAAAAGAAACTACCCATGGCTTTCTGATCCTTTTCTTAATTATCCCAAAGATTGAGCCCGACGAATGCTGCGTGTGAATTATATCAAAACTTGACAATTTTTCCGACAACAGTTTAAGGTTTTGGAATTGAAACCAGATGACGCGTGGAGGTATATCAAGTAAAGGCAGTCGATATACCTTTAAGTTGTCACTTTCTTGCTGTAAAATTGGATGTTTCGCTTTTCCACAAAAGACTGTTACGTCAACCCCAACCCTCGACAACTGGTTCGCTATATCAAAAGTTTGAACATCAATACCACCCCAGCTGTAGGGGGGGTAACTGGCGGAAATAAAAGCTAACTTCAATATTGTTGGCCTCTGGCGTGAATGCCCGACGGAAGATTCCTTTCCATCGAACTAAATTTTCAAAAGCTTCTGCTTCAAGTTTAACTGACTTAAGCCGTATTCTCTCTCCAATTTGCGAAACTCTTTCTTTACTTCAGACCAAAATCCCGTGTCGTATACTATTTGGCCATAGAATATTGCGTCTAGTACCTGAATGTCAAATTCCTTTAATCTTTGCAGAAACTCTTTTCTGGAACAGCAGCCACTCGGCTCAATACCCAAACACAATGGTTTGTCTGAAAGAATCTCATGCCCTACTATTCCAAAAAGCTTAGGGAATGAACCCTTCTTGTTTCCAGGCAAGTTATCAGATATTATTGTGATATCGATATCACTGCTTGGTTTCCATGATCCCTTGACTCTTGAACCCAAAACTATCACCGTTTGGACGATTAGGCCTCGGGTTTTCAGAAGTTCCATGTATTTTGAAATGCCATCAGCTACATCTCGTCCAAATTCGTCTGCACCAAAAGGAGTAGAGCCATCATATTTTTTTATTACAATCCTGGAATCGGCGAGAATCCTATAGCAGATTTGTCTTTTGAGCCTCTCCAAAAAAACTTCGCATTTCTTTCGAATTCCTCTTTTTAGGGCTAATCTTTTTTGGATCTGTTTTTCAACATTTTCTGAGACAGCGGACAACGCTTGATTCACAAGAAATCCACGCTGAAACAACCAATCGTTCTTAGGAATTTTCTAGGGGCAGAGATTTGACAACGTCAATGGCCCTTCGGAAATGGCCGTACACTTTCTTCACATATTTGATCAAATCGTCCAGCATTTCCATGCCAAACCTAATATTTCGATAGTAATACCAAGGCGCCCATGGTTCCATGACCGAATAAATTACATCTTTCGGGTGAACGTAGAAAACTACAAGGTGCCCAAAAACGAAGTTGACTTTTACACCCATCTTGGTCCACCATAAGCCGAGATTCCTCATCCACGCGCCTCCTAGGGGGAGCGGGATTAGAGGATTAACTGATACAGGTAACTCGATTAGGCTGGTAGACTTTTGTTTTGGGCTGTTGTTAAGAAAATAGGGCCTTAGAGGGGTCAATGGATGGCCATACGCACCAGGCACATAAGTGGGCACGAATGACGAGTCATAGACGTAACCGTTTTCTTGCAGCACTTCGAAAGACGCCCTGTTTAGTTTAAAGCCTGGGGCTCTGAAACCCCACGGTTTTTGACCCGTTGCAGACATGATAATGTCTGTTGCCAACCTGATTCGCTGACGCTGCTCCTCTTTGCTTCGCAGGCACTCGTATCCAACATGGTCAAGACCATGACAAGCAATTTCGTGGTTCCGTGCGCAGAGTTCCTCGATGGCTTTTGGGAATTTTTGCGCTATGGTTGCTGTTACGAAAAAAGTCGCATCGATTTGGTGATTGTCAAAAAGCTCGACAAGTCCTTTAACACCTTTCTCGATGTCTATGCGAGGGTTGGACGGTGAAGGTGGATCAACATCG
>Ga0315308_1001943_pt1 | contig 11764 bp, 23 predicted proteins | sample TDP3_MG_FD_203078 | JGI IMG/M metagenome (GOLD analysis project Ga0315308, IMG submission 203078) | Freshwater sediment microbial communities from Lake Towuti, South Sulawesi, Indonesia - TDP3 | ecosystem: Environmental > Aquatic > Freshwater > Lake > Sediment | place: Indonesia: South Sulawesi... | reverse complement strand
TTAGAACACTAATCGAATAAAGAAAATTACAATAAATTGATAAGCACACGCAGACAATTCTCTGCTGAAAAGGAGCAATCCACATGGAACCCGGAGAAGGAAAATTACTTGCAGGCGGAATGGGAGGCGTTGCTGTACCCATCATCATTGAGTTCGGCGCAAAAGGTGCCCGAATCAGCGAATCAATCCCAGTGAAAATCAGTGGAGCAGTTGGGTTGGGGCTCGGTCTCTTTACAGGGATTCTTCCCTTGTGGAAGAACTACCCTCTAACAAAAAACATGCGTCCTGAGAACAAAAACGCCGTAATCGCCTTCGGTGCTGCCAACCTCGCCACAGGCGTCAGCATCATCATTCTCGACGAACTGAGGAAACGAGCAGCCTACACTTTTGAGGAAGTGCCGATCGGACTCGCACACGAAGAAGGAATGCCAGCGCATCGTGAAGAGCCAATAAAGGAGATCTAAGAGGGGAACTGAATTGCCCGCACCATATTTCTATCCCAAGCGACGAGACGACTATTGGGCAGTGATGGACAGAGCCTACGCAACGGCTAAGGAAGAAGCCTTGCGAATTTACAACAGCAAGAACATACAAACAAAAATCGAACTGTTAAAACCAGTTCATTTGAACCGAACACTGTACAATCTACCAGGCTCCACAAACACAGACTACACCCTAAAATCTAACGTAGCAATATTTCCGTGGGGCATCTTGAACATTGACCCAACTTGGACAGCCCTCAAATGGTATGAAGGAGCAGGCACCAAATACATAGGCGATTGGTTTGTTGCACCCATCTACTTCTTCGAAGAGAAGGAAGGGGCTTACGCAGGAAACCTAGACGCCTATGCGTTTAGAGGTGACGAAACCTTCAGAATCAACTGTGTCTCAGACACAAACTCGACCTTGATTGACGGATGGCTACTTGCTTTCGCCGTAATGCCTGTCACTTTGGAAGAAACCAAACTAACCGTCTAAGCAACGCAAGGCTAGACGGTCAATCCCCCATTTCCTTTCCACAAACCGCCATGTAAGGAGTGAAACACATGGGACAAATGGGAATCTTGTACGAGCAAGTTTTCTCTAAAAGCGTCGAAAAAGTAGTCACTGCCCAAAAGAAAACCACAAGAGTTGTCTTTTACATTCAAGACCCAACAGACGCAACTGAATGGACAGGCAGAAAACTGTTTGTTGGTCAAAACGTTCGCCTTCGAGGAGTCCTTGAATGGTTAGGAACCGATGGTGTATGGAGAGCCTTGTCTGGCAAACCAGTCTACTTTTACCACAAGGTTGACACTGGCGCTTATGAAGAACTCGCGCACACAATTCCTGTGCCTCCAAACGTCTTCGCTGACTTCGTCTACACTCTCGCCGTAGTCGGAACACACACTTTCTACGCTGAGTTTAAGGGAGACGCCGAATACGAAGGCTGCAACAAGTCGGCTAAAGTTTTCGCTGGGCGATAAATGGTTCTTCTCTATGAAACTTACGCTGTAAGTGAAACCAAATCAGTAATAGTTGTGGAACCTGGTGCAGGACCTTGGAAGGTTACATTTATCATTAAGGAAGCACTCACAGGCAAAGTTATTGAAGGCGCAACAATCCAAACAGACGAAGGAGCAGTCACCACAGACGTAAGCGGCACAGCAACCATAGAACTCACAGGTGGACAAAAAACTTTCACAGTCTCGAAACCTGGTTATTGGACTAAAAGAGGCACTAGAATGATTACAACAGACACCACGATTGAAGGTTCACTCGTTCCAATCTGGATGCTTGCAGCCGGCGGAATCGGCGGCACCATCGTCTTGCTCCTTGTTGGGTTAGCCTATGCAAGGAGACCAACTTAGTGTCATTACTCTATGAACAAGTGTTTCAACCTATTCTTAAAAGCCATCGTCTAGTAACTGGTCCCATAATAGAGAAATCATATAACTTACTAGACCCTCAGATAGCAAACCCTCCCTTTCGAACATCTATGAGTATCCCTTCCTTTGGAACTTATGGAGGAAAAATCGACTCTTTTGTAGAGGTAACTTGGGATCCATCAAAGACAACACTGAATCAAGCATTGCTTTCTTGGTCAGCCCACTATTTTGTAGGCGTATATCGTCAGAGGTCAGCGGAAGTCCGCATTTATGTTAATGATGTTGTAGTGAGTGCTCGCGGCTGGATTTCCACAGAAGGCTGCATCACTAAAGGCTCAGAGGGAACAAATATTGGTGGCTACTTAAAGAATGGAAAAAACAAAATCAGCATTGAACTAGTCGGCTCTTGGAGTCCTGAAGTCTCAGGCGTAGATGCAATAAGGGCTTCCTTTATAGCTCAATTTCAAGGACAAGAACCAACAGTAAAACCACCACCCCCCGAATGGCAGAAATATGTTGTTTGGGGAATCCTTGGAATCGGAGGGATTACCGCAGCATACTTAGGGGTCAAACTTATAACGACTAGGAGACAAACAAAGGTTGCCGCTGCTGTATGAGCCCGATAGTTCTCTCACTGCTGGCGTTCACAAAGTAGGCTTCAGAGTAAAGCATTATTCTGTTAACGCTACTGAAACAAGACAAAAAACAATCAACCGATTAAAACAATTTAATTGGCTGTCGCGTGGTCTTGAACTACAAGATGTAGAAGTCACCGCCACAAAGAATGAGGTCTACGGAATACTCACCCTTAAGGTTCTTCCATCATTTGTTCCTTGGCTCGCAATAGCCGTCCTAATCCCTTCAATCTTAGGCTTCGTTGGAACAATCGCTCAACTATGGGTCATACGAGAAATCACCACTCCATTACTTGCACCTGGACCGTTAGGGTTACCCATGATTGCGTGGATATTCATAACGGCAGCAGGTGTATTAATCCCTGTAGCACTTATAGTTCGTAGAAAGTGAGACGCTTGGCAGACAAGAAAAAACTGAAGGTAAACACCTTCGATAGAGAAATGTCCCTTCCTGAAGTTGAGCGCGAGAAACAGAAAGACACTATTTTAGGCGAAGCACTTAAAAAAGCAGACGACGAATATAAGAGGCGGAGGAAAAAATAGTGCCTCTGTTATATGAGCCAACAGAAAGGTTAGTTCGTGGAAGACGACCTTATCATACACCAATTACAGAGATGCGCACTCGAAAACAGAAGTTGTCTCCTGATCCCTTCGACTTCACATCATTCGCCATCGGCGCAGCTGTAGGCATGTTCGTCATTCCGATACTAGTGCCTGTCTTAGGCTACCAAATCACGAAGCGTTGGGGTCCACCAGCTTAAACGTAGAAGGGGAAACCAAATGAATGACAACCATCTTGGTCATCGCTACACCTTCAGACAATCCGACCAAGTATGGTTACTATTGGCTTAAGCGCTTCAGCAAGTTTGCAGCAAAACAAGGACACAAAGTCATCTTTCAAAAAACCCCTAGTCTACAAACTCTCTACAACGCCCTAAAAACCTATGATCCCCGCTTAGTCGTAGCAAATGGACATGGAGGCTTCAAAAGTCTCTCCGTAGACAACCATGTTTTAATAGGTGTCAAAACCTATGATGGAGCAATAAACAGAAAACTCTATAATCAAAACCCTGAATGGTTCAGAGGACGCATAGTGTTACTATTAACCTGCAACGCCGGAAGAGAACTTGCCTTCCGCTTAATCGACTATGGCGCTGAAGCCGTTTTAGGCTTCAGAGAACCCTTTGTTTTTGTCAGTGAAGACTACAGTTCACCAGACAGAGACAAACTTGCTGAACCCTTCTTCCTAAGTATGCTTCAACCTGCCATTTATCTTGCTCTCCACAGAAACTTTGGTGAAGGCTGCACTGCAGCGCGTAAAGCATTCGCCTACTACCTTCAATTAGCCGAACAAAATGGTGAAGAAACTTCAGCAAAATATTTGAACTTTGACCTCTTAAACCTAGTCTGTGTAGGCAACATGTGGAGTCGACTTTAATGGGTCTCTTTGAATCAGAAGAACCAATATTCCTCTCTTATGAAGCATCAAAAAGACTAGAAGATACATTCACCCAAAAACCCGTATCTACACCTCTTGAAGTTCCTATACGCCTGATAATCCATGAAGCACCCAGAAACGACCTGCCTATTATATTGATTGGCTCTTTAACAATCATCAGCCTTGTTGGATTGTTTCTTGTCTGTTTGAGCAAAAGCAGGTCTTGAAATGAGTCGATGGGAACCAGAAGGAATCCCTGAAGAACACATAATAACCGTTGCAGGTAAAAGGGAAACACTGTATGCGCACCCCTACAAATGGTTCAGCGCAATCATTTATAACGCTGGACCATACTCTGTAAAAGTAATGATTAACACTCAGAGTTTGCCAAAAGCACTCACCTTAGCACCCGAAAAGAGCAAAGAATTTAACTTTGGAAAACCCGCTATCTCGCAAATAGAGTTGGAAACTAGTTCTAACGAGTCAGCGGTAGTAACCATAACAGCGATGAGGTAGAAACTATGGGAATAGCCGGTCGTAGTGAAAGAGAAGATGAACTACTCGACATAGCAGTCATAACACCTTTCTCCTTGACGTTCACTGAGGCAGCCGATAAACCCGCTTGGACTCCTGGACAAGACAAAACCATACAATTAAAATTTATAAGTTTTGAGAGCAACGCTGATGTTGCAGTTGGTTGGCGTTTTGGTAATACTGTGGGCATCAACGTCTGTAGACTCACTAAAGGGCCTTATGTAGCCAATCTCGTAGGCTGCAACGTTAAGGGTGCAAAGGATCAAGTCCTTAATATCAGAGCCGAAGGAGCCGTCACTGTTAAGGGTTATTTTCTCGGAAAGGAACTGTAAGAATGACAACTATAACCAAAAGACCACAGCAAAGTGCCGACGATTGTGTTATGGTTTCCTCTATGTATGGTGACGTTCTTTATTTAGGTGTTAATTTTCAGATGGCTGGGAGAGATTGGGATCCATATGAAGAGGTAGATTATTATTATTACGGAGGAATGCGATTCCCAGCGTTGGAGATCCCTCAAGGCGCAACAATAGAATCGGCATACCTGAAATTCATCGCTGATCTGGATTATACCGTTACAATCGTCAAGACAAGAATAAAAGGTGAAGCCGCTGATAATGCGAATATATTTACCAAGATAGACAATTATATAGCAAGGCCGAGAACTACGGCTTATGTGGATTGGTTGAATATTCCCGCTTGGTATGCAGAAACTCTTTACACTTCACCCGACATTAAGACGATAATTCAAGAGATTGTTAATAGACCAGGTTGGGCGAGCGGAAACGCCTTAGTGCTATTTTGGGACGAGAATGGTTCAAGTAAAAAGGCTGGCTGTGCTAGAGCAGGCTACGCTTGGGACGCTAACCCGTCAAAGGCAACTTTGTTAGAAATAACGTACTCAGTGCCATTTGCGCCTCAACCTCTAGGAGATGGGTTAACATTTGTTCATTGTTTCAGAGGGAAAACACCCCTAAACTTCCATAAAAAAAGAGGAGTTGGCGAATGGCGAACAGCCACTTACTCTTCTTTGTGAAAGGTTGTTTTTGTCTTTCTCCGCTTGTAAATCCAATAGCCCATGATAGTTGCTGTCCCCATCGCCACACCCATTAAAACTATGGCGATTCGTAAGAGCCATGTTTTCCATGTCACTGGATTTAATCCCTGCCTTCCCTCAGGCGGATTTGTTGTTGGAGGATTTGTTGGGTTGGCACATGGGTCGCTTATGATTGTTCCGAAGCCCTCTATCGGAATGCTCGCTCCCTCAACGCTTAACTGGTAGGATGCAAGGAACTCCCAGTATTTGTCTTCTAGCAATTCTTTGTGGTATGGGCACCAATGTGGACTGATGTAGCCCACTATCTGCCAGTTGAAGATAGCAATCCAAACACTGTCTCCAAAGGGATAACGGTTTTCTAAAATCCAATACCAAGTCTTCCATTTCTGACTCATCACGCAGTCATCATGTAGACAGTGGTCGGGGATGCCAATGATGTGCGAAATTTCTTCCTGAGCAGTGTTATCACTTGCCCAATCGCATTGGGTTTTACAAATACAGGAGTGATAGCCAATGTGGGTTGCTCCACCATCACCACAGTTGCTCTGACCTGTCCAGCCTACGAGAATTGCGGGTTTACCATTAATCTTTGTATTTGGCTCCCAACCGAGTTCCCTCTCCATCTCAAGCAGAGTCTCAGTTAGAACGTAACTGTCATCACTGTCCCACGATTTCCAAAGGGCAATCTGAAACTTGAACGGAAACCTGCTGATTGCTCGAATTGTTTGGCGTCTAACATATTCTTGTCCAGTAAGCGTGGAACCAAAGAAACCGTAGTTGCCATCGGCAACCTCTTCATCAACCGCCAAGATTATTTTAATGGGGTTAGGTCCCACATCTTTTGCATCACCGAAGTCGTTATTTGGCGAAGGTTGACCATAGACTATTTGGATGAGAAACAAAGGAATCAAAGCCGCAAACAACAACTTTTTCGTTTCCATGATTTCACCTACTCTTTCACTCCATTGAATTGCACCAAATATATAACTATCTTAAGAGTATATATGAGTTTTTCCCACTTTCCCACAACCTAACTTTTTTAAGTAGAAAACAACAATTAAATGATTGAGTTGACTGAATTGAGCAAAAAAGCAGCTTTAGTCATAGGGGGACTTGCAGCGGCAGTAGGCTTAGGATGGCTCATCACCCGCACAAAAGCACAACCCCAAAACGTCCAAGTAAGCCTCAAGTCAAACCCGATCCGCACCGTCATTCTCGTTGATGGAGCAACTGAAGTAACCACTCCGCAGATAATCCTTTTGAAGTCTGGTGTCCACAAATTCGCTGCTATACCAGTCAGTCCAGATTTCCTCGTAATATACGGCTTCAATTATTGGCAAGCAAATGGACGAGCAATTTCTTACTCGCCAAGTGTTGAACTAAACATCGTGGGTCCAACTGTCTTAACTGCTCAATATATGATGATTGAAGCGGGAAGATACCCAATAACGGCAGTGTTAGACACTTAAATAGACAAAAAATTTATTTGGGAAGACGACACTAAAACCTCTCAGAAAAGAAGAAGAAACAGGAGGTAAAAAACATGAGTGTTTTTACACCATATACTAGCTACAAAGTCGCCTTTCCCGCTCTCAAACCTGGCTACATAATCAAAATCGGTGGTAAATACTACATGATAATCACAGCGAGAAACAATCGACCAAAAACAACTGTTTCAGGTGCGCAGACAACCAAGTATGACCTTTATGTAACAACCTCTACTTCCATGGAACAATTACATGGCGAACTGAAGAAGAATCGAATAGTTCACCTACAATACCTCGCTCTTGGACAAGCCCAAACAGTTAATCTCTACTGGGGAACTGAACCACTATTAAGCAAAGACGTTGATGACACATTAGACACTACACGAGGTGGCTTAACGAATCCGATTGGAATTGACCGATGGAGCTATGACCCCTCAATGCACTTAGCAATCAAACAATCAGGCACACAAGACTACTACTGTGAAATCATGGAATATGAAGTTGTTGAATACACAGGGGAACCACCAAGACCCTACTTACAAATACTCGCTAATGGACAAGCAATTCTAATCGAAACACCGGGAAAAGAACAGACCCTTCAAAACCTCACAGCCATCAAAAGAACACAAAGGGGCGACTAAGTGTCTGAAGAGACTCTACAACGAGCATACCCAACAAAAGCAGTAGTGAAACCCCCAATCCGCGAACCCTTCAAACCAGAAGCGCCCGACCTTTTCTCTTCCAAAACCGCCCAAGAACTTGTAAACATTATTCCCACTATGGGCGCTGAAGTTCCCATACCAGTTCCAGGAAAACCAGCGCCACTAGCAGTTGAAGAACAATATGAACCGTCTGAAAGAGCCGCGCTCCCATCAACCACAACAGACCAAACCTATAAAATACAAACTGCCGATCCCAAACAAATTCTAATCATCGCTGAAACGCAAGACCACATTATAGAGTTCAACCGAGTTACAGATGCAGACAGCACAAAAATCTTTGCCAAAGGCTCACTAGCCATGACAGGCAAAGGAGTAACAGAAATCCACTACAAAACAACAACAGGCACAGGCACCCTTTATATAAGAGTCTGGCAGGCATGAACGTGTGGCAGTTCATTGGAAAACAAAACAAGCCATGCGCCACATGGCGGGCAACTGCAATCTTTTAGACCGGTGTTCGGCTTTAGCATCACCTATTTCCTCCATTCCAAAGGAAATAATTGATTCTGGGCTAGTTTTATATTTACCAATGGACGAGGGTTTGGGGGATACTGCTTACGACATAAGTTCGAAGGCTAATCATGGCGTCATACACGGGGCAAGTTGGGTTGACGGTAAATTTGGAAAAGCGCTAGAATTTGAGGGAAGTAGCAATTATCTTGAGGTGACTGATGCAGTTAGTTTGCGACCCCTTTCCTTTAGTTTTTTGTTTTGGATGTATATTTACTCTGGTTGTGAAAAGACTGTTGTCTTATCAAAAGAAAATCGAACAATAAAGGTTGGCTTTTGGATAGACAGTCCGTTAACAGCAGATTACCGACCGAGACTAACACTGTTTAATGGGGTATCTGGTGTTGATGTTGTAACATCATCAGAAACATTGGTAACAACAAAATGGTATCATGTAGCGTTCACCTATAATTATGTTAGTGGAAGTGCTAATGTTTACATAAATGGTGTCAATAGAGGCAATGGTAGTTTTTCAAACTTTGTTCCTTCTTCAGTTCCTCTTTGGGTTGGTAAAGTAGCAGACTTATATTTCAAAGGCATTATTGATGAAGTTCGGATTTATAACCGAGCCCTCTCAGCAGAAGAAATTTTGGACATATACAATGGAATTGGTTGAAATGGGTGTCCATTGGAAAACTAAAAGCAGTCTAAAGAGCCTTGCGGGAAAATCAACTCTAGCCCATCAAAACAGTTTACTCGCCCCTGTTCAGTTCGTAAGTGAAGAATGGACCCCGATAGATATTATTTACACGTTTGAAGATAATACGCCGCAAGGTTGGAAAGTCGGCTGTATGCTCGGCGATTTAACCCATTGCTGTAAGTCCGAATTTGACCCTTTTATTCAACCGAGTTTTGGACACAGCAGTTCTCATTCTGTAAATTTTGATAACTGCACCGCGCTTGGAGGGCTTCATACCTATGGAAGCGCTCAACTTTATGATTTAATCGGTGCTGCTGTTGTGGACTTGGACTATTGGGTTCTGACTAGCACGTTGACATATGTTCCTAAAGTTGATTTCTATGACTATGAGACTGGGGTTCTACTCAAACATTATGATGACCCATGTGGCTCAATTGACACTTGGGAACATAAAATCCACAATGCCATAACCGAGGTTCTTGGGAAAAAAGTCTGTCTGCTCTTCTCCAAAGGAGAAGGTGCGGCCTCACGTTATTGGGATGATATTCATTTTAAGGCGTCGTAATCCAGACCACCTCAAGAAGAAATTAACTCGTAGAAAGTCTTATGTTCTCTATCGACTAAAGTCTTTTGGGCGAAAAAAATGAGACTCTACCAAGCAATAATAATTGTGCTGGCTGTCTTCACAGTCTTAACAGTTGTTCAAGGAATGGTTCAAACAGTTGATACCTCAACAATTCCCAGCGAATTTCTAGGTCTATGGTCAGGCATCGTCTATATTTTCACGTCGGGCGCATCAACAGTCGCCTACACGTTCCTAAGAAACATACTTGGTTACACAAAAGCATGGTTCGACGCAAACCCAGAGCAAAGAAGCAACCTCACATATGAGAGTAACCAGTTAGGAGCAACTGCGACTCGTTTTGCACTTTATGTCTATGGATTTACCGCAGCGATACAAGCCTTAACAGTAGGAACTCCATACCAACAACACGCCACGTTAATTGCAGGAGCAATAGGCATAATTCTTGATCTCTTCATTGGCGCTATAAAAGACTTGGGAACACCTCAGACACAGCCTACAACAACACCATCGCCCTAACCCCTTTTTTTTAAGGGATGGACAACATGGCAAAGCGACATAAAAAACAGAACGTAACTCTTGAAGATTGCGAAAGAAGAATGGAAGCCGTTGGAAACAGAATTGAAAAAGTTGCTGACCGTTTTGACACCGCCTTATTCGGCAGCAATGGACGTGGTGGAGTCGTAAAAGACGTTGCAGACATCAAAAGCGATATGCGGCTCGTAGGCGAAAAAATCAGCAACTTACCCAAGATAATGAAGGAAGAACTAAAAGGGCGACTAAGCGGAAAAGACAAAGCAGCCGTCTATATAGCCATAATCAGCGCTATAGCAGCCATCATCGTAGCCCTACTCAAGAAGTAGATAGAAATGGCTATCTGCAACGCTTGTGGCAGCCCCCTTGAAAAAACAAGCACAGGCTCGTATAAATGCACCGTTTGTGGCTTGAACTACCCCAATCCACGAGCAAAAACTCCATTACTCGATCCCTACGTTAAAAAAAACCCTGCCTTACCCCCGATTGAAAGTGAAGAAGAATTAACCTCAGACATGACTACCTTCATAAACCGACTTGCCCAAAAACTAGCGCCCACTGAAGGCTTACCTGCAGACGCAGTTCCAAGAGCCTTAAAGGTTCAAGAACGTTACCGCAAAGAACTGCGAAACGTGTTTCTTGGAAAAGGAGACTTCAACGAATGGTTCAATAAAACAAGAACTGAACGTGGCCTCCACATGGTCACCTTCACACAAATGATACATGATAGTCTAACAGGACTAAAAAGCCCCGAAGCACAAAGCATGCGCGAAGAATACGCACAAACCATTGGAAGAATACAAACATGAGACGATTAACAGGTAAAGAGATTGCTGAACTCTTTAATGCTCTAATGAAAAAGCGTAGCCTTCCAGTTGCCCACCGCCCTGAACCCTCAGAAGAGCAGTCTCAGCCTTAACTTTTTTTCCAACTAATGCGCTCAGTTTTTTCGTTGCCTTCCAGATTGTTTGTCGTTTAAAGGGTCCCTCTAAAAAAGCCTCTCCATCTTCCTTGAGAATTTGAGTGAGTTCAGCGTATGGAATAAGCTTGAAGCGAGGGATTACTTCGGCATTAGAGTTCTTAACTCTGTGAACAGTTCTCAAGTTGACACCCAGTAGACACTAGTGTAGTAGGTTTACGACATTTTTAAGAATTGCGTCGTCTATCTTACTCTCAAGGTGAAAAAATTGCCAGCCAAATGGGCTCGTGTAACACCAGCAGTTTTAGCCGCTGTCGCTCCAGTGCCAGGCGGACAAATGGTGATGGCTACCGCTGCCAAGAAACACCTCACAGTCTTCGTTCGCAGCAGACGCGCCCCCGGTGCGGGTCATCCCGACGTTAAAGCCGCGTTCACAACGGCTGCAAAAAAGACTTTGGGCATGGCTGCAAGGACTGATAGGAACGCCGTGATCTCTAAAGAAGTCACTGGAAAAGGACCTGGAAAAATCCGCAGAAAATCTCGTGCAAGACCTGGATCGCCACTCTTCGGCAAAATCTACGAAATCAAAATCACCTAAACCCCTCTTTTTCTATTTTCAGGTGACAAGAATGCAAAGGCATAAACTAGCAGTCATAAGCTTAATCGTCATAGCGGTCTTAGCAGTTATAGTTGTTTGGGCTTGGGTCTCAAAACCTTGGCATATCAGCAATCTCGCGACGGTAAAAACAGTTGGTGTCGAGGTTTATTGGGATTCAGAACTGAGGCAGAATGTGACAACTATTAATTGGGGAGTCCTAGAGCCAGGAGAAAACAAAA
>Ga0315308_1001941_pt1 | contig 11767 bp, 8 predicted proteins | sample TDP3_MG_FD_203078 | JGI IMG/M metagenome (GOLD analysis project Ga0315308, IMG submission 203078) | Freshwater sediment microbial communities from Lake Towuti, South Sulawesi, Indonesia - TDP3 | ecosystem: Environmental > Aquatic > Freshwater > Lake > Sediment | place: Indonesia: South Sulawesi... | reverse complement strand
ATTCGTTTGTGGCCTAAGACTTGCTTGACATAGAGAATGTCTTTTGTTTGGTGGTATTCCATTGTGGCTTTCCAAGGGGGAGGGCGTGGAAGGTTATTCTCAGCAGTCTCAGTTTTTGGGGAACCGGCTTTCGATGTTCTGTGAAGTGGTCTTGGAAGTGGTTGAGAGGTTGCTCAGCCTTAGCGCTTAATCTCTTTTTTCAGCTTCTCCAGCTTTTCGGTTATTTCTTCTTCCGTTTTAGCTTGCTTCTTGCTGGGTTTCTCTTCAGGGGTTTTTATCAACAGCTCTTCCTCTATTGCTTTCCTAATCTCAGGATCAGCAACCTCCTTCAGGGCGGAAAGCAACATCGGCTCTATAGGGGCTTCATCTTCATCCGTTACATCTATCGACATTTTTCCGTTCTTGTACCAATTCAACAACACTCGCGCGTAGGCATCTAAACCCTCAACTTTTCCAGCCTTCTCCAGCCAATTCAGAACTGACAACGCAGAGCCGTCACGCATAACAAAGCGTATGAACCTCTCTATTGGTTCGGCTGGCCGCAGCTTTTCGCGGCTGCACAATTCCCTATAGGCTTGCCAAACTTGACCGTCAACCCATATGCCTGTCTGCTTCTTCATCGTTACCAACCACATTACTTCTAACATTACATATAAACCTAGGGGGTATGGTATCTAACGAAGATAGAACTCTCTCAAGACCACTTAGGCTTAAGACTTCTGTACGAAGGACCAAAGCAGACGCAGTGGCAACGGTTTTATGTTGGGGGCGCAAAGGCGTAGGGTTGTGGTCAAAATGGGAGCGAACTGGATTCGGAAAGCTAACTTTGCATACTACTGGGCTGGTCCCGAGACCATTGACATGTATGCCAAGGTAAAATATCTTGGCATACACGGTTTAGGCCACCTTGTGGATGAGGATGCCTACACCAAGGCGTACCAGGAGGAGGGACTTCGCAGGATGATGGCGTCAGGCGTGAACGCCCTGTTCTTCACATACAGCTGGGGTTGGCCTCCTAGGGCTGAGGCAGATGGACGGCGTGTGGCAAGGAACTTCATTAAACTCTGCAAGAAAAACAATGTTCGAACCTTGGCTTACATGCAGCTAAGCAATTACGTTTGGAAAGCCTTCCACGATGAGATCCCGGAGTCCAAGAATTGGGAGTGCACAGACAAAGAGGGAAACCCTGTTCCTTACATGGGAGTTCACAGGGGTCGGCGATACTTGTGTGTCAATAACGACGGATGGAGGAGCTATCTGAAGGGGCTGATGAAGGAAGCACTTAAGGCTGGCTCCGACGGCGTCTTCTTTGACAACATGGTTCGGCCTGATCACCCTGGGGCGGACTGTTGGTGCCAAGTCTGTAGGAACAGAATTCGGGAACGCTTGGCTTCAAAGGGATTCAACCTCTCCGAAGAAGCCATCTTAAGAAGAAGCCTTTCGTACCAAGATCCGGTTGGAAGGGAGATCTACCGTCTTAGAGTGGACAGCATTACAGACCACATAAGGGCGCTCTCAGCATATGCAAGGTCTGTAAGAGACGACGTCGTTGTCACATCCAACTGGGCTTTGGTCGACAACTTCTCCTGGTGGGGAGAGGAGCCGAAAGAGATAGCTTCCTTGGAAGATATGATCCTCATGGAGTCCTTTACGCTAGCGAGGGTTCGTCGAGGGTGCATCGTCAACACAGTTCGAGCTTACAAAAGAGCTAAGTGCCTCGCAAAGGGTAAACGACACGTTGCTGTAAGTTACCCAGTCTTCGCTGCAGAGGCACCAGCGTATTCTGCGCCGACCCCTGTCCAGCTGAAGCTGGGCATCGCCGAGGCGGCCGCATGTGTATCCAGCCTCGTCCTTCCAGCCACGGAAAGGTTTACGGACAAGTATACAATCCTTACCGCCGACGAGTTCGAAGCGCAACGAACGGCGGCGAGAGAATACTACAGTTTTGTGGATGCAAACTGGGATCTCTATGAGGGGCATGAGTCCATCTGCAACCTCGGCGTCTTTGAGCCAGGCTACATGAAGTGGGCAAGCAGTCAAATCTACCCTTACGCGCTAGGAGTGGAGCAGACATTGATTCAAAGCCAGATACCCTTCGACATCATAGACGAACTTGATGGAAATCTTGAACCATACAGGGCGCTGGTTTTGCCCAACATCTTACTCTTGTCACAGGTTCATTGTGACAAGTTGAAGGATTACGTTGAGCGCGGAGGAAGCCTCGTCCTCGTGGGGCATCCGGGTATCTATACCGAAAGCTACGAGTACAGAGGAGACTACGGGGTAAAGGAGATTCTGGGAATCAGCTATCCGCACGGAACTGAAATATGGGCTGAAAGGAAGGAAGCCCGTGTCGTCTTCCTGCCAAGTATTGACGCCAAGACTTCAGCGTGCGACATCAGCTGCGTCGAAGACGGAGTGCTTCTTCCTAGGGGCTACCAACTGCTTAAGAATGCCGTGCTCTGGGCATTGCACGGAACCGCCTCAGTGGAACTGGGCAATCTGCCTCACCCTTATGTCTTCGTGGAGATCACAGGAGCGGAGGAAAAAAGGGCCGTGGTGCACCTTCTTAACTACAAGTACTTCGAAACCTTGAAGAACATCAAGCTCACTGTCAGGCCGGGGTTCGATGTGCAGAAAGCCTCCTTAGTTTCGCCTGAGCTCGGAGAGCAAAACCTGATATTGAAAAGTGTGAACGAAGGCGTTCAGACAGTGATCCCCGAACTCAGAATATATGATATTGTGGTTCTTGAGTAGATGCCGCCCTTGCCAGCTGCTACACATCGACCCGCAAATCGCTTACAGGCAAAACCTCCGAGGTAACAAATGGACCCGGATATGATGATACCACTAGTCAACACGAACAGAGACATTGCGATTGCTCAAGAATGAAAGAACCGGTACTCATCCAAGGATTGACAGATTGCCTCTATGTTGGCTAAAGGCACGTCAGGTGAGCACGAGGCGAACAGCATCAACCCCCCCTCTTTGGCGCCGAGCCTTGCCACCGCTTCCTTTACGTGATTCTTTAGCCTCTTGGGCGTGGCGAAGGGAAAGAGTTGCCTGTCGAGGTCTAGGTCGACACATATCCGGCCCTTGCACTTTTGGACGAGGCTATTGAGGCCGTTCGCCCTGAATTGGGGATTTATGATGTTGATCCCCAGATCGACGAAGTCGTCGGTGAGCTCCACAATGTGTCCGTCCGAGTGGAGATATATGATGCGGCTCGCTTCGCGACATGAGTTCATCATACGATCATAGGCAGGTTTCAAGTACCTTCGGAATGTTGCTGGACTCATCTGCAGCGATGTTTGGGTCCCAAGGTCATCAACGAACGCTATGACATCTACGTTAATCTCCAGCCACTTATCTATGAGTCTCAGCTTGTTTTCAACCATCATGTCGGCAAGCTTGGTCAATTGGGGAGGGCCTGTCATAAAATCCATCATCAGGTTTTTGAACCCTCTCAGAAAGGTGAGTCTATGGTAGAAATAGCCCACGTCGCCCACGGTCACGCGGCCCTCTCGCCTCCTCTTCTCGGATTTGGCCCGTATCTCCTCCCAGTCGCCAATCGGTCCAAAGTCCCCCCAGATCAGGGGATCAGGAATTCTGTACGAGCTCAAAGCGTTCCAATCGGTCAAGGGCGACTTGACAACTTGCCCCTTTAAGCCTCCACTCACATTGTACCAAACACATCCCCAAGGGTCTGTATAGTATTCGCCAGCCCTATAGGCGGGACTGAACTCTTCAGTCCGCCAGGGCATTTCATCTGTACCACGAACCTCTCCTCCCTTGTCAAACAGGTGAGGATAACGCAGGACCAAGTCATCCATTCTCTCTCTGTGTTTCTTCCAAGTTGAGGAGTAGATGTGAACAAGACTAGGAATCCATTCTGGACAATCGAATTGGGCAGCTCGAATGTAGTTCTCCCTTGCATTCATAACCGCCAGTAGGACGAAACTAGGAAATATGGATTTCTTTGCTTCAGTGCTCTATTGGCTTGCCCACTCGTGATTTCACGGCTCCTTTGGTTTTCGGTGAAGAAAAAGCGCCTCTCTTCTACGGGAATTCCATGTCTGGCGCAGCATGACCGAAGCCAAAGACGAACTCGGCGACACCTCGATCACGATACAAGCGTCAGCCTCGGTCTTAGCTGTTTTGGGCACATAATCCTGCTGGTCTCTGAACACTGGGCCGTGAAGCCTCAAAACGGAACACGGCCATGCATGGTGATAGTGACTTAGAAACTACAAGTCGACCGAGACAAACTCGTACTGAGCATCGAGCTGGGCAGGCTATGCAACAATGTCATCTGCGACATTATACCATAGCCACTTGCCAATCAGTTCTTCAGGCCAACCAATATCCCTTAGTTTCTCATCTATCCCGTACGCCATCAGGCCAGATATTTCCCCCTTTTGTCGTCTTTCGATGATGACATCCTTTGGTATTAGGAAGGGTCTTTTCTTTCTGGTATCCCATCCTAGGAACTCCACAGTTTCATCGTCTATGTATAGAAAGGTATGACGTAAGACCTTTTCAAGAGAAATATCTCCTTTTTGTTTGAAATCTCTCACCCACGACGGAATGTTGAACATTGTCAATACTTTCTCTCCATCAATCTTTCTCCAAAAGTCAATAGTATGGGTATGTCCATAGATGATATTCCAATCATACGAGGGACCAGCTCTTTGAGAGAAAGCCTTCCACCAACGTTCAAAACCTATCTCAGCCTCTCTAGGCTTATGTCTCGTAGATCTAAAGTGGTTCCAAATATCCCTTCCAAATCTAACGAGCAAAAAAGGCACGGAGATAGCTCCCAAAAGCGAAAGAAGCATCTTGTCTGCGACACCACCGAATCCAATAGTTACCTCAAGCCCAAGACCAACAATGAACAGTACTACAAAGACTACGTTGTATAGGCCAAGGGCTAATGCCGCATGGCGAATGTAAGACAGTGCTCTCCAAGAGGGCAGAGTGAATAGCTTGTCAAATTGGTGACCGTGTACGAAAAGGTATTTTTGATTGCCTTTCGTTGTAGCATATTCTTCTTCTACAATGCTTATGGTTGAAGAGCCGAACGGATATTTGCCCAGTGTATCTGCTAGATCATAGTCGTGGTTCCCCAGCACATAGATCTTCTCGCAAGCCAAATCAAAAACAGACTGCATCACAGATCTTGTGCACAAATTGATTGAGTTTGCGGTTGCATCCCATAGTTCCAGAATATCACCGAGGAAGATGAATTTTTCAGGAGCTCGCAGGTGCATGTGCTCCTCTTTCTCACTCCAGAACCCCAAGCGCAATGTCTCCTTTCCTTCTCTTTCCAATGCGCTCATCCAATTCAGGAAGTCCGAAAAACTATTAGGGTCGCAGTACTGATCATCCTTCTTGAGTCCAAAATGCGTATCGGCGACGACGAATATGCTCTTCTGACTGTCAAGCTCTAGTGACATTTCTGGCCTTCCAGGCTCACCGCCATCGCTGAAGTCAACATTGAACATACAACAGAAAGCGTTAACTGTGCAGGTTCTAAGAGGCCAGCTGAACAATATAAGGAGCGAGACAGGCTCCATAAATCTGAATGTCCAAAGTCCCTCCAGCCTCCCCATATACTCCATGCCAAAACCAAACACCAGACTGAGGATTACCAAGAAAAGGTTCCACCCAAACGAATGCAAATAGCTATAGTGGAAGCTTGCCAAGATCAACATCGTATATACGAGAACCATAACCCAGTTGAAAACGCTGCCATATCTCTGAAGCACAGTCACAACTAGGATAAGAATAGTCAATACCATAACTGGCACAGTTCTAAAAGCTTTGGCGTCTCGTACTGCCAACCCCCGAATCCTAGTTACTACTCTGGCTACTGTCACCAGAAGCATCAGAAATAGGCTCCAGCCAAAGACTGTAAGGAGTGAAGGAACCCCCTGGTCAAAGTACTTCAATGTGCCTGCGGATGTGTGGGCATACTCATCAATCGCCGCCAATAGCGTAGATGCTACTATGAGAGTCACAAGGTCTTTCGTTTTCATGCCAATAACGATCCAAGTACTGATTATTGAGGTGCCAACCAAACCAATGACAAAGAAAACGGGTGTGAGTGAATAGTATCTTCCCCAAAAGAATGCTGCAAAATTCGCAATTATGATAGCGGAGATAATAGGGATGTTCCGGGGAATGACCAGCCTAGCCTCCTGGGTTTCCATCAACAGAAAGATCATAGCTGCAATCAGACAGATTATACCCGCGTAGAGGAACATACCTGCATACGGAATCTCTGACCAAGAAGAGAAAGGTTCTTGCGGGATCTGAACGTTGAGAAAGATGAGCGCTAGACTGCAGAGAAGAAAACCCGAAATCACGAAGGCCAAGGCCAGAACAGTGTTTGCACGCGTATGGTTTCCCTTCCTTTAGCTGATGAAGAGTCCCCCTTTCCAGAGTTCATCCATTTTTTTCACAACCCTTTCTACTTCCCGTGCAACCCGGTCCTCGCTTCCCTCAATCGGACTGTATCCACTTCTCGAAAGAGCGTCTCTAACATCGGTGATTATGACATTGAATAGCCGTTCAATCTCGGGAGTTATGTTTCTGAATGGTGGATGTGTGGCCAGACCATAGAGTGCAAAATCTGCAGCCACATCAAAGAAATCCTGCATTCCTGGCAATAGAAGAAAGGCTTCAACAAGTCCTTCGTATATGGTTGACGCCAATGGATCGGGTTTCTCCCACTTGCCATCTTTCGCATGTGGCTCTAGAGATGCAGTGTCATATTTCACTCTGGCGTTACCCAAGCCTTCTTCATGAGCTTTCTTGATATGTACGATGCTGAGGGGGTCATATCCCATTAACTGGCAGGCAACAGAATCTGCAGCAACGACATCGTTAGAAGCTATCACGGTGCAGAAATCGACTGGACTGCTCGAAAGAGGGCCAAAAGCTTCTCCTCCTGTGGTACCGTCTATGACAATCAGGTTAGGAGTGAAAGCTTTGTTAACTTCCAATACAACGTCTTCGATGCCAAATCGGTGAAATTTCGCTTTATTCTCCTCTGGAAATGTGCCGTACATGTTTTTCATAGCCAAAGTTACATTCGTTAGCAGATGTGTCTTCATTGTGGGGACAGAGATGATGACATCGGCCTCAAGAAGTAGTTTTGAGACCGGCACGATTCCAGTAGCGCTTCCTTCGCCGAAATTGAAGCGTACCAACTCAGTCTTTGCTAGGTTGACTAGGGGCACATTCACTTGCTCAGCCCATTTCTTCCAGCCTTCGGCATCAGCCACAGGATCAAACTTCGTCCAAATCATGTCAGAATCTACGATAGTAGGTGCAGCGCCTGCCTCTCGGATCATACTAACGATCTCTTCTACGACTTCAGGGTTCGTATAAGAGCCGGGCAGGTGAGGGTTTCCACCGCAGATATTCACTTTGACCAGAACGTTGTTTCCTCTTTTGACAAACTCCTTCATTCCACCCAACGCATCAATTGCACTTCTCGTTATCTCTCGGGGGGAAGACCCCCTCTTTACTTTGATCTTGGTTTCTTGGCGCTCTTTCCTGCTTTTGACATCCTTGTACGAAGCTATCCTTAGAAGAAAAGAACCAACATCTCTACGTAGAGCAAGAAAGTAACCTAACAAATGCCACAGAGGATAGATTAGAAGCATAAGAACAGCCAAAGCTAGATGAACATCTGATTTTGCAATACCTGTTAAGTTTGTGTGGAACATCCATATCGGGCCGGGCGTTGGGGGCAAAGGCCAACCGAGGACACCCAGATAGAGAAGAGTGCTTCCACCCACAAAGAAACCTAAAGAAATCACTCCCATCATCGCCCAAGTAACATTCAGGCTCCATCTAAACCTCTTAGATAGGTAGTATACAACAATGCCTAGAAGAAGAAGTGCTGGAGGATCCAGAAAGTAACTCATTGAACCCCCAAAGCAGAGTGTTCATTGCGCGGGTATATAAGATTTGTTGATTGGGCGATAGGAAACGTAACATTGGATTAGCTACACTACCATAGTTGTGTCTAATTTGCTGATGGGGATTACCAGCATGGAAACCATTAGGTTCGAGACACTCTTTACAGGAATCTGGGTCTCCAACAGCCTATTCTACAGGCGGATTAGTGTTGGAATCCCGTCGAAGCTATAGATTAGGGGCGTCTTGCCGGTTTGAGGGAGTTCAGCTTCTCATGCCAGTGCTGTTCATCTTCTTTAATTGATAGAGGTCGGATAGAGGTTTCGTCATTTCAGCAAAGCTTGGCGTTTTACGAAAATGAGCGTTTTGGCCAAATAGTGTGTGGAAAAGCCTAATCCTTTGGTTCTTCCCATATAGCTGTTCGTGATGAGTAGGCGTACCATTACCGTTGTCATTGTGGTTGTTGCTGTTGCTAGTCTGTTTGTGTGGAGATATGCCACACCAACCCCGTTTAGATTACTAGTTACTCGTAGACCTGCATCTCCCCCAGGCACAGATGAGGCAGACGTTATGGCTGTTGCTGAGCAGCGATGCGTATTCCTAGTTGTTATCGAAGACGAAGAAAACTGGCTGCAAGGGAGCAAAGGTCTTGGAGAACCTGTTGATATTTCAGCGACAAGTGCAGAAAAGATGGCGAGTGTAACAGTCTACCCGCAGTCAATAGAGGCTGGGCGAATCGCCGACGTTACTGTTGTTCCAAGTCAAGCAAGCATCAACGAGACGCTTCACATTACGATCACTGGAGCACGACATGGATTGGTTCAAACTGAGAAAGTTGCCATCAAAGTGATTCCCGGAGAAGACACTCTTGGTTTCTATGCCGCCAAAACGCGTGACAAGTTTATCTCGTGGCTTGCCGAGAACCACTCTGAGCTGGGAATAACAAATGGGACTAAGTGGACTGGCACGATCGTGAATCCGAGAATACTTGTCGTAATGCACTACATCTTTTTCTCGGACGAATGGGAGATCTATCTGACCTGGCACGTTATGATACCGCCACACGATTGGGCAAGAATGTACCTGAGAAGAAGGTTTGCTGAACTACGTCCATCATATGCTTTCGAGATTTCTTCAGTGTCGGCGCAAAGTGAACCTTATGCCATAGCAGTACCGGATTGGGCTTGAAGTTTCTGGGAGAGAGGAAGGGATGTAAAGGCTTGGCTCCAAAAGGTTGTCTATTCAACCAGTTGACCGAGTGGTTGGTGCCATGTGCGACGAACAGAGCTGTTATCGTATTCATCACAGATCAATAAAGGATTTAACTGGTTGAATCAACCCCATTTGGTGAAGGAATCCTGATGGTTAGATGCCCCAAATGTGATATGGAAACTCCCCTAAAGAGTCTTTTTTGTCCATACTGTGGAAGTAGACTTGTCCCCCAGATATCTCCAATAATGGCTGTCTTGGTTGTCTCGGCGGCCTTTTTTTCCATGATACTCAGCGCTTCGCTTTTGATGGCCACAGGTCTCCCTCTGGCAATGCACATTGCCTCAGCAATCGGTGAGTCAATGTTCCTTCTAATCCCGCTCATTTATATGATCTACAAGAAAGTCGGAGTTAGGAAGTACATGATGTTTGGCAGTGCTAAGCATTTGGTCTATGGTCCCATACTAGGCATCTGCCTGTGGATTGTGAGCATCACTCTTGTCCTCGTCTTAACGTATCTGTTAGGCCCAAGTAAGGCCGTAGGTGAAGCAGAAGAATTCATAGTTGGTCTGGTGGAGGAGTCTCCACCCGCCACAATTCTGCTCATGTTTGTTACAGGAGCGAGCGAGGAATTTGCCTTCAGGTGTTTCCTGCAAAATGCCTTGAAAAGGAGGTATTCTTCGCCCGTCGCCATTATTGGAGCCTCCATAGCTTTCGGAATAGCCCATTTCGACCCCCAAGCAGTCTACATCATCGGAACTTTTGTAGTAGGCTTGCTTCTCGGCATCTTGTATGATAGGTTCCGATCATACACTATGGCGGCTACTGCACATGCCACATTCAACATAGTATCAATAGCGCTACTACTGCTAGCATAATGATCTGTTGTTCAGGTGTAGATTCGAAGCCTTTCAGCACAGTCACTGATTTCCTAGCATGCGGAGGCCCGATAGTGGGTGGGTCCTGAATCCAGCAATCTGGATAGCGCAGGCTTTCAGAGAAAAGAAAGAACGAACCCTGAAGCCATAGGTATGATTAGATTATCGTTAAGAGGTAAGGGGAGACACTCCGCTAGGAGGCCCGCAGTGGCAGCAACCAAGGCCCCAATCGGATGAATGAATAGAAGGGCCCCTAGGAAGGCAAATAACCAACCGAAGAGCGAACCTTCAATATTCTTTCCTTTGTTTAAAGGGAAGACAGTTCTCCCAAATCTCGCTCCAAACATTGCTGCGAAACTATCTCCTAGGGTTAGTACGGCTATGGATGCGAAGCTCACAGGCTGGGGAAAGATCAGAAGCGAGATTGCTATGCCAAGTGCAAAGTATATCGGGCCCATTGCGAACTCTTGGAGCTCAGATTTCTCCGCGGACTTTACCGTGATCGTTGAGATGATGGGCAGCTTCCTTCCGAACATCCTCAGGAATTCAGATGTCGTATAGAGTGAGGTGATCATCAGTATCAAGGCGACGACGAAATGCGTGCTGAGAAGGTATATGCATATGAAGGGTACAAGTATTCCGCTCATATGGATGAATTCGCGTAACGCCATGCTCCTGGTTAGGGTGTAAGGATTGGCTACAGTCTCTTTGGTGAGGATTGGAAGAACATCTAGTAGGTTCGCCTTGATGACTTTGTCCGACCTGAAGCTCAGTATGAAGTCCGGATTGAAGCCGATGCTTAGTTGACATAGATCAAGAAGAGGAAGATTGTTTCTATCATCAGCGACCACGACGCAATCATGTGGGGAAAGCTCTGCTTTTCGTAGGATCTCTTTTAGTGCAATAGCTTTCCCTTCTTTCTGCATCGCTTCTCCCCAGACTTCGCCAGTTAGATGACCATCAGTCAAGCCCATCTCTAATCCGGAAGCATAGTCAGCGCCGAGCCTTTGAGCTAGATCCTCGACGAAGATCCTTGGCAACCCAGAACTGATCAACGCTGTCTTATATCCGAGTCTCCTTAGATTGCTGAATAGCTCTCTGGCGCCAGGCATGAGAGGAAGCCGCTTGTATCGGTTGAAAATCTCCTCCAAGGACATACCTTTCAAGAGCCCAAACATCCTTTGCAGAGCCGTCTCTAGCGAGAGAAGTCCAATCTCGTAGAGAACTCCGATCGCAATGAACCTCAGGAAGGTTAGGGGTCCCAATCTGCTAGCCACTTCGAAGGGCAGAAAACGCCTCTTAGGTAGTATTATGCCTTCAACATCGAAAACGACGAGACGGCGGTAATCTTCCAAGAGGGCAATCTCCTAACTCAGCTGTCTCTCTCAACAAACCTAGGGAGCGTCTCTAATAAGAAATACTCGATCTACCCAATCCGCTTTTCGCACAAGAGAGACATCAACTTATCACTATAAACCTCAACCAAACCTAGCTATCTTTAAGGGGTGACATGAATCCTCCAGCCGTTCTGTGTGTAAGAGATGTCATGGAGTCACACTCTTTGATTTGGACTTCTTTTTCCATGATGAACTTTCCGGTTCTCTTCGCTATGACGTGGATGTCCTTCAGCATCCTTTTCGGTACTCTTTCAAATAAGAACAATTTGATGAGAGGACTCACTTTTTCACAGACATCCCATATGCCAACGGTTTCTCCGTTCAGCAGAATAGTTGAAGTTGCGTTTCCTGCGG
>Ga0315308_1001938_pt1 | contig 11775 bp, 8 predicted proteins | sample TDP3_MG_FD_203078 | JGI IMG/M metagenome (GOLD analysis project Ga0315308, IMG submission 203078) | Freshwater sediment microbial communities from Lake Towuti, South Sulawesi, Indonesia - TDP3 | ecosystem: Environmental > Aquatic > Freshwater > Lake > Sediment | place: Indonesia: South Sulawesi... | reverse complement strand
TAGCATTGCTTCCTGAGATAGCTACATCCTGTGAGGGATTTGAAGTTGTGAACTGACCGGCCAGGACCGGCGTCAGACGCTTCAGGAGGAGTTCTCCCAGGGCTGTATTCCAGTCCGCAGTTGTCGCTGTGATGTCATCATATTGTTGAGTTGTGAAGTTCTCATCGTATTCCTGGACAACCTGGAACGAACATGTATGGAAGGGGCTCTCAATATTTCCGATAGTATCAACGGCGAAGAAACTAACGGTTGTATCCTGGGTAATGGTCAGACTCACAGAGGTAGTATTTGAAAAAGTATTGCCGTGCCAGCCGTAAGGGAACCGGGATCAATGCTGTTGTACAGAATTCCATCCCCCCAATTCAACCCGACTGTAGGGCTTCCCAAAGAGGGATCAATGGCTTGATACTGGAAGAGTATCTGGTTCGTTCCTTCATATAGAATGGCCTGGAATGTGCCAGCAGGCGTGCCGGGAGCGCCGCAGCAGTAGCGCATGTTTGTCCAGGTAATGACTGCACGGCGATTGGGTGCAGTGCCCGCGACACCCCAGCGAATCTCTGAGGTTGTGTCAAATGTGGTGAGGTCGTCCCAGTAGGGAGTTGTTACTCCCTGTGCGCTGGGATCAGTGGATGGGAATGGGACATTGCCCCAATTTGCGTTAAGGCCAGCGAAACTAAGGAGGCCATTGGTGCTCACCGCCACCGTTGATGTAGAAAGGCAATAGAAACTAAATGTGAAAGGAAGTTTAATGGATGAGGAAGCATCGTCAATGCCGGTTCCATAAATCTGGGTCCCGTTTCCAGGGTCTGCTATGGTATCCCAAGAATAGGCAGGGTTGGAAACGACATACTGACCTGCTCCACATTGCGCCAGTGTGAGTATTGGGAAGGACACAACATCATCAATGTTGTTGCTCGTAAATACAGCCACAGCATAAACAATGGTTGATGTTAGAGGAATATTTATATCGGCAATGAGAGTGACGGTGCCTGAACCTTGTGTAACCGATTGAGAGTTGCATTGGTTGCACAGAACGGTGGCATTCTGGTCAACGATAGTCAATGCAATGTTTGTGGAAGGAGACGAAGCGAGATTATATGAGGCGTTGATTGTTATTGTCTGTGTTCCGGGATATGTTACCGCTCCATCAGCAGGCGATGAGGAAGTTATCCTGATATAATCCCCGCTATCGATTTGATATGGCACAGTATCCCTCGCCACAATGGCATTGGTACTGTTTGAAACACATATACCCACATACATCCATGTTGCTGCTGGAGGAATAGATACAGAGTCTATTGAAAGCAAAACCGTGCCGCTGCCCATGGAAATAGTTTGCGAGGTGATTGCAAACGCTAAGGAAGGATTGCAGGTAGTCAGGGCCAGGGGATCGGTAAAGAGTCCCATGAAAATGGTCCCTGTGTTATCTGTCAGTGTGTAACAGGTAGCAAGAGAGAAATTATTTGCTGATGTTGTTGTGAGGATTGTGCCTGGAGCAGGAAAGGCATTAATGACATAAACATAATTGGTGTTGAGTCTTGAGCATGTTGGACACGAAGTCCCTATTATTAGCTCATTGGAGAATATACTTTCACCGGAAGAATTTGTGGCGGTGACAACAAAGTAGTAGATCGTCACCTCGCTTAACCCTGAAACCGTGAAAGTAGTGGCTGTGGTGGTCGAGGTCGATCCCGCATAGCTATAGCTCCCCGATCTTGTTCCCATATAGACGTTGTAACCTGTAGCCGCAGGTACTGTTGACCACGTGAGGATGATAGAGGTTGTTGATGGAGTAGCTCCTAAGAGCGAAGGAGCAGATGGGGCAGAGGCCGAGGGAGTGGCTAATGCCTGGTTGGAATTCCCGCTCGTGCCAATGGCGTTATAGGCTCGCACAACAAAACAATACTGGGTTCCGTTGGACAGACCTGTTACCTGGACAGTGGTGCCGGTTGTGGTTGTGAAGAAACTTACGCTCGTGCAGTCCGGGCTCCCCATATAGACATTGTAGCCATCGGCCCCAGTGGAGGCCTGCCAGTTGAGGGTCACAATGCTGAATCCTGCCACGGCCGTGAGGTTGGTGGGTGGATCGGGAATCAGAGGGGCCACAGGAGTGGCTGTGGCCTGATTGGAATTTGCGCTTTCTCCATCAGCGTTGAAAGCCCTAACCACAAAGCAGTATTGGGTCCCATTGGTCAAACCTGTGACCTGCACGCTTGTCCCGGTTGTACTTGTGATAAAGGCGAGGCTCGTACAGTCTGGGCTTCCCATATAGACCCTGTATCCAGTGGCCATAGATGAGGCATCCCAGCGCAGGGTGACAATTGTGTTGCCTGGGGTGGCCGTGAGATTTTGAGGGGCTGAGGGAGGCTGAGGTTCTTCGGGAGGGATAGAGGCAAAAACTGTGAAATTAATGCTATTGCTTGAAATATCATCTACAGTTACTACGACTGAATTTATGCCTGGATTCGCTTCGGATGGGATATATGCCCCTATGGATTTGGCCTCCCATGTGGTAACTGTCGCAGGGACCCCATTGAAGGTCACTTTACTTGAGCCCTGGGAGTCTCCGAAGAACTTTCCATAGATATGTACCTGGTCTCCAATGGCGCCGCTGGAAGGGTCAATACTGACGATTACTGGCGGTGACTCATTGGGGTTGTCGAACTTGAAGCAGCCGAGGGAGAGACAGAGAAGAAAAAGAACAAAGAGGGCTTTGGAAAAATCATTTTTCATCGTCATAATATTGCTTCGTCGCTTCGCTCATCGCAATGACAATGTTCTGTCCTCTTTCGGTTTCAAAAGTGGATGCTTCCCACGACGAATACGCCGTCCTTGCCCATGCCTGGAGCAAATCTGATATTCACAGTTTTAGCCATTGCCTTCCCTTCAGTCGTAAACTTCTTGGGTACCTTCCTCGACTATTCGATGATTATCGTGTCTGTACGAAAATCTACAACCAGTCGCTGGCCTTTGAAGAAATCCACACCGAGAAGTCCATCCACTGTACCGCTGGGTGGCAAAGTATGGCAGTGGATGGGAAAATCTCTGCGGGTCTGTCCGAGTGCCTCAATCCTCTCAACATTAATCCGAGGGACAAATTCCACCCCACTTCCGGTTATCATCTGTATTCGCTCCGGAGCAATAGCCGGGTCGTAGCCTAAAAGCACCACCACATCCCAATTCACAACTGTCCCCGTAGCGCCAGTGTCGAGGGCAAACCTCGCTACAACATTACCTTCCGGTCCCCACAGCCGCACCGGAACAATGACAAGACTTTGCTCCGGATCAAAGGGAAATCTCACAGAACAACTACCATATTTTCAGGCAAGACCCCTGTATACAAAATAGCTGAATGTTTAGGCCTTAACTCCCTTGCCTTGCGGTACACTTCGTCCCTATCCTTGCTATGCCACAGGACTTTACCGCCTTTCACCTCCAGAGACTCGGTCGTCTCAGGGTCTTCAAGGAGAACCCATTCTGATTTGAATTGATCCCGAATTTCTACAAGTGACATGACCTCATTCATCGGTCTTCCCTCCGTTCGATACCACCGGTCACCTATCCACACATGTCTTAAAACCAGTATACCCTCGAAAAATCATATGAGCAAGGTTACCTTTTTCGGCGCCGGAAAAACTCTAAACTGGCGCTCTCCCACTATTCGATGGTGACACTCTAAACAATCTCCCGTCCGAATACCCGAGAGCTGTAGTGTGTCATAAATCTCTTTGCTATTTTTGTTATCCCCCTCACCCTGCCCTCTCCCCTGAAATCAGGGGCGAGGGACGAAGTCCCGAAGCAATGACAATATATTAGGCTCCCCCTCACCACTTCCCGTTGCAATGCTTCGCGGCAACGGGAGCCCTGCCTCTCCCTTTCAAGGAGAGGGGAATGGGGATCAGTCAAAAGTGGATGCTTCCTATGACGAATACGCCGTCCTTGCCCATGCCTGGGGCCAACCCGATATTCATACCCCTCACCCTTCCCCTCTCCCCTGAAATCAGGGGCGAGGGAGTATTTTTCCGTGTTTCGGCTGTTGTCTGCACTTCAAACATGCGGGTATCCATATAGAATAATACCCCTGAAACAATCAGGGAGATGACCCCTGCCCCGCCTGTAATCCCGGCACCGAGGGCATTGTTGTAGGTTTTATCCCTGTAGTTCCTTGCGTCCTCGGCCCGAGTCGCAGAAAGATATTTGTCGTAATTGGCATCTGCCCGGGCATAGAGAATCCCGCTTGCTGCACCAAGGACAACCCCTGCGCCCAGGCTTGTCCACTTCCAGAATTTCTTTGTCCTGAGGAGTCCCTCTTCAGGGACTTTAACCTCCACAGCCGCAGCACCAAGCAGAGGGGTGAGCGCTGCATAGACCTTCACAGCCTTCCCGGCCTCTATTAATAGTTTTTCACTGTGCTCCTGAAAGCCCTTGCTTTTTACTGTCAATTGGTGCTCACCAACGAGCGCCTTGTATCCCATCAACGGGGTGTTCCCTATCTCCTGGCCATCAAGGGACACTACCGCAGAAGGAGGATGTGAGGTGACGGAGATCTCCCCGAGGATCGCCTCCTGTGCCTTGAAGAACTTCTCTTTTAAGATAAACACAAATTGCCCATCCCCCTCCATCGTATATGCCTGGGGGGTTTGCTTATTATCGGAATCCTTTGAAACCCTGTCTTGTAAGTAAGTATGAAGCTCTGAGAAAGTAATCGCCCCATCATTATTCACATCCGCTATCCCTTTTAGACCATCCAGAAGGCCTTTCGTAAAAACGCTGTGTCCCCATTCATCTCCCTCCACGACCACTTCGTCCTTCTGCCCGGCGGTCAGTATCTCCCTGGCCTTTTCCTGGGTGAACTTGAGGAGATATGTCTTGTCCATCTCCTCCCCTTTCCTCGGGGTTATTCCTGCTATGCCGCTGTAGCATGAGTCCACAACAAACAAGACATGCTTTGCCGGGATGAGCTTGGAGAATGCCCTGATCTCTTCCATGGATATGCAGGTGGCATACAGGGCCTTTTTCTTCGCACCAACCGGCGCAAGAAATCCCATCATCTGCCCCTTCTCAGGCAGCTTCTTCGTGATCCCGTGCCCGGCAAAGAAGATGAAGACCCTATCGTTTTCCTTGACCCTGGTCTCATCAGCCAGATAATCGCCCAGGACCCACCTGATCTGGTCCTTTGTTGCCCAGTTATCCAGGAGCATGATCACCTTGTCGCTCTTGAATCCAAGCTCGGTTATCAAAAAGTCCTTAATCGCCTTTGCATCGGCAACGGCATACTTCAGCTTGGGCATGTATTTATACTCGTTGATTCCAATGACCACTGCCCAGCTCTCCCTGTAAAACGAAGGGATGTTTTCCTGGGCAAAAACAGGAGAAGCAAGGATCAGAAAAATTAAACAAGTTTTTATTGCAATCTTCATGTCATTCCTCCCCTCGTGTATATCTCACCATCAGGCCCATGGAGTATCTCTTGAAGAGTGCGTTGCTGGGGTCGCGCTTTGCCGCCTCTGTGTATTCCTTGTCGGCCTCCTGGAAGAGACCTTGATCCTCAAGAAATGCGCCCAAATAGAAATGGGCATCGCCCCCCTCCCCTACCTTTGCAAGGATATGTTTTGCCTTGCTCTTTATGTCCTTCTCTTCCCTTGTGGAGATGACCTCAAAATCTACCTTTTCAGAAGGCTTTATCTCATCGGCAATGAGCGCCTCCACCAGCCAGTGATACCTCTTGCCTCTGTTCAAATTGACAGGGCTTGTGAGGCTCGTGCCGCTCACCTCCTTAGAGAAGACCACCTGGCCCCTGTCATCCGTTACCTTGACCCTGTATGAGGCTGCCCCTTGAATTTCCTCCCATTCAAATCCTGGTCTTTCACTCCTGATCCGTCCTCTCAGAGGGCTGATCGGAGTTGGACTGTCAGTCGTTCCCCGTGTTCCCAGTGTGCCCCGAGTGCTCATGGTGCCCAGGTATTTTTTTCTCCGATCCGCCCTCTCCTCCAGGAATTTCCAGAAGCCCTTCCAGAGGGATGTGATCGCTCCCTTCTCCCCTTTGATGAACCTTATTGCGGGCCTTCCTTTCTCCTCCACAACGGTCACCAGGGATTGCGGGCTAAGGTATGCAGTTGTATCGTTTTTCAAGAAGACCCTGACTGAGGAATCTTCGCCGGTTCTCACCTGATCCTCGTCGTAGAGATATGCGCTGTCCTTGACTGTCATCGTCTGTTTATCAGCAGACCTGATGACCTCGACCTTTCCCCGGACGATCTCTACCTTTCCAATGGGTTCTCCTGCAGATAGGCCCGCATATAGGACTGACAAGATGATGAGACATGCAATCATTGGTCACCCCCCTTACCACTGATAAGCCCAATCACCTCATAGACATGGACCTTCTCCTGCCTTCCCTTCACAGAGGCCTGCCCCCTGCTCTCCGTGAGCACCATGTCCCCCACAAGGTTGTTTGTGGCTTCACTGATGAGTATTCCGCTCTTGAACTCCTTTGTCAATCCTTCAATCCTGGACGCCAGATTTACGGTGTCGCCAATGGCCGTGTATTCCATCCTCCTGGGTGAGCCAACATTGCCAACAATGGCATTGCCGGTGTGGATGCCCACGCCCATCCAGAGGTCTCTATCCCTGGCGACCAATCGGAATTTCAGGCCATCCAGCCTCTTCTTCATGTGCAGAGCTGCACTCACTGCCCGCTGGGCATGGTCGGCCTGGGGAATGGGCGCGCCCCAGAACGCCAGGATTCCGTCCCCGATGAACTTGTTCAATGTGCCACCATGGCTCAGGATGATCTCGGACATTTCCTTGAGATATTCGTTCAAGAGGTCAATAAGCTCAATGGGGGGCAGTTTCTCCGAGATCTCGGTGAAATTCCTGATGTCGGAGAAGAGGACTGTGATCGTGGTCAGCTTGGTTCCCTGGTCAAGGATGCCTGGATTCCTCAGAACCTCCTCGGCGACCGAAGGGGAGAGATGGCGCTCCAGCCCGGCTCTCGCAATAACCTTTTCCTGCTCTTCCTTCATCAGGCGATAGAAATTTATCCCAACCCAGGACAGGGCAATCCCTACACCCGGGCAGGCCAGATCAAAAATAGCCCCTGAATAGGTGAATACCATAAGAGCACAGAGAACAAGGGCACAGATTTCAATGAGTGTGATAATGGAGCCCCACAAAGGTTTTATATTCATAAGGATGCCGGTTGTCAGGGCAACCAGGAAAAACAGGAGAAGATAGTTTCCATACTCGTGTATCGGGAAGAGATACCTGTTGAGGATCATCATATTCAGGACATTCGCATACACTTCAATTCCATACATCTGGCCAAGGGGGGTCAGCACTGTATCCTTGGAATCAATGAATGTCTTCCCAATCAACGCTATCTTTTCCTTGAAAATATCCGGAGAGAAGTCAGGGGCGAGGAGCGTGTAAAAAGGAATGGATTGAAACCGTGCTGATGTGTAGTTGATCCAGATGTCTCCCTCTATGCTGGCCGGTGCCTTCGTGTCTGGGTCAGAGGTGGAGTGGCCCCCAATGAGATCGATGAGCGCCAGGGGAAAGGAAGGAATTCTTTCGTTCTCTATGCTGGATGAAAGGCGAATGGACCGCAGGAACCCATCAGGATCCAGATCTACATTGATAGCTCCTTGGGCAGATGAAGCTTCTTTGATCTCCTTGATCGGATACGCAATCTTCACATCCCCCCAGGGCCCCTCCACGATCTCCAGGGGAAGAACCACATTCCCTGCCCTTTTGATGGAGTCTGCCAATATGGAATCGTTCTCCGGGGAATATGGGTCAGATTCACTCAAGATGAGGTCAATGCCAATGGTTTTCGCACCAGCGCTTTTCAGGCGGTCAATAGCCTGGGCAAGGGTCTTTCTCGGCCAGGGCCATTTATTCAGCCTTTCAATGGAATCCTGGTCAATGGCAACGATGACGATCTTATCCGAGGGAAAGGGTTCTTTATGAAAGATATCTTTTCGGGCGAGAAATCGTATATCCACTTCCTTGCGCTCAATCAGGTCAAAGGCCCCCAGGAATCGTGCCCCCCCAATCACAACAAATAAGGCCAGAGAGATGCTTATTGCTCTATACAACTGGGCCATTGATTTCCCTCTCCCCTGGCAGTTCGAATATCTCCTCTCCCCTTTGGGGAGAGGATTGAGGTGAGGGGGTATTCCCTTCTCCCTTCCAAGGAGAGGATTGAGGTGAGGGGGTATTCCCTTCTCCCTTCCAAGGAGAGGATTAAGGTGAGGGGGTATTTCCCTCTCCCTAACAGGGAGAGGGACAGGGTGAGGGTTATAGGTGATGGTAGCTCTCTTCTTCCTCCAGAGGACATAGAGCAGAGGAAGAAGGGCAAGCAGGAGGTTGGAGAACCCCTGGGACGGAGAGACCAGGGCCTGGGTGCACCCGCAGCCCCACTTCCCAAGCTCCCTCTCCGTGACTGTGAAGGGTTCCACAACTTCCACAACGATGATGGAGGAGGCAAAGGCCGTGGCTCCTTTATCATCCACGACAGAGACCTGGGCAAGGAATACGCCTGGTACAGTATAAGTATAGGAGGAAGACCCTGTGGTTGTGGTTATGTCCACAGCGCCATCTCCGGTGAAGTCCCAGCGGTATTCGGTGATACTCCCGTCCGGGTCTGAAGCCGTGGCCGTGAAGGAGACGGTGAGAGGAGGCGGGCCTGATGTGGGGCTTGCTACCAGGTTCACTACTGGAGGCTGGTTGCCCGGTGGAGGCGGAGACGACACACTGATGACCGCATAAGCCAGGGCTGTGGCTCCGAGGTTGTCCACAGCGGTGACCTGGGCCAGATAGGCTCCTGGCGTTGTATATGTGAAGATTGTGGCTCCTGTGATGGTTGTCAAATCAATGGTGCTATCTCCATTGAAATCCCAGCGGTATTGAGCGATGCTTCCGTCCGGGTCTGATGCCGTAGCCGTGAAGGAGACCATCAAAGGAGTCATTCCTATCGTGGGATCAACAGTGAGAGTTACTGTAGGAGGCTGATTGGGATTGATGGTGATGGCGAGAATTGTGGTAACCACATGACCATTTGCATCTGTGACCTGAACGGAAAAGGAATATACGCCTGGGGATAAAGGGATACTGTAGATCTCTCCAGTGTTAGAGTTGAGGTTCAACCCAGGAGGTAAGGCCCCACTTGTAATGGCCCAGATATAAGGGAAAGTCCCTTCTGTAGCCTGAAGAAGGGCAGTATAAGGAACATAAGAAAAGCCAGAAGCAAGGCTTGAGGTGGTAATTCTTATTGGAGAAACAAGCCTTCCATAGATGTCCCCGCTCGTCCCGCTGCGCAAATCGTCCCAGGCCACAAGAAAGCGCTGGTTAATAGAGTCATAGGCCATTGATGTTCCCCCTTGGTCATTGGGGGCAGTGGAAATGGTGAAATTCCCCCCAATAAGGGAACCATTAGCATTGAGAAGCTGGCCGTAGATGTCCCAGTTTGTCCCGCTGCGGAAGTCCTCCCAGGCCACAAGAAAGCGCTGATTTGCGGAATCATAGGCCACAGACGTCCACATTTGGTCATTGGGGGCAGTGGAAATGGTGAAATTCCCCCCAATAAGGGAACCATTACCATTAGCATTGAGAAGCTGGCCGTAGATGTCGTAGTTTGTCCCACTGCGGTAGTCTTGCCAAGCCACGAGGAAGCGCTGATTAACAGAATCATAGGCCACAGACGGCTCACTTAGGTCACCATAAGAGACAGGAATAGGAATTTCTTCCCCGACGAGGGAGCCCGAAGCACTGATGAGCTGGCTATAGATACCCATGTTTGTCCCGTCGTACCAGTCTCCCCAGGCCACCAGGAAGCGCTGGTTTATGGGGTCATAAGCCACAGACGGCTTGGTCTGATACACGGTGAGGGTGGAGATGGTGAAATTTGCCCCGACGAGGGAGCCCGAGGCACTGACGAGCTGTCCATAGTTTTGACTACTGGTCCATACCAGCCAAGCCACGAGGAAGCGCTGGTTTATAGGGTCATAGGCCACAGACGGCTTGCGATTGCTACAGCCGGTGGAGATGGTGAAATTTGCCCCGACGAGGGAGCCCGAGGCACTGACGAGCTGGCCGTAGATGCGACATATGCTGTCCTCCTTCCAGGCTACAAGGAAACGCTGGTTCACAGGGTCATAGGCGATAGAAGGATACCATTGATTGCTCCCTACCGTGGAGATGGGGATGTTTCCTCCTAAGAGCGTTCCGGCCGAGCTGACAAGCTGGCCGTAGATGTCGTAGTTTGTCCCGCTCCGATAGTCTCCCCAGGCCACCAGGAAGCGTTGATTAACTGAGTCATAGGCCACAGATGGATCTGTTGAGCTTGTGCCGGTGGAGATGGAGAACTCTTGCCCCAGCAAGGCTGCCCTTGCTGGGGAGACATAGCCCATGATCATGACCATCCCCCAGATAATTCCAATGACCAAAGCGCAAACAATGGGGTCAGGTCTTGAAATTTGCGTTGAGAATGTCATAAGAAAGTCAGAATTACCTTACCCTCACTTCTTCATCGGTTATGACCACAAGTCCTCTCTTCTTATTTACAACCAGAGTGTATTTATCCAGCACATCTCTACCGAGAAGGCTGGGTATCCTCTTTATTCTTTCTTCGTCTTTCTTATTTTTAGGTTCATGTCTTAGAACATAAATATTTTTCAATTTCTCTGTATATGTCCCTACATCTGTAGAAAATATAAGTTTTACGGACGGGATGAAATATGTCTCTACCGCACCACCTATCCCAATTGATGGCTTATCCGACTTTTGTAAATGAGAATATTCTATCCCCATCCTTTTCAAATCCCTTTCTATCAGGATGGTTTTTGATGATCCCGTATCAACAATAAATCTGACAAATTTTTTTATATTGAGTCTCTCATAAACAACTTCAGCCATTATGACAGGAGCGTCAAGTTCGCCCCAGTACCCATAGATTTTCACAGGATCAGGTCAACCTTTTCTGGGCTCACATATTCAATCGGAATAACTCTACTCGTTTCCCCAAACTTTTTGTTTACCCTCTCTAACAGCCTCTTTATATCCTCATCATGGTCAACAACTTTTCGGTTATGCACCGCCACATATTCGTACGGATACTTTTTACTTAGTTTATTGTAATGTCTGCTGAACCATTTGGAATTTACTTCGAATTTCTTTGGCTCCATCTGAATATCTATCATGTTTTCCTCCTCATAGTTATGACATTTCTGGATTTATATTATCACGGTCATTGTATTTTTCAACTTCAGGGATGTTTTCCTATTGACTCTCTTCTTCCTCCAGACGATATATAATAATGGCAGGAAGGCGAGGACAAGGGTGGAGAAGAATGCCTGGGGCGAACTCAGGGCCTGGGTGCAACCGCAGCCCCACTTTCCAAGCTCCCTTTCCGTGACAGCAAAGGATTCCACAGTGATGATGGAGGAGGCAAAGGCTGTGGCACCTCTGTCATCTACAATAGTGACTTGAGCAAGATATACCCCTGGTGCCGTATAGGTATAGGAAGCATCTCCTGTTAAGGTAGTTAAAGTTACATTTTGGGCCCCGGTGAAGTCCCAGCGGTATTGGGCGATGCTCCCGTCCGAATCTGAAGCTGTGGCCGTGAAGGTTACATACAGGGGAGGTGAGCCAGATGTGGGGCTTGCGATTAGGGTTACCACCGGAGGCTGGTTGCTTGGCTCCGGAGGAGATGACACACTGACGACTGCGTAGGCTGAGGCAGTGGCCCCGAGATTGTCCACAGCGGTAACCTGA
>Ga0315308_1001936_pt1 | contig 11779 bp, 10 predicted proteins | sample TDP3_MG_FD_203078 | JGI IMG/M metagenome (GOLD analysis project Ga0315308, IMG submission 203078) | Freshwater sediment microbial communities from Lake Towuti, South Sulawesi, Indonesia - TDP3 | ecosystem: Environmental > Aquatic > Freshwater > Lake > Sediment | place: Indonesia: South Sulawesi... | reverse complement strand
GTTACGCTGTCTCTACTGACAGTGGAAATGGGCAATTATTTTTGGAGGTTGCCATGATAAAGTTAAGAAAGCTTAAATTTGCTTATCCTGGGGATAAGTTGGTGTTTAACGAGCTCAATTTTGAATATGGTAGAAAACACAAAATAGGTATTGTGGGACCTAACGGCTCGGGTAAGACAACACTCTTCTATCTCATTATGGGATTATTAAAACCTCAAGCAGGCGAGATTGAAATCTTCGATAAGGTACGTGAAAAGGAAAAGGATTTTGACGATGTGAGGAAAAGAATAGGCCTTCTCTTCCAAAATCCTGACCACCAGTTATTCTGTCCCACTGTGGCTGAGGACATCGCTTTTGGGCCACTAAATTTGGGAAAAACCCGTGAGGAAACGAGGGAAATAGTAAGAGAAACATCCAAATTGTTAGGTCTGGAAAAATATTTAGATAGGGCTTCTTATAAACTATCTTGGGGAGAGAAACGGGTTATCTCCCTGGCCGCAATAATAGCTATGAACCCGGAGATACTTCTCCTAGACGAACCTACTGCCGGACTTGATGAGCGTTCGACCGCCAGGGTGACCGACTATCTCCGACACAATAGCCATTCCTTCATAATCGCCTCTCATGATATGAATTTCTTAAAAACGCTTACAGATGAGATTTACCTCATAGACGGTGGTAAGATTATCTATTAAGGAAAATTACTTGATATTTTGGCGATTTTTTATTACTATTACTAAAAAGTTTCTTTCCTTTAGGAAAAACACTTTTTCCTGTTTCTAATCCTGCAGCTACAAGGCTTAATCTTTTATCCCCAATCCTCTCACCACGATGTAAACACCGGTCAAATGTCCAGGAGACTGTTCGAGAGATAAGATATGGAAACGAGAGCGAAAATCATTGTCAAAGGTATCGTTCAAGGTGTAGGTTTTCGTCCATTCGTGCACAGGTTAGCCCAAGAGTTAGGGCTCAGAGGCTGGGTGAAGAATACCACGGCAGGGGTGGCCATTGAGGTAGAAGGTGATAAAAGAAAAGTTGAGGATTTTTATGAAGAGATTACTTTACGGAAACCTGCTCCCGCTCAAATAAAAGAGAAACAGATAGTTTACGAGGCACCCCGGGGCTCTCAATTCTTTGCCATCAAGGAAAGTACTTCACACCAAAGAAAGGAAGCACTAGTCTCACCCGATATAGCCATCTGTCGAGACTGCCTAAAAGAGTTGAGTGACAGTTCTGACCGCCGGCACCTTTATCCCTTTATTAATTGCACCAATTGCGGGCCCAGGTTTACTATAATTGAAGATTTGCCCTATGACCGCCCGTTTACTACGATGAAGAAATTTCGTATGTGTCCTATTTGCCAAAAGGAGTACAGTGACATATTTCGCAGAAGGTACCATGCAGAACCGAATGGTTGCCCCCGCTGTGGTCCGCATATCCAATTGATTAAGAGTCGAAAATCCAAAGGAGAAACCGTTGGTTCTGCAAGGTTGGGGAAATTTCTTCTCAGAGGATCGGAGGCGCTTAGAGCAGCAATTGACCTTTTAAAAAAAGGCAAGATTGTGGCAATTAAAGGATTGGGTGGATTCCATCTTGCCTGCGACGCTATGAACAGCGTCGCGGTGAAGAGGCTACGGAAAAGGAAAGGCCGTCCGTATAAGCCCTTTGCCATTATGGTTTCAGATATAGAAACGGCGAAGAAGCATTGTTTGGTGTCTGAAGAAGAAGAGGACCTGCTTTCGGACTGGCAAAAGCCCATCGTTCTACTCAGGAAGAGAAAAAGCGTAAAAATTTCTGATCTTGTGGCTCCCAATAATAGTTGTCTGGGAGTAATGCTTCCCTATACTCCTCTGCACTACCTGTTATTTAGTGGTATGTCTTCTTCCCTTTCTGCTTTAGTAATGACCAGCGGCAATCTATCTGACCAGCCAATTGAAATTGGGAATCGGGAGGCAATCAGTAACCTTTCCCTTATCGCGGACTACTTCCTCATCCACAATCGGGATATTCATAATCGATGCGATGATTCGATTGTGGAAGGCTTCTCAGGGACTCCTATTGTTATTCGTAGAGCCAGGGGCTATGTACCTCTTCCCGTAGAGTTAGGCTATGAAGTAGAATCTGTACTGGCATGTGGTGCTGAGCTAAAAAGCACATTTTGTTTAACGAAAGGAAACTATGCATTTGTGAGTCAGTACATAGGCGACCTAAAAGATTATAAAACCTTACATTACTATGAAAATATGGTTAAGCGCTTTGAAAAATTATTTGGTATAAGTCCACGAATAGTCGCGCATGACCTCCATCCGGATTATCTTTCGACCCAATACGCCTTGGACAGCACAAGTCGGCGTCCTGGAATCAGGCGAATTCCGGTTCAGCACCATCACGCGCATATTGTGAGCTGTTTGGTAGAAAACAGGATAAGGGAAGAAGTTATTGGGGTGGCCTTTGATGGGATTGGCTATGGTGCGGACGGAAATATCTGGGGAGGAGAGTTTCTGTTGGCCGATTGCCGGGATTTCCGGAGAGTCGGTCAATTGAAATACCTTGCCCTGCCCGGAGGAGATAAGGCAGTGGATGAGCCATGGAGAATGGCAATAAGTCTTCTGGTAGATTCATTTGGCGAAAGAATTCCTGAAATAGATTTTACAAATAGATGGAAAAATAAGATACCGACTGTCCGGGCAATGATAGAGAAGAGAATAAATTCTCCTTTAACTTCGAGCATAGGCAGATTTTTTGATGGGGTTTCTTCTCTTCTGGGAATATGTGATATTAACAGCTACGAAGGACAGGCGGCGATGGAACTGGAAAGCGTTGCTGAAGAGCAGATTTGCTCTTCCGTAGGTTTGATCCACCAGAACTATGAGTATCAAATAAGAGAAGAGGAAGGTAGCTTCATTGTTGAGCCAGCGGGCATTATCCGGAGCATTGTGGACGATTTACGCAAGAGAATCGCTCGAGATATTATTGCTGGTAAATTTCACAATTCTATTGCCGACATAATAGAAAGTGTCAGCCTGAAAATTAAAGAAAGAACAGGCATTAACAAGGTAGCCCTCTCGGGCGGTGTCTTTCAAAATAGATTACTTCTCGGCCTTGCGTTGCGGAAGTTGACAGAACGGGGATTCGTATGTTATTATCAGAAAAGAGTACCACCTAACGATGAAGGAATTTCTCTAGGTCAGGCAATAATAGCTAATGAAATGGTAAAAAAGTGAAAAATTGAAAGATAGTTTGTTCATCGCTTGAGAAATTTCTTAACGCCAAAAAGCTTCGGACTCTGCAGGGCGCAAATCAAAACTCCTCGCTTCGCTCGTCAAACAGTGATTTGCTTTGGAAGAAAAAGTGCTGTCCTCGATTTTTGGCTAAAATTCCAATAGCTTTTTACAAACTATCTTTTAATTGGAGGGAGCGGAATAGTTTGTTCATCGCTTGAGGAATTTCTTAACGCCAAAAAGCTTTGGACTTTATTGATAATTTTTGATTGGGTAAGTTGAAATTTGAAATTTGGAATTTGAAAAATGGTCGCTGTCCCTATTTTGAGGATTGAAGATGTGTCTCGCTATACCGGCAAGGATATTAAAAATAGAGAATAATTTAGCTATAGTGGATACGGCTGGAGCCAGAAGAGAAGCGGACATACGTATGGTGAAAGACGTGAAGGTCGGAGAGTACATATTAATCCATGCTGGATTTGCTATTGAGAAGGTGAGAAAGAAGGAGGCGGAAGAGACATTGAGACTCTTCCGGGAAATGGGATGAAGCTTATTGATGAGTTTAGAGATAAGGCTCTAGCGGAAAGACTACTTAGTAAAATAAAAGAATTTGGCTCGTTAAGAGCCAACATTATGGAAGTCTGCGGGACGCACACGGTGGTGATATTCAAGCAAGGCCTGAAAGGCATGCTGCCAGATAATATAAACCTCTTGTCAGGTCCCGGATGCCCGGTTTGCGTTACGTCTCAAGAAGACGTTGATAAGGCGATTGAGTTGGCGAAAAATAGAGAGGTGATAGTTACTACTTTTGGCGATTTAGTGAGGGTTCCGGGAACGAATTCGAGCCTCGAAGAAGAAAAGGCCAGTGGCGCTGATGTGAGGGTCATCTATAGCCCCCGCGATGCCTTAAGGATTGCCCGGGAGAATCCTGCCAAGAAAGTTGTCCTTTTGGCCATTGGTTTTGAGACCACTTCACCCCTCATTGCCGCCTCTGTCCTCGATGCTCGAAAAGAGAAGATGGGAAACTTTTTCATCTTCTCCACGCACAAGCTTATCCCTCCAGTTATGGAAGCGCTATTGGAATCAAGAGAGGTGAAGATAGACGGTTTCATTTGCCCTGGCCACGTGAGTGTGACCATAGGCAGCAGTGCCTATAGACATATAGCCCAGAGATATAAGGTTTCCTGCGTAATTGCGGGCTTTGAACCACTCGACGTTTTGCAATCCGTATTCATGTTATTGAAGCAGATTAAACAAAATAGAGCCGAAGTAGAAATCGAATATTTTCGGGCGGTTAAGACAGAAGGAAACAGGATTGCCCAGGAGTTAATATCCGAGGTTTTCGAAACAGCTGATGTTAAGTGGCGAGGTTTGGGAATTATTCCTAACAGTGGTCTGAGGCTGAGGAAGGAATTTTCTGAGTTCGATGCAGAAAAAGAGCTCAGGTTGAGGCCGAGAGAGAGTAAAGAGAATCCAGATTGCGCCTGTGGAGAAGTGCTGAGAGGGGTCAAGAGGCCGACGCAGTGCAAATTATACGGGAGACTCTGTACTCCAGAGGAGCCCTATGGACCTTGTATGGTCTCTTCCGAAGGGACATGTGCGGCCTATTACAAATATAGCTGAAAATGGGAATGGTAGAATTCGACGGCAACACAAAAAAGATTCTGTTGGCGCATGGAAGTGGGGGGAAGCTTACTCACCGGCTGATTAAGTCCTTTGTGAAGAAATTTGCCAGCCTGCCTCTAGCAAAGCTCGACGATAGTGCCGTATTAGGCTTTAAGGGCAAATTGGCTCTTACTACAGACTCTTATGTAGTGAATCCCATATGTTTTCCCGGCGGAGATATAGGCAAGTTGGCAATCAACGGTACTATCAACGACTTGGCTATGGTAGGAGCAAAGCCTCTATATTTGACTGCATCAGCAATTATTGAAGAAGGATTTCCTCTCCTTGAACTGGAGAGAATTGTTGATTCAATGAAAAAGGCAGCGCAAGCAGCTGGAGTAGAAATTGTAGCTGGTGATACTAAGGTTGTGGAGAAAGGCGGAGCTGACAAGATATTTTTAACCACTTCAGGTGTGGGGTCCATAGATTCAGGTATTGACATTTCCTCTAAGAATGCACAGGTTGGCGACAGAATAATCTTGAGCGGCACAATTGGCGACCATGGAATTGCCATCTTAAGCGCAAGAGAGAACTTGAATTTCCGGACAAAGGTAAAGAGCGACTCTCAACCTCTAAACGGGATTGTCTCGGAAATTCTCAAAGTAAGCAAGAAGGTTCACACCTTGCGTGACCCTACGCGTGGTGGATTGGCAACAACCCTGAACGAGATAGCGGAACAGTCTAAAGTGGGAATAGAGATTGAAGAGAATAAGATTCCTATTAAGGAAGAGGTGAAGGGTGTCTGTGAAATGTTAGGTTTGGATCCCCTATATATTGCCAATGAAGGAAAACTGGTTGCTTTCGTTCCTGAAAAGGATTGTGAGAAAATTTTGAATGTTTTGAGAAAAAATAGATACGGGAAAGATGCCAACGTAATTGGTAGGGTTGTTTCTCAACATAAAGGCAGGGTCGTGGTAAAGACAAGCGTGGGAGGAGAAAGAGTGTTAGATATGCTTACTGGTGAACAGCTTCCCCGAATATGCTAAAGCCTTTTGTGGCAGTTAAGATGGAATGAATGGAGTTTATGTTCTTTTAATCTGGGTTAAAAGAAAAAGGAAGGTCCGGGTAGGCAAATTGGGGCCTCTTCAGTTCGGAAGGGGCCTATATTTTTATGTAGGGAGAGCGATGGGCGGGCTGGAAGCAAGAGTGGAAAGGCACTTCAGGAAGAGAAAAAGAAATTTCTGGCACATAGATTATTTACTTGAAAAGTCAAAAATCCTGGGTATAATATATTTATTGACATCTTATTCAGAAAGAGAATGTAGAATTGCTTCAAATCTGAGAAAGACGTTCGAATCCATTGAAAATTTTGGCTCGAGTGATTGTAAATGCAGGAGCCACCTGTTCTTCAAACCAATCTAAATGGATGGGCCCTGTGCAGAAGGAGTGACATGAGCCTCTTTCTTACTCTTCCCGTTGGACAGGGCTAAAGGTGAGGGGACAGGTCCGATAGGACTCCGAATGGAGGTGTCAGACTCCTTAGGAGCTGGTTCACATAGGAGGGAAAAATATGGAACTTGTAATTCCGGTCATGAGTCTTCAAGATGCCCGGGCGGCAGTTGATGGCGGAGCGAGACTCATCAGTGTAAAGAATCTTCACGAAGGGTCTATGGGTGCCAATCTTCCTCATACGATTAGGACTGTGAGGAGGAACATTCCCCGGAGAATTCGCCTGGGTGCGACTGCGGGAAATTTTCCCGGCTATATGGTCTGTACTGCGGCGCAGGCAGCTGTGGGAGCAGCCGTTTCGGGAGCAAAAGACCATGTTACCGTGGGACTCTACAAAGTTCCTTCGTATAGAGAAGCAGCAAAAATAGTCAAGGCGGTCAGTGAGACGATAAAGTGGTTTGATAAGAGGATTGGAGTTGGAATATGCAGTTTCGCCGACTATAAAGAGATTGGCTCAATCTCTCCCGAAGAGACTCTCGATATTCTCGTTGATTCTCAAGCCGACATAGCGGTTATAGATGTGGCTGGGAAACACGGTAAGCATCTTTTTGATTATATGAATGTTGAAGAACTCCGGAGTTTTGTGGAAGGAGCGCATAGTCATGGCCTTTGGACGCTCTTTCTCGGCTCATTGGGAAAAGACGACGTATCGGCACTCCTCGAGACCGGAGTGGACATAATGGGAGCTCGTAGCACTGTATGCCGGGAAGGGAAATGGTACTACGAAGTTGATGAACAAAAAGTGAGAGAACTGGTTAAGACGATTGACGAACTTGAAGGGAAAAGTTGGATAGAACGCTGGCGAGAGAGAAAGCAGAAGATTAAGAGCAGGTTGCGAGGAAAAACTAGTGGTCCCCAACACCTGATTTAGAGTTCATAACAAAGTTTATGCTGATAGTTCATAGTAATTGTTACAAAAGAGAACTTCTTTAGTTCTAATGAAAAATGACTGATAAAGGAAAGTTGACAAGTACTTGACAGATGTCAACTATATTGCTATAATATTGACATCTTTCTAAAGGATGAATATGATTACCATAGGCAAGTATGTTCAGCAAAAAGGTAATTTTAAGGCTTTTATCCCGGGGCAGTTTCCCCCACAGGGGTTGTCTTTTAATGAGCCAAAGATAATAAAACTTCTTTCCGAGGCTAATCTGTTGTTAGGGAGATTGGACGGCATAGCTAAACTCTTGCCTGATATTGATTTCTTTATATTTATGTATATTAAAAAAGAGTCTGCCTATTCCACCCAAATAGAAGGAACTAAGGCAAGACTTACCGATGCTTTGTTGGCAGAAGTTGAAAGGACACCAGAGTTACCGGATGATGTCGATGATATCTTGCATTATATTAATGCAATGAATAATGGACTGAATCGATTAGAAAAACTTCCTTTGTCTTTACGACTGATCAAGGAAATCCACCAGGTTTTACTTATCAAGGCAAGGAGTTCTACTTATCCACATCCGGGAGAGTTTAGAACGGTTCAGAATTGGGTTATGGGAACAAATCCTGCTGATGCACGCTTTGTTCCTCCCCCGCCGGAATATGTAACATTGGCAATGGGCGATTTGGAAAAGTTCTTTTATTCCCACGAGGATATTCCTATTTTGATTAAGGTCGCTTTGATTCACAGTCAATTTGAGACAATTCATCCTTTTGTAGACGGAAATGGCAGAACAGGAAGATTGCTTATTACTTTCTATCTTTGTCAACAGAACGTCTTAAAAAGGCCCGTGTTGTATCTTTCAGAATATTTTAAAAAGCATCGTGAGCTATATTTTTCAATGCTCGATGAATACAGAAAAGGAAATGTAACCGAATGGCTTGGATTCTTCTTGAAAGGGATTGCAAACGTCGCTAAAGAAGCGATTGAGACGTCAGATAAGATTATTGATTTGCGCGAAAAAGATTTGCATAAAGTATCAACTTTGGGAAGGGCAAGTAAAAATGCCACCGTGTTGTTAAAAAACCTTTATAAACTGCCAATAATAAATGTGAGAAAAATTCAGGAGTTTACCGGGCTTTCACGCGAAGGCGCAAATAGGTTAGTGAAAAGATTTGTTAAACTTGGTCTATTGCATCCTAAAGAAAAAGAGAAAAAATATGGCAGACTATTTGTTTACAAAGAATATTTAAACCTATTCGAAAAATGAAGAACGATTATCAAAGCTGGTCCAAAACGGATTTGATTAAGGAAATTGAGCGATTAAGAAAGCGCAAGAAATATGGTTTAGTCTGGGAAGATAAACCCGAAAATGTCGTTGAACTCTGTAAAGATAAATTGCTAGTAGTGAAAAAAGTTGTTGTATGATGAAATATTTGGGCTGGGCAATTATTTAACTACTGCAAATCCTGGCAGCGAGTTGGCGGTATGCGGATGGCCTTACTCCTATTCTTGTCTAGTGTAGTCCTGATTAGTCTCTCGGGAGTTATGATGCCTGGGCCAGTATTTGCCGTGACTTTATCCAAGGGTTATGAGTCTCGGGTTGCCGGGGTGGGAGTCGCTTTGGGCCACGGAATGGTGGAGCTTCCCCTTGTGGCTGCTATCTATCTTGGCTTTGCTAGATTTTTCGACCTCGAATTGGTTAAAGCTATTCTGGGCGTTGCTGGAGGGGCCCTTCTTATATATATGGGCTCTGGTATGTTTGTCAGGCGGGGTGAAATATCCGGGGGAAGCCCCAGTCTTTCTCAAGGGTCGGTTATGGCGGGCTCACTTACCACGGTTTCTAACCCTTACTTTTTTCTCTGGTGGACAACGATTGGCGCAGCACTTATGACGAAAGCAATAGCGTTCGGATTGGCAGGGATTCTCCTCTTCGTCTTGGTTCACTGGCTGTGTGATTTAGGGTGGTGCTCATTGGTATCCCTTACAGTCTACAAAAGCAAACACCTGTGGAGCAGGAAGTTACACAGAATTCTATTCGGTTTATCTGGAGCCATACTCATCGGATTTGGCGCCTGGTTCATATTTTCTGTGGTTATGTGAATAGGAAGGGATGAAGGGATAGTGTTCGGAGTCGCTCGGTAGTGTAGGGCTTTATGCCCGTAGTAATTACGCCCATAAAGGGCTACACTACACGAAACCTGGCCGATTTAAAGCTCCTGCAACTATCCCTTCATCCTCGAGAGTGCTAGAGGTCTTCGCAAACTATTTTTTCAAATCTCTTCTGAAAAGAAGAGGATTCGTTTAGAGAATGAAAGTTATTGGGATAGTAGGATATAAAGGAAGTGGTAAGACACATCTTGGCATTAACCTATCAGAAGAATTAAGAAGGAGAGGTTACACGGTCGCTATTGTCAAGCATGTGCCGGGCTCACTCGACCTTCCCGATAAAGATACAGCTCTATACAGGGAACACTGTGATAGGTCGGTAGCCATCTCTAATGAGGGAAGAACAGTATTCTTTAAGGGAGAAGCCGATTTAGAAGAGGCACTCGATTCGTTGGACACCGATTTCATAATTGTGGAAGGTTTTAAGAAGAAGAAGAGCTTTCCTAAGATTATCTGTTTGAGAGAGAAAGGCGACTTCAGGGAACTCGCTGACGGCCTGGAGATTGCACTGGTAGGTGAAGGAAATTTTGATTCTGATAGGGACATTTCAGCCATAGCAGATTTAGCTATAGAGAAAGCATTCAAGTTACCAGGACTTGACTGTGGAGATTGTGGGGTTAATAGTTGTTACGAGCTGGCAAGAGAGATTCTGAAAGGGAAAAGAAAGATTGGTGACTGTCCCCATCTAGCTCGAGATGTGGAATTGCTGGTGGCGGGAAAACCCCTTGAAATCAATCCTTTTGTATCCGACATTTTGAGAAAAACAATAAAGGGATTTCTCTCCGCATTAAAGGGTTTTAAGAAAGGGGAAATTAGAATTAAAGTCAAGGATGGAGAATAAGAATGAAGGCAAAAGAAGTTACCACCTGTCTTTATGGTCCAGTTCCTTCCTGGCGACTGGGGAGGTCACTTGGCGTTGACATCATACCTTTTAAGACGTGTAGTTTTAACTGCATCTACTGTGAGCTGGGAAGGACAACTAACCTTACTGTGGAAAGAAAAGAGCATGTTTCGGCAGGAACGGTGCTTGAAGAGTTGAAGACTTTCCTGTCAAAAACGAAGAGGAGTATTGACTATATCACTATATCCGGCTCGGGCGAGCCGACATTGAATTCCAAAATAGGCGAAATGGTAGAAGAAATAAAAAAGGTCACAGAAGTTCCTGTGGCCATATTAACCAATGGTTCGCTCCTTAACATAAAAGAAGTGCGTCAAGAACTGAGAGAGGCGGATGTTGTTCTACCTTCTCTGGATACGGTGAGTCAGTCTATCTTTGAATGTATCAATCGGCCGCATCCTTCCATAAAAATTGGAGAAATCATTAAGGGATTGATTGAATTCAGGAAGGAGTTTGGAAATAGAATCTGGTTGGAAGTATTATTGGTTAGGGGAATTAATGATGCTTCAGAAGATATTCATAGGCTAGCTGAAGTCATAAAAAAGATCAGGCCGGATAAGGTTCAGCTGAATACTGTGGTTCGTCCTCCAGCGGAAGAAGAGGTTTTTGCCCTGGGTCAAAAAGAACTCTTTTCCATTAAGAAGGAGTTGCCTGGAAAAGTTGAGGTAGTGAGAAAATTCGGGAAAGAGGCTGGAGAGGGACGAATAGAGAACCTGAAAGCCGATATCAAAAATCTTCTCCAGAGAAGACCCTGCACGCTCAGCGATATTTCGTATGCTTTGAAAGTCGCTCCTAAAGAAGTGATGAAAAACCTGGCAATTCTGGAGAAGCATACTGAGATAAAATCGGAACTCCACAATAGAAAGAGATATTATATCTCTACTCGACAAAGTAAGTTTGGTGGGAGAAGGAAAGAAGTTGTATCCAATACTTCTTAAATTTGGGCCTCTTACCATTTACACCTATGGATTAATGGTGGCAATCGGATGTTTTGTTGGCTTCTTTTATATTAAGGGAGAGGCAAGGAGACTGGCGTTAGATGTAGATAGGGTCTTGAGTCTATTTCTCTGGGTCCTAATCTCTGGCTTTGTGGGAGGAAGGCTACTCTATATCCTTGTAGAACGGGAACGTTTTCTCAATGAACCGCTGGCGACGATTTTTGCCCGGGGAGGTTTCGTCTTCTATGGCGGATTCATTTTGGCCTTTGGAATTGGCATTTGGCAGATTAGAAGAAGAGGCTTGGACCTCTGGAAGATTGCGGATATTTTTGCTCCAGCCGTGGCTGTAGCATATGCCATTGGCAGGATAGGATGCTTTCTAAATGGTTGCTGCTATGGTCGGCCTACAAGTTCCTGGCTGGGGGTCACATTTCCACCAGAGAGCCCAGCTGGTTACCTGGCCCAGCCTCTGATTCCTGTACAGCTATTTTCCTCATTAAGTCTATTTCTCATTTTTCTCATTCTTCTTTATCTAAGGCCGCATAAGAAATTT
>Ga0315308_1001935_pt1 | contig 11779 bp, 10 predicted proteins | sample TDP3_MG_FD_203078 | JGI IMG/M metagenome (GOLD analysis project Ga0315308, IMG submission 203078) | Freshwater sediment microbial communities from Lake Towuti, South Sulawesi, Indonesia - TDP3 | ecosystem: Environmental > Aquatic > Freshwater > Lake > Sediment | place: Indonesia: South Sulawesi... | reverse complement strand
ATGAGTGTGATCAATGACTTCAACAGAACTTGGGCAATTCGATACCTGAGAGAAGCGCTCGCTGACTATCACAAAGGCAAGGAAAGTCAAAGAGAAGACCAAAGCAGATCGTTCATGGCGACAGCCACTAGAAAAGCACAGCTAGCCCTTGAACATGCCTTCGGAGCTCCAGAATACCTCGAAATATTGGTCGCCGACGCGATCCATAGTCGAGCAACCGGCCAAGATTCGAAGGTAAGCCTCCTCTCAATTCTCGCCTCAGTCGCGAACATGCTCTCAGAGTCCCAGACAACGTGGAGCAGGGAATTGATTCTCAAGATCACAAGGGAAGCCCTCCAAGGTGCTTCAACCATCATACAAGACATCACATCTGAAAAGAGCATAGAACTTGAGATAGAGTAACAGACTGCCGTTGGAAGACTGAGACATGGAGACCTTTACTATCAAAACGGACATACTAGATCTCAAGATAGCCATAATCGACATTGGAAGCATACACATGCATGAGGAAACAATTCCTGAGGTGGTTCAAGCGCTTGCTGCAGACCTTCTAAGAGACAGCGTGTTGAGACATCCTGTGATAGTTGACGAAAAGACGATCGTAGTTCTCGATGGAATGCATCGAGCCGCGGCCCTAAAAGCGATTGAATGCATCAGGATTCCAGTCTGCTTTGTGGACTACGACAATCCCTCGATAAGGATCGAAACCTGGTACCGCGCCTTCAACAGAAAAAAACCACAAAGCCTTGTCGAAGAGCTGACGCGATGGAACATCAAGACCAGACAGTCGAATATTCGAGAAGCGAAGAAGAGCCTGGAGGCTGGAACTGCAGCGGCCTTCATCGCAACAAGTGAGAGGTGCCTTGTAATCGAGAACACGAGTAGCGATGTGAGGCAGAACTTTCAACGTGTTGTGAGCATTGAACGTATGGCAGAGAGCCTTGGGTATAGGGTGAACTATGAAACAGAGCTTGACGCGCTGAAGGAATTAGGAGAGGGAACGGCTCAGCTCATTCTCGGTCCTCCGCGAGTAACAAAGCAAGATGTCAGAACGGTCGGACTAAAAGGTGACCTATTTCCACACAAGGCAACTAGGCACATAATTCCTGCGAGGCCGCTGGGGATTGACGTTCCCATCGAGATTCTACGGAACCAACGTATAGGGCTTCTACAAGCAAACAGACAGCTAATGGAGGCTCTCAAGAAGAGACGGCTGGAAAGGCTCAACCCAGGATCACTAATTGAGAACAGAAGATATGAGGAACAAGTTTTCCTATTCAAGTAAGGATATGGACAAATTGACCGTCAAAGTGAGATTGATCGGCGGATTGAAAAGTCTCGCGGGAAAGTCAGAGATCTATCTCACGCCAAAAAGAACAGCATTAACTGTGTCTGAAGCGATCCTGGAGCTATGCCACAAAGTCTCCAGTACGGACTTTGAGAGAGTAGTGGTTGATCCCAAATCCAGAACAGTCGGACCAAACGTAATCGTTCTTGTCAACGACAAGGACGTCAGCGTCCTCCAGGGATCAGAGACGCTGATCAGAAGTAATGACGCGATCACATTGGTTCCTGTCTCTCACGGAGGATAGGAGGGTGAAGGAGTGACCATCAAGGTCGGTATTGCGGGGTACGGTAGCTGGGGAAAGAGACACTTTGAGTCTTGGAGGAAGATTTCAGGTGTTGAGATCGTAGGAATCTATGACCCCGCATTTCGAGGCGAATCCTTCTTCAGTAGCCTAAAGGAACTTCTGCAGAGAACCGAGGCTCTCGATGTCGTTGTGTCCGCTCAAAGCTTGGCAGAGGTGGGAACTCAGGCAATTGAAGCGGGAAGACACGTCTTCCTTGAGAAGCCCGTCGCCACAAACATCGACGAGGCGAAACGCTTAGCAAGGATAGCCCGAGACAACCCCAGGTGCATGTCGATGGTTGGCTTCATTGAACGATTCAACCCCGTATTCAGGAAACTTAACTCCATCTTCAAGGAGATTGGAGAACCGCGGACCATATTCTGTCAGCGTTCGGGGGCTCCAACCTTAATTGCCAGGCAGACCGGAGTCCTAAAGGACCTCGCCATTCACGATATTGATCTTCTACGTTGGATGCTAGGTGAGCCCATATCGGTGTCAGTTCGTTCTAGTCAAAGCTTCCACTTCGGTGAGCTTGAGCTCTCATTCGAAGGAACAGAAGCTCTCGTAATATCAGATTGTCTGGGTCCAAAAATACGTCGGTGGGTCGCGACATTTGATGACAAGACTTTGTTCGCCTACTTCGAAGGGGACAGATGGAGATTGTTCGATAGCGGAACTGAGATCCCTGTCGCATGGACGCCTCCGCTAGAGGAGGAGTTGAGATACTTCATCGACTGTCTGGAAGCTCATAGACAGCCATCCCCAGGCATAAGCGATGCCGTGCGAGCCCTCGAAATCGTCGAACTCGCCAAGTAACGGAGGATCGAAGCTTCGTCGTTGCCAGGCTAGCATCAAGAACGTCTTTTTCTTAAGAAGCTGAATGAGAAGTTGCATGGCATAGCCATTATAAGCGTTCTGCCGTCAATTACGATGTGGTGCGGTGGATGAGAAGACTATCAGTCTTGTTAGTGCTATTGCTGATTCTGGCCGTTTTAGCCCTCCCGAATCATGGAGTCATCTCATCCGGAACTGTCGCTGGGACGAACGTTGTGATAAACGAGTTCGACCCCAATCCAATATCGGGGCCCCAATGGGTAGAGTTGTTCAACCCAACGAACAATGCCTATGACATTTCATCGTGGAAGATCACGACGCAATCCCAACAGGAGAAAGAGGAAAGAGAATTCAGACCCAACGGGCAAGGTGAGTCTGCAGCCCCAGCTGAAGCTTACACGCTTCCACTCGGGGCATCAATAGCGCCAACGGGGTACTTCGTGGTTGATCTACCAGCTCCAATAATCGATCCAGCCGGAGACTCCGTAATCCTCTTGGACAACTTTAGAACAGAGATTGACAGAACGCCGCTTCTGAGTAAACTATTCCAAGAGAAGAGAGCTTGGGCGAGATATCCCAACGGTATTGATACTGACTCCATTGACGACTGGAGGCTGCAGACGGCAACCAAAGGAGCTTCAAACAGCGCGCCGGCCCCTCCACCGGTCACCCCTACCGTGATTTGCACTCTTAGCTCATTCGAAGTGGAAATCGGATCCAGCGTCACTGTTAGGGCACTAGTAGGCCCGCCTCGCTCAACCCCGGTAACGATCCAAACGAGAAGGGCCGCCTATTTGGATTGGAGCAACCTTACAACTGCACTCACAGACGCTTCAGGCGTCTATGCATATCCATGGACCCCTCCCGCAATAGGTGGGTACCATTTCAGGGCCTACGTTTATCCGAGCAACTCATTTTCGGAACTATACTCTTCCTCTGTCAGCTTACTTGTGACAAAGATTCGGATCCAACTTTCCTGCTTTGTCACACGAGCCAAGGTTAGTTCAGCGGAGTATCTTGCAACTTACGGCTACGTTGTTCCAGCGCTCGCAGGAGTAAATGTAACACTCACTTATCGAAAACCAGCCGGGGCCCCAATAGTGAGATATATGCTGACGAATAGCGGAGGACTTTACAACGACACGGCGTTCGCACCTCAGGAAGTGGGATCATGGAACGTGACGGCATCATGGGACGGAGATGAAACCCACGCATCGACAAGTTCGCCTTTGGCACGCTTCAGTGTTGAGCAACCGCCATCACCTCCATTTGGAATGTGGCTCGTCGTGGCAACTGTTGTGAGTGTGATCGTTTCCGCGGTTGTGTTGGCAGCCGGGCTTTCGAGCAAGGCTGTGCAAAAGCCTCCAAGAAGGATTGCGCTCTGTCCACGATGCAGATCTGTTCTGCTCTACGTGCCCAGCATTCGAGGCTGGTACTGCCCCAGATGTAGAAGACATATGGGCTGACGACTTTCCAACGGCGAACCCCCAGCTGCTCTTAGAGAGAGCAAGGTTAGAATCTAGACTCAGCATTTGGAAGAGACCTCTGAACATCGCCACAGCAACATTTCTAGCATGACAGATCGTCTAACCGAGACGGGTCGAATTTTCGGACTGACCGTTGATCTACTTGTATCAACGCATTGGCAACCGAAACGCATAACCTGAACCTATCAGACTGTGGCCGAGAATACCCAATGTCAGGAACGACGCACACAGCGCCCTATGCGGCAAAAGCCGATCAAAACCTAGCGGATAGAATCTTGAAACTCAAGAAGGAGAGAAATGCACTCATTCTAGCCCACAACTATCAGCGACCAGAAGTTCAAGACATAGCGGACTACGTCGACGACAGCGTCGGCCTTGCCAAGAGAGCTGTGGAAGAGCTTAGGGCAGAAGTCATCGTGCACTGCTCTGTTGACTTCATGGCCGAGACTGCTGTGATACTTAACCCTGAGAAGACTGTGCTAATGCCAAGCCTCGGCGCTAGATGCCCAATGGCCGCTATGCTGCCAGCATCTCAGATAGATCTGTGGAAGCGAAGGTACCCGGGAGCAGCAATCGTCTTGTATGTCAACACTCTTGCGGAGGCAAAGGCCAAATGCGACGTGTGCTGCACCTCAGCGAACGCTGTGAGCGTGGTTGAATCACTTGACTCCGATACGGTGATCTTTGGGCCAGACGCCAATCTCGCCTGGTATGTGCAGAATAAAACTGGAAAGAAAATCATCCCGATCCCGGAGAGAGGGTTCTGTCAGACTCATGTCCTTTTTCTAAAGGAGGACATCATGTTATTGAAGGATGAGGACCCGCAAGCTGAGGTGGTAGCGCACCCCGAGTGCACTCCTGAAGTGCAGAGCGTTGCAGATTTCGTAGGATCAACCTCGCAGATGTGTGCACATGTGAGAAATTCAAACGCGGATAGATTCATAGTTGCGACAGAATTGGGAATTCTGCATAGACTTGAACGGGAGAATCCAGCGAAGGTCTTTACACCTGCCTATGAGGGAGCTTGGTGTGTAAACATGAAGTTGAACACTCTTCAGAGAATCTATCTGGCGCTCAAAGAAGACCGTTATAGAGCCGAAGTTCCACGAGACATCGCTCGAAAGGCGAGGCTTCCTCTGGAAAGAATGTTCGAGGTAACGAACACAAGTCTGAACGCAAGGTAGAACTGGCAGTCAACCGGTAAACGGCACATGTTGCAGGGCGTCTACTCTCTCTACCTAAAGCTTCCCAACACCTGCCTCAACGGCTCTGAGAATCTCCCCGCTTCTGATCATTGAAACAACTCTAGCGATGTCCTGCGACATTTCCCGATCTCTCGTCAAAGCTGGAACCTTGCTTCTAATCCTCTCATAGGCAATCCGAGTTCCTTTGCCTAGCTTATCTGTTCCCCTTAGATCGAAGGCCTGACTTGCGCAGAGAAATTCGATTGCGACTATTCGCTCCACATTTCTAAGAATCTCTCTGGTCTTGTTTGCGGCTGAGGCACTCATGCTGACAAAGTCCTCAAAGCCAGCTGATGTAGGAAGCGAGTCAACGCTCGCGGGATGGGAGAGAACCTTATTCTCAGAGGCTAGGGAGGCAGCTACTGCCTGCGTCATCATGAACCCTGAATTGAGACCTGTTCTGCTTGACTTGGGAACTAGAAACGGTGTGAGTCCTTCGTTCGTCATGGGATCCATCAGTCTGGCGATCCTCCTCTCGGAAATGTTTCCTATCGAGGCCAACGCGATTCCAAGAATGTCCGACGAGATGGCGATTGGCTGCCCATGAAAGTTGCCCCCTGAAAGGCATGCTCCGTCCTCAGGAAATATGAGCGGGTTGTCAGTAGCCGAGTTTATCTCAGTCAGCAAGACCTTTCGAACGTAGGTCAGGGCATCTCTGGCAGCTCCAGACACTTGGGGCGTACATCTGATCGAGTACGAGTCATGTATTCCCTTTCCCTCGCAAGGAAGGGCTTCAGAAACCATCTGACTGCCGGAAAGCAGCTTCTTCAAGTTCCTTGCTGTAGTGATTTGCCCTTGATGGGGTCTTACGCCGTGTAGCCTTTCATCGAGAGCTTCCACATGACCTAGCAACGACTCCAGCGTCATCGCGCTCACTATGTCCGCATTCGCTATGAGTCTCTCGCCGTCATACAATGCAAGCACCGCAATGGCAGTGGAGAATTGGGTCCCGTTGATCAGAGCCAGACCTTCCTTCGCTGTGAGTTCGACGGGCTCCAATCCGGCCCTTCTCATCGCTTCTCTACCGGATACTATCTCGCCTTCGTGCTCTGCCGTTCCCTCCCCCATCAGCACAGCTGTCATGTGTGCTAACGGGGCTAGATCGCCACTGGCACCAACCGAACCCTTCTCTGGAACGATCGGATGGACGCATCGATTGTTCATTTCAATAAGCGTCTCAAGCGTCCTAATTCGGATCCCTGAATAGCCCTTCGCCAACGTGTTCGCCCGCAGCAACATCATTGCTCTAACAGTCTCAGTGTCTGAGGGCTGACCGACACCTGCTGAATGGCTTCGAATGAGGTTCCTCTGCAGCTCCACTGAATCCTCGGGTGAGATACGAGTTCCAGAAAGGGCGCCGAATCCGGTTGTAATGCCGTAAACCAGCTTTCGTTCTCTCAACAGGCCTTCTACGATCGCTCGCGAAGCCTCTACTCTTGTCCGCGCTGCAGGTGAGAGCCCAACCTCCGTTCTGTTCCTCGCAACCTCGACAACGTGTTCAAGAGTGAGACTCTCGCCATCAAGTAGGATTCTACTCACACCGTGACACCTTACGAAATACTCAGGTCTAGCTCAGCGGCTAAGCAGATAAAAGCTTCACAGAAACAGTGAGGGAACATGAGAAAGCAGCAGCGAACGAGTTGCTCACGTCAACTTCTTTCTATCCAACAGAGGGATTTTCACGTCTTTCTCCCGAGCAACCTTCACAGCTTCTCTATACCCGGCATCAACATGTCGAATTATGGCGGTTCCAGGGTCGGTGGTCAGAACCTTTCCTATTCGATCATCTGCCTCCGTCGTGCCATCCGCGACAAGGCACATCCCCGCGTGGATACTATAGCCTATTCCGACTCCACCCCCATGATGGACTGAAACCCAGGTCGCCCCAGCCACAGCATTAAGAAGCGCATTCAGAATCGGCCAATCAGCTATAGCGTCGCTTCCATCTTTCATCCCCTCTGTCTCACGATTGGGAGATGCGACGCTACCTCCGTCGAGATGGTCTCGACCGATCCATATCGGCCCAGAAAGCCTGCCGCTTCTTACCATCTCATTTATGATCAAACCGAATCTTGCTCTCTCCCCGAACCCGAGCCAACAGACTCGAGCCGGTAAGCCCTGAAACTTCACTTGATCATGCGCCTTCCCTATCCAGCGACACAGCTCCCTGTTCTCAGAGAACTCTCCCAGGATTACGTCGTCAAGACTGAATATGTCATCTGGATTTCCTACAAGTGATGTCCATCTGAATGGCCCCCTTCCTTCGCAGAACATTGGCCTTATGTACCTCTGGACAAAGCCAGGAAACACAAAGGCGTTGCCAAAGCCAGCCTCTTTTGCCTGCTGTCTAAGATTGTTTCCGTACTCGAAGGTTACGGCGCCCTTTTCCATCATTGAGACCATCGCTTCGACTTGGCGTCGCATACTCTCCTTGGCCTTTCTGGTGTACTGCTGAGGGTTCTGCTGCCTAAGATCGTCCGCTTCCTCCATCGAAAGTCCAGCGGGATAGTACCCGTTGAGCGGATCATGGGCAGAGGTCTGATCCGTCAGGACATCAGGGATCACTCCTCTCTTCACAAGTTCGGGGTGAACATCAGCAGCATTGGCCATCAGTCCAATGCTCTTAGGAACTCCTTCGCGTTGCGCTTGGCGAGCCATGTCTACCGCCTCGTCTAGGCTTTCTGTCCATGCCTCCAAGTACGCATGCCGCATCCGACGTTCTATCGCTTTCTTGCTGATCTCCACGACCAGAGCAACCCCCTCGTTCATCGTGACTGCCAGAGGTTGAGCTCCACCCATCTCGCCAAGACCGGCGGTGAGGACGAGTTTGCCCTTAAGGGTTCCATCGAAATGCTCCCTCGCTACAGCTGCCAGGGTTTCATACGTGCCTTGGAGAATCCCCTGTGTCCCAATGTAGGCCCAAGAGCCTGCGGTCATCTGACCGAACATTATCAAGCCTTTCTGCTCAAGTTCAAAGAAGTAGTCCCAAGTTGCCCATTTTGGAACCAGCAAACTGTTCGCGATAAGAACCCGTGGAGCCCAACGATTCGTAGAAAACACTCCGACCGGCTTTCCACTTTGAACAAGCAGAGTCTCATCTTCTTCAAGGCCGACAAGCGAGTCCACGATTGCATCAAAACACTCCCAATTCCTGGCCGCCTTCCCTGTACCTCCGTACACAATCAGGCTCTCTGGATCCTTGGCAACCTCCGGGTCTAGCACATTGTGAAGCATCCTCAGCGCCCCCTCGATCTGCCAATTCTTGCAACGCAACTCAGAACCAGTGATGGCCCGTACCATCCTTTTTGACTCTAGCAAGATTCCTCAACCTACGTCGAGGGGAGCTGTAAATAATAAGGCTTCCCAATTATTCTCGACACCGGAAGACAGATCCTAAACAAGACGGGCATCAGCGAGTCCCAGCGTATGACCATCTAGTTATTTCGATAGATTCAATGCGCCTATCGCTTCATGACTTGTCGAACGCAGAGCAATACGGTGTGCCTTGGATAGGTCACCTAGTCCGATTCAGTCTCCGTTCCCTGTCTTCACGATCCTCCCATTTTCAACGACTAGAACGCCGTTCTTGATTACTTTGGAGACTAGGTTTACACCAAGATGCTGTAGCAGGAATCGATAGTCTGAAACATCGAAGATGACAAGGTCGGCTTTCTTCCCAAGTTCAATTGACCCCACTTCCCGATCTCTTCTAAGGGCTCTCGCAGCCGCCAATGTCAATCCCCTCAACGCCTCAGCTATGGGAATCTTCATTCCATAGCATGATAACGCCAAGACTAACTGGAGACTTTCGGTTGGGCAACTAGGGTTGAAGTCAGATGCCAGTGCAAATGGCAAGTCGCACTCCAAGAGGGCGCCAGCATCTGCAAAGCGGCTCTCCATCAGAGTTAAAGCGGCTGCAGGCAGAAACACAGGGACAACTTTAGCTCTTCCCAATTGAAGCAAGCCTTCTGGAGTAGTATGTAGCAGATGTTCAGCTGAAACAGCACCAAGCTCAACAGCTAAACTTGAGGCGCCAATACTAGCGAACTCATCTGCGTGGATCTTTGGAAGAAGACCATGTTCGAGGCCCGTGAGCAGGGTTTTCCTTGCTTGCTCAACGGAGAAAGCCCCCTCATCGCAGAAAACATCACAGAACTCTGCAAGTCTGTTTCTCGCGACCAGTGGAATCATCTCTGTCGTAATTAGCTTGATGTATTCGTCGGATGCGTCCTTGTATTCTGGAGGAATGGCGTGGGCTCCCATAAAGGTCGGAACAAGGTCAACTGGATGTCGTTCGTCAAGATCCTTAACCGCATAGAGCATCTTGAGCTCGTCATCAACTGTCAGCCCGTACCCGCTCTTCACTTCCACCATTGTCGTTCCATGAAGCATCATATTGTCTAGCACCTGCCTGCCCCGCTCTACGAGCTTTTCTCTTGAGCTTGCCCTCGTATCATACATCGTCTTGAGGATGCCGCCGCCTGACTTCAGTATGTCCATGTAGCTGGCGCCAGCGATTCTCATATCAAGTTCCCGCTCTCGGGAGCCCGCAAATATGAGGTGGGTGTGGCAATCGACCAGTCCTGGAGTCACTATCTGTCCAGCCAAATCAACGGTCTGGCTTGCTTCGAACCTTGCCCTGAGTTCCTCAGTCTCTCCCACCCCGACGATTTCTGCCTGACTGATCGCGACGGCTCCGTCTGCTACTATCATCCGATCATGCGGGTGCCTCTCTGAGAACGTCAGTACCTGAGTGGCATTTTCTAAGAGCATGTCGACGTGGATTCGAGGCAGAGGTGACCCCTCACCAGCGTTTGGTCTTCACTGCCTTCGTGAGCGCCGTTTCCAAGATATTCGTGTCCGCCAAGTTGCTCAATCGCAGGTAGAACCTCGCAGCGTCGACTATGGCTTTGACAGGGATCACTCCATTTATTTCCGATGCTGTGATCGGAACATTGTATCTATCAGCCTCGACCCTGAGGAGCTCAAAAACCCGGTGAAGAGGGGTATTCTCGAAGCTGTAGATGCTCATTCCAATCTGGACTTCCTTCCTTTGAGGAATCTCCGCCGCCATGGCTCTGACAAAAGCCAGTCCGCCTTTCTTCCCGTGCAGCGCCCTCGCGATTCTCTTGCCGATCTCAATGTCTGTCGTTCCTAGGTTCACATTGAAACCAACCATCACGTTACGCGCGCCCGTTATCGTTGCTCCAGCCGTCGGATGAGGCTTCGCCAGGCCGTAATCAGGCCTTCTCTCAGGCCTTCGAATCATTTCGTTCAGATTTTCGTATTCTCCCTGCCTTATCCAGTCTATATCTCGACGCTCAGGCGATGAGGCCGCTTCACCATAGAGATACACCGGGACCCCCAGTTCATCTGCTAAAGCCTTTCCATACTCTCTTGATAGAGATATGCAATCGTTCATAGTAGCATTCTCGACCGGAACAAAAGGGACCACATCAACCGCGCCCAGTCGAGGATGCTGTCCCTTATGCCTGTTCATGTCAATCAGCTGAATCGCCCTGGCGCTGGCGTTTAGAACAGCTCGCGCCACAGACTCCTTGGTTCCAACAACAGTAACCACAAGCCTGTTGTAATAGTCGTCGAACGAATGATCAAGAAGGTAGACTGAGGGAACCTTCTCTATCTCGCCCAGTATTTCCTTCACTACCTTTGGATTTGAAGTGCTGAAGTTAGGAACACACTCAATTGTCTCTTTCAGAGGCCAGTAGAAGGACAAGACACCCACCAACACACACTAGCACAGACATGCTTTTCACGCTTACCGTCGTTAGCATTGGAAGCACTCCTCACCCATTTTCCTACCCTTTGTTTGAAACCATTAAATATCTTGAAAGCGAATCTCCGAACGATTCATGCAAAAACCTCATAGAGGACATGAACAACTCGCAGATCAGAGGATTACATGTTGTACGCTCCATCATGGTTCGTCGGGTTCGACTCAGCCATGCAGCTTGTGGACGCAACTATTGCTTTCGCGATTGGCTATTACGCACTCAAGGGATACAGACTGGTCAGGGAAAGGACACTGCTATTTCTCCATTTCAGCTTCGTTCTGATCGGAGTAGGATTGCTTGTTGACGGTATAGTTACCATTCCCGCGCTTGCTTTCCGCGGACTATCACCGATTATTGCGGTTAGCTATCTCCTGAGAATCTCGGTTGAGATCGCTGCATACGCTCTGTTGCTGTTCGCCTACGTAAGACATACGAGAAGTTCCATATCTGAGACAACGCTCTCAGCCATGGTTCTGTACTATCATCCATTGCCTGAGATAGTCGTGTTCTTTCTTGTCGCCTATTTGGCAGCTCAAGCGGCGATGAACTACAGTGTCAAGAAGGAACGAAACTCGCTTCTTGTCTTCATCGGGTTCGCACTCCTGTCGGTGAGCCACATGTTCTTCATCCTTCCACCAATCCTCAGGCTCTTCTTCGTAGTGGCTCATGTGAGCCAGCTCTTGGGATTCTTTGCTCTTCTCACAATGCTCTTAAGAGTGGCTAGGGCCAGATGACGGAGAAGACATCCAAGTACCGATCACAGATAAGGATCTTCGCAGACATACTTC
>Ga0315308_1001934_pt1 | contig 11785 bp, 15 predicted proteins | sample TDP3_MG_FD_203078 | JGI IMG/M metagenome (GOLD analysis project Ga0315308, IMG submission 203078) | Freshwater sediment microbial communities from Lake Towuti, South Sulawesi, Indonesia - TDP3 | ecosystem: Environmental > Aquatic > Freshwater > Lake > Sediment | place: Indonesia: South Sulawesi... | reverse complement strand
CACGCCCACCGCTCCGGTGTCCCAGGTGCCAATCACGCCACTGGTACAACCCAAGCTACCCCTTCAAGTCACGGCAACGCCCACGGCTCCGGGAAACTGCCCCCGAGCCGCCACCCCCACCCACACCGGACATCCCATGACCGAACCCCTCACCGCCGTGCTCATCTACCTCCTCGGGGCACTCGCCGGCCTGGCTTGCGGCTTCGCTCTCTTCCACCACCACCCACCCCCACGGGGAAAGGACTGACCATGCCCGACGACACCCCCGCCATGCTCCGAAGCCTTGCCCGCACCCTCAGAAACCTCGCCCACTTCCCCCCCAGCCCCGGAGCAACCAACGCCATCCACCAATGCGCCCAAAAGCTCGAAGAACTCGCCGCCGAGCTAGAGTACGAATACGCCCCACAGGAGCCCTACGACCAGCCATGACCACCGAAAGGACTGACCATGCCCACAGACGAAGCAACGCTCCTTAACGTCCTCGCCCGACACCTCCGAAACCTCATAGACCTCACCGACGACACCGTAGCCATGATCGCCCTGGCCGCATGCGCCAACGACCTCACCGAGCGAGCCTCGGTACTAGCCGAGGAAGCGATCCACCGACAAATCGCCGCTCAACGAGACCCAGACGACCCTCAGGTTAGTTAGAGTTGAAAGACAGGAAGAAATGATCGTTTCGGCCCTCAGAAACGGTTGTTTGGGGGTTTTTTTTGCACTAAAAATGACCTTCTCGAGTCTCTTTTTCGCGTCCAAAATGCCTCAAAAACAGCCCTTTTGCACGCACCTATACAGCCACAACAACATGCACCGCAGGCGAATCCTTCCGATCAGATTCTATGCAGCCGGAATCAACGCGATCGGAAGCCCACTCCGCACCCTCGGCAGGTTGTACTTCTGAAACCAAGTGTATGCCGACCCCCACAACACCGTGCCACATTCATTCTTGATCGGATGAGTAGCCGAGTAGCTAGTCCACGCCATCCGCTGCGCAGCCGTGAGCACCGCCCCCCACGCATAAGCCACCGCGGAGAGAAACGCCTTCTCCCGCAGGAACTCAGGCGACGGGATCCGCCACCTCTTCATCTTGAGTGTGACGATTGACCCGTACCGCGTCCGCCTGAAAGTGTACTGACCCACCGACCCCTTGAGCCAGCACGCTCCCGGCCCTGGCGAGTACTTCATCACCCAAACATACCACGGAGTCTAGGGGCGCTGGGCAATGAATCGGGCCCCGGATAGTGGCGGTCACAGCGGCTCCGGGGCGCTTCCCCTCTCGGAGTCTTGGGGCGCTGGGGAACGAATCGGGACCCGCATAGTGGCGCTCACCGCGGCTCCGGGGCGCTTCCCCTCTAGGAGTCTTGGGGCGCTGGGGAATGAATCGGGCCGCACATAGTGGCGCTCACCGCGACCAGACCGGAGCCGGTGACATCCGGCCCGCGAAACATATTCTGATTATCCGACGTCCCCAAGGGGTTGCGGGGCAACTTCGGTGCCATCCACTGTATCCCAAGCGTAAACGGATGGCACCGAAGCCATCCGATAATCAGAGAATATGTCTTCGCCCTGTCGGGTTCGCGGGCCAGGTGTCACCGGCGAACGCACCCTCCGGGGGGTGGTACTTTTTCTCTTAAGCGGGCCTGGGCCTTCGGGCCGCCCCCGGTCGTGCCCACTGCTCCAAGGGGGCGGCCCGAAGCACGCTCCCCACAAATCGGGCAGCCTCCCTGCTCGCGCAGCGCCCAGGCCCGAAAAACCGCCCGCGAAAAGCGCCAACTGGGGGTGGGGCGCTTTTCGCACGCGCTCCAACTTCTCCCGTACATCTTCCCCAAAGGTTCCCGCCCGCCATCCGCACCACCGCCGCACCCCCGCCGCACTCCGCCATTCTCAACCGCCAGCCAACCACTCCCAACTACCGGCCCGTCGCGGCCCGCCGCCCGCCACGAACGGGTTGCTCGCGGCTCCGGGCCTGGGGGGGGCTTGGCTACGCGGCCCTGCGTGTTGCAAGCACTCCGGGCCGCGCGTGACTTCGCCCCCCCCCGCTTGCGGGTCGCACAGTACGCTTCCCGCAAGGCCGCCCCCCCCGAATCGATTCTCCGGCGCAAACGCTTGCTCGGGCCGCTGCGCGCGCCGTGTGCGTCGCCTGCCTTCGGCCACTACGCGGGCGGCGGAACGGAAAAGCGTGGTTGGCTGGCTCCTGCCCCAAACCTTCCCCCCCGCCCCCCGCACCTCACCTGGCTGGGGTACCACCCACCCCAGCCCCCTCGAGCTGACACCCCTCTCAAAGAAAAAGCTTGACCCTGAGGCAAAGTACGATCATACTTTGCCACATCAGCTACCAACTCAAAGAACCCTACCGCGCCCGCTGCTCCGAATGCGCCCGCCCCATGGTCAGCGCCGCCATCTACCCCCGCCTCAGCCCCACCGTGTGGAACCGCACCCAGAAAACCTGCTCCAAATCCTGCGCCCGCCGCCGCAAGACCCGCCTACAGCTCGAGCGCCGCAGAGCCACTTGACCAGAAACCCAACATAGGCTACAAAAACCCCACGGCAGAACCGCGCCCCCGAGCAGCGCGGCCACTGCCGCTCGGTCCATTCTGTTCTCCAAGGCGGGGCGCTGCCGCATGCGCCCCGCCCCACAGAGGTCACTATGGCCAAGACCAAACTAGGCGCGACCCTAGCCGACGCCCGCAACGCGGCTGGCGGTATCGTCTATAGCAAAAACCAGTTCGGCTCTTACATCCGGCAGAAGGTCAGCCCCGTTCAGCCACGCACCTACTTCCAGACCAAAGCCCGCGCCCAGGTTCAGCACCTCGCCACGTACTGGGCCAACACCCTCACCGCCGCCCAGCGGGCCGCGTGGATCGCACTCGCCCAGGCCAACCCCGTCATCGACGTCTTTGGCGACTCCCAGGTGCTCACCGGCCTCCAGTACTTCGTCCGCGTGAACCGAAACTTGATGAAGATCGGGGAAGCCCTGATCCCGAACGCGCCTGCCGACCAGGACGTCACGGCCCTGCTCTCACTCTCCCTCTTGTGCGACGTCTCGGACGCCAAGGTGCAACTCACCTTCACCCCAACCCCACTCGCCGCCAGTGAGGCCCTGATCGTTTACGCCACGTGCCCGCTCCCGCAGGGCCGCGCCTTCGCGCAGAACTTCCTCAAGTTCATCAGCGCGAGCACCGCCACCGTCTCACCCGTCAACGTCTACAGCGATTGGGTCGATCGCTACGGCACGCTCTCGGCTGGCCCCAAAATCATCGTCGAGGCCAGTATCCTCGACAAGACCAACGGGGCACAATCAGCGGTTATGCAGGCATCCGCCACCATCACCGCCTAGACCGCAGCGAACAGCCCCTCCACGTGAGCCGTGCGGAGCCGACGGGAGGGCCAACAGAATGGCGAAGGTACTCTTTGGCCCCATAGTCTCAGAGGCCAGGAACAAGGAAGGATCCGTTGTCTTCAGCCGAGGCCCCTATGGAGCCTACACCAGGCCATGGGTTGAGCCCGACCAGACCGAGACCGCCGCCCGCCACGCCGCCAAAGACCGCATGGCCGCAGCAGCAGCGGCCTGGAACAACTCACTCACCCCCGCCCAGCGCGCCGCATGGGAAGTATTCGCCAAACTGCTCGACTACCGTGACACCTTCGGGGCGCGCAAAAACCACTCAGGCCGCACCCCCTTCCTCCAGCAGTACCTCTACCTCGACAACCTCGGCCTTGCCACTCTCACGAACCCCCCACCATCCACCAACCGCCTCAGCCTGAAAACCGCCGCCTTAACCCTCAACAGCGACACCGCCACCCTCATCCTCACCCTCACCTGGCCCGCTGGACAGGCCCAGCCGCCCGTGATCATCTACGCCACCCCCGGCCTGAATGCCGCCGTCAACTTCCCCGGCCACCGCTTCCGCCAAATCGCAACTCTAGGCTCAGCGGTCGCCTACCCCTACAACCTATGGGCGCTCTACACCACCGTGCTCCCCCTCCCCGAAGCAGGCCAGCGCGTCTTTACCGCCGCCCGACCCATCCACCCCACCACCGGCCTTGCCGGAACCAAACTCACAACTTCTGCACTCGACGCAGGAACAGGAGTCCCCATGTACGCGAAAATCACCACCCTCACCAACGCCCAAATCCAAGCCCTACCAACCACCGCCATCACCATCGTTCCCGCCGTCGCTGGGAAACTCATTGTCCCCGTCATCGTCGTCCTCCAACTCGACGCCGCCGCCGCCGCATATGGGAACATCAGCGCGGGCAGCGGGAACCACCTCTACTGCAACTGCGCCGCCCGCCAAACCTGCGCCCAGCGTAACGACGCCTTCCTAAACGCCGCCGTGAAGCGCACCTGCTACCTTCCCGCCCGGGTGGCCCTCGACGCAGTGCCCCCGACCAACGCCGAACAGTTCCACGGAGCCTCGAACGACGCCGACATCGAAGGCACCGACTTGACCCTCAACTGCGTGAACGCCGCAGGGAACTTTACGCTCGGGAACGCCGCCAACACGCTCAAGGTAACAACGTACTATCAACTCATCGACGCCATATAAGCGCCCAGCTCGAGATCCTTCCATGGCGAAGCTGAAACTCTCCGACACCTGGAAGCCGTACCGAGGGCCGAACCAAACGTACAAGATCATCTCCTGCCGCTTCGGAGTGAAACTCATCCAGCCCGGGCACAAGCCCCACCGGAAGCCCCGCTCCAACTTCCGCATCCGCTGCTGGCCCGGAAACTTCCCCATCAAGGCCGACCAGACCATCTTCAAGTACTTCGCTATGGCCTGGACCACCGGCGCGTGGTGGTACTACGACGGCTCAAACCCCGTATGGACTGACATCGACCGCGACGCCTGGGACGCCTTCGCAGCCTCCATCGACTATTACATCTCCCCCACCCAGACCCGCACCATCACCGGATACCAAGCCTTTATCGCTTGGCAGCAGGCCAACCTCCAGCCCGACCTCACACGCATCCACACCACCACCATATGGGCACCGTGGTATCCCCCCTGCCAATGGCCTAGCCCACCCGCAACCTACAACCCCATCATCACCACCTCCGTGTCCGCAACCTATAACCCCGCCAACAAACGCTTCTACTACACCCCCACCCCCTGGCCCCCCGCCAGAAACCGCAACTTCATCCTGTACACTTCCGGCGCCGCCCGCAAAGGCCGGTACGAAAGCGCCTGGGGGCACGTGATGAGCTTCTACGACTTCCGGCCCTGGGACTGGCCCCTCACCGAGGTCTTTCAGGACAACGCATGGTGGTGGGGCGACTGGCGCTGCCACGGCCCAGGCTACGTCCGCCCCGGCTTCCAGTTCGTAGACGACGACACGGGATCCCCCGCCCCCGTTGTGTGGGGCGACGCCGTATACTGCGCCTGACCCCCCAAAAACCCTTGACACCCCGCCCCCCTCCGTGTACACACCACACTCGAGCTCGAGCTGCACCCATGAAACCAACCCCACAACCAGAACTCCCCCCACCCACCCAAATCACCACCCGCGACTTCCGCAACGCCCTAGCCGACCACCTCACCTCACGCAACACCATCATCATCCTCAACCGCCAGACCCCCACCGCCCTCCTCCTCCCCCTCTACCTCCCCAAGTGGTACGGCACACCCGACCTCAAGAAGGCCCGCACCCGCACGCTCCGCCGCGTCCGCCTACTCTTCGACCAACTGCTGAGGAACCATGCCCGTTGACATGACCCGCTACCCCCCGAACTGGCAACTTCTCCGCGTCGAAATCCGCGACGTCAGGGCCAGGAAAAGGTGCGAGTGCACCGGGCAGTGCGGCCTCCACCGCCCGAACCCAGGCATCCGCAGATGCGTCGAAGTCCACCACACCCCCGCCCGCTGGTTCCGAGGAAAAGTCCGGCTCACCCTGGCCCATCTCTGCCAGTGCGACCCCCCCTGCGCCAACCCGGACCACGTGATGGCCATGTGCCAACGCTGCCACTTGCGCGTTGACCGCTGGAGGCACGCCAGCACCAGGCGACAAAATGAACTCAGCGGCCGCAACGCCAAAATGCGCGCCCGCCGGAGCCTCCGGCCTCCGGGCGAGCCCCCGTGGCCAGGTGCCCCGCCAACGCGCCAGTATCCCCCAGGACGCACGATCTCCCCCCCGTCCATACCCTCCTAGCCCAAATTTCCAGGGATCCTCACCACAACCCCTGGCCCCCCCTCAAAATGGGGGGAAGGGACTACAGGGAAGGGGGGAAGCTTCTGACAACATCATGTCAAACGAGGGGGAATAGTAGTAGTAGTACCCCCCTGCTTCTGTGGAAGGATGGACGACAAGAGATGCCCTCAAACGGCTACAACGTCTGATAACGTTTCGAATTATGTTGCCCGCTTTCGTAGGCTATCTCGCCATGCTCCCCACCCTGTGCAAACCCCGTCCGAAACCTGTGGACGACTGTGCAAAAAAAACCCTTGACAAACACCACATGCTGTCATAGACTTGCCCCCGACATGGCCCAGGACCTAGCCGGCGCCCTCTTCCTCCTCCTCATGATGCTGGCCTTCGCCTGGCTGCCCAGGACCGGGCGCCGCGTCTGATAAGAGGCCCTATGTCGAGTTCACCACCCATGACCACACTCCCCATGTTCGCCACCGGACCCGCCCCCAGCCAGCTACGCTGCTTCAACCCCACCTGCGGCCACGTCTGGTTCCAGCGCACCCCACGCCCACCGCTCCGGTGTCCCAGGTGCCAATCACGCCACTGGTACAACCCAAGCTACCCCTTCAAGTCACGGCAACGCCCACGGCTCCGGGAAACTGCCCCCGAGCCGCCACCCCCACCCACACCCGAGATCCCATGACCGAACCCCTCACCGCCGTGCTCATCTACCTGCTTGGGGCACTCGCCGGCCTGGCTTGCGGCTTCGCTCTCTTCCACCACCACCCACCCCCACGGGGAAAGGACTGACCATGCCCGACGACACCCCCGCCACGCTCCGAAGCCTTGCCCGCACCCTCAGAAACCTCGCCCACTTCCCCCCCAGCCCCGGAGCAACCAAGGCCATCCACCAATGCGCCCAAAAGCTCGAAGAACTCGCCGCCGAGCTACAGTACGAATACGCCCCACAGGAGCCCTACGACCAGCCATGACCACCATGAGGACTGACCATGCCCACAGACGAAGCAACGCTCCTTAACGTCCTGGCCCGACACCTCCGAAACCTAATCGACCTCACCGACGACACCGTAGCCATGATCGCCCTGGCCGCATGCGCCAACGACCTGTCCGAGCGAGCCTCGGTACTAGCCGAGGAAGCGATCCACCGACAAATCCCCGCTCAACGAGACCCAGACGACCCTCAGGTTAGTTAGAGTTGAAAGACAGGAAGAAATGATCGCTTTGGCCCTTAGAAAGGGCTCTTTGGGGGTTTTTTTTGCCCTAAAAATGACCTTCTTGGGTCTCTTTTTCCCCTCCAAAATGCCTCAAAAACAGTCCTTTTGCACGCACCTCTACAGCCACAACAACATGCACCGCAGGCGAATCCTTCCGATCAGATTCTATGCAGGCGGAATCAACGCGATCTGAAGTCCACTCCGCACCCTCGGCAGGTTGTACTTCTGAAACCAAGTGTATGCCGAACCCCACAACACCGTGCCACATTCATTCTTGATCGGATGACTAGCCGAGTAGCTAGTCCACGCCATCCGCTGCGCAGCCGTGAGCACCGCCGCCCAAGCGTAAGCCACCGCGGAGAGAAAAGCCTTCTCCCGCAGGAACTCAGCCGACGGGATCCGCCACCGTTTCATCTTGAGTGTCACGATTGACCCGTACCGCGTCCGCCTGAAAGTGTACTGACCCACCGACCCCTTCAGCCAGCACGCTCCCGGCCCTGGCGAGTACTTCATGACCCAAACATACCACGGAGTCTAGGGGCGCTGGGCAATGAATCGGGCCCCGCATAGTGGCGGTCACAGCGGCTCCGGGGCGCTTCCCCTGTCGGAGTCTTGGGGCGCTGGGCAATGAATCGGGCCCCGGATAGTGGCGGTCACAGCGGCTCCGGGGCGCTTCCCCTCTCGGAGCCTTGGGGCGCTCCGGAATGAATCGGGCCGCACATAGTGGCGCTCACCCCGACCAGACCGGAGCCGGTGACATCCGGCCCGCGAAACATATTCTGATTATCAGACGTCCCCAAGGGGTTGCGGGGCAACTTCGGTGCCATCCACTGTATCCCAAGCGTAAACGGATGGCACCGAAGCCATCTGATAATCAGAGAATATGTCCTGGCCCTTACGGGTTCGCGGGCCAGGGGTCACCGGCCAAAGCACCCTCCGGGGGGTGGTACTTTTTCTCTTAACCGGGCCTGGCCCTTGGGGCCGCCCCCGGTCCTGCCCACTGCTCCAACGGGGCGGCCCCAAGCACGCTGCCCACAAATCGGGCAGCCCCCCTGCTCCCGCAGGGGCCAGGCCCGAAAAACCGCACCCGAAAAGCGCCATCTGGGGGTGGGGCGCTTTTCGCACGCGCTCCAACTTCCCCCACACATCTTCCCCAAAGGTTCCCGCCCGCCATCCGCACCACCGCCGCATCCCCGCCGCACTCCGCCATTCTCAACCGCCCGCCCGCCGCCCTCAACTACCGGCCCGTCGCGGCCCGCCGCCCGCCACGAACGGGTTGTTCGCGGCTCCGGGCCTGGGGGGGCCTTGCCTACGCGGCCCTGCGCGTTGCAAGCACTCCGGGCCGCGCGTGACTTCGGCCCCCCCCGCTTGCGGGTCGCCCAGTACGCTTCCCGCAAGACTGCCCCCCCGGAATCGATTCTCCGGCGCAAACGCTTGCTCTTGCCGCTGCGCGCGCCGTGTGCGTGGCCTGCCTTCGGCCACTACGCGGGCGGCGGAACGGAAAAGCGTGGTTGGCTCGCTGCTTCCCCAGCCGCAGCCCCGCAGAACCACTTGACCAGAAACCCCACATAGGCTACAAAAACCCAACGGCAGAACCGCGCTCCAAGCCAGCGCGGCCACTGCCGCTCTCTGTTCACAATGCCACACGGCGGGGCGGAGGTGCCACCGCCCCGCCCCACAGAGGTCACTATGGCCAAGACGAAACTAGGCGCGACCCTAGCCGACGCCCGCAACGCGGCTGGCGGTATCGTCTATAGCAAAAACCAGTTCGGCTCTTACATCCGCCAGAAGGTCAGCCCCGTCCAACCCAGGACGTACTTCCAGACCAAGGCCCGCGCCCAGGTTCAGCACCTTGCCACCTATTGGGCCAACACCCTCACCGCCGCGCAGCGGGCCGCGTGGATCGCACTCGCCCAGGCCAACCCGGTCATCGACGTCTTCGGCGACTCCCAGGTGCTCACCGGCCTCCAGTACTTCGTCCGCGTCAACCGGAACTTGATGAAGATCGGCGAGGCCCTCATACCAAACGCCCCAGCCGACCAGGACGTCACGGCCCTGCTCTCACTCTCCCTCTTGTGCGACGTCTCCGACGCCAAGGTGCAACTCACCTTCACCCCCACCCCACTCGCCGCCAGTGAGGCCCTGATCGTTTACGCCACCTGCCCGCTCCCGCAGGGCCGCGCCTTCGCGCAGAACTTCCTCAAATTCATCAGCGCGAGCACGGCCACCGTTTCCCCCGTCAACGTCTACACCGATTGGGTCGATCGCTACGGCACGCTCAGCGCTGGCCCCAAAATCATCGTGGAGGCCAGCATCCTCGACAAGACCAACGGGGCCCAATCAGCGGTTATGCAGGCATCCGCCACCATCACCGCCTAGACGCGAGCGAACAGCCCCTCCACGTCCGCCGTGCGGGGCCAGATGGAGGGCCGAACGAATGGCCAAGGTACTCTTTGGCCCCATAGTCTCAGAGGCCAGAAACAAGGAAGGATCCGTTGTCTTCAGCCGAGGCCCCTATGGAGCCTACACCCGCCCCTGGGTTGACCCCGACCAAACAGAGACGACGGCCCGCCACACCGCCAAAGACCGCATGGCCGCAGCAGCGGCGGCCTGGAACAACTCACTCACTGCCGCCCAGCGCGCCGCATGGGAAGTATTCGCCAAACTACTCGACTACCGAGACACCTTCGGGGCGCGCAAAAACCACTCAGGCCGCACCCCCTTCCTCCAGCAGTACCTCTACCTCTCCAACCTCGGCCTTGCCACTCTCACGAACCCCCCACCATCCACCAACCGCCTCAGCCTGAAAACCGCCGCCTTGACCCTCAACAGCGACACCGCCACCCTCAACCTCACCCTCACCTGGCCCGCTGGACAGGCCCAGCCGCCCGTCATCATCTACGCCACCCCCGGCCTGAATGCCGCCGTCAACTTCCCCGGCCACCGCTTCCGCCAGATCGCAACTCTTGGCTCAGCCGTCGGCTACCCCTACAACCTATGGACGCTCTACACCACCGTGCTCCCCCTCCCCGAAGCAGGCCAGCGCGTCTTTACCGCCGCCCGACCCATCCACCCCACCACCGGCCTTGCCGGAACCAAACTCACAACCTCTGCACTCGACGCAGGAACAGGAGTCCCCATGTACGCGAAAATCACCACCCTCACCAACGCCCAAATCCAAGCCCTACCCACCACCCCCATCACCATCGTCCCCGCCGTGGCTGGGAAACTCATTGTCCCCGTCATGGTCGTCCTCCAACTCGACGCCGCCTCCGCCGCATATGGGAACATCAGCGCGGGCAGCGGGAACCACCTCTACTGCAACTGCGCCGCCCGCCAAACCTGCGCCCAGCGTAACGACGCCTTCCTCAACGCCGCCGTGAAGCGCACCTGCTACCTTCCCGCCCGGGTGGCCCTCGACGCAGTGCCGCCGACCAACGCCGAACTGTTCCACGGAGCCTCGAACGACGCCGACATCGAAGGCACCGACCTGACCCTGAACTGCGTGAACGCCGCAGGCAACTTTACGCTCGGGAACGCCGCCAACACGCTCAAGGTAACAACCTTTTACCAACTCATCGACGCCATATAGCCCAAACCCCTATGGCAAAGCTCAAGCTCTCCGACACCTGGAAACCCTACCGAGGCCCCAACCAAACCTACAAGATCGTCTCCTGCCGCTTCGGAGTGAAGCTGATCCAGCCCGGCCACAAGCCCCACCGGAAGCCCCGCTCCAACTTCCGCATCTACTGCTGGCCCGGAAACTTCCCCATCAAGGCCGACCAGACCATCTTCCGCTACTTCACCATGGCCTGGACCACCGGGGCTTGGTGGTACTACGACGGCTCAAACCCCGTATGGACCAACATCGACCGCGACGCTTGGAACGCCTTCGCCGCCTCCATCGACTACTACATCTCCCCCACCCAGACCCGCACCATCACCGGCTACCAAGCATTTATCGCTTGGCAGCAGGCCAACCTCCAGCCCGACGTCCGCCGCTTCCAGTCCACCACCATCTGGGGACCATGGTATCCCCCCTGCCAGTGGCCTACCCCACCCGCAGCCTACAACCCCATCATCACCACTTCCCTCACCGCCTGGGTCGCCCCCTGGGGACAGGAAATCATCTACCGACCCCAACCGTGGCCCCCCGCCAGAAACCGCGTGGGAATCATGTACACCTCCGGCGCCGCCCGGAAAGGACGCTACGAATCCGCCTGGGGCCACACCATGAGCTTCTACAGCTTCCACCCCGCGGGCGACCCCATCGACCAGGACTGGCAGGACAACTTCTGGTGGTGGGGCCGCTGGCGCTGCCACGGCCCAGGGTACGTCCGCCCCGGCTTTCAGTTCGTCGACGACGACACGGGATCCCCCGCCCCCGTGGTCTGGGGCGACCCCCTATACTGCCCCTGGCC
>Ga0315308_1001930_pt1 | contig 11793 bp, 12 predicted proteins | sample TDP3_MG_FD_203078 | JGI IMG/M metagenome (GOLD analysis project Ga0315308, IMG submission 203078) | Freshwater sediment microbial communities from Lake Towuti, South Sulawesi, Indonesia - TDP3 | ecosystem: Environmental > Aquatic > Freshwater > Lake > Sediment | place: Indonesia: South Sulawesi... | reverse complement strand
TCGATAGTTCTATTTTCTTTGCAAGATTCCAGACAATGTTAATTCTGGTTTTTAGAAGTCTTTCGAGGATTGGAAGTCTGCAGTGCGTTCCTCCTATTAACCCCACGAAATAACAGCCGTACTCCTCAAGTATCTTAAAACCGAGAATTTGAAGCAAACCTTTCATTTTTGACGGGACTAGAGTCCATTCAGGGTATATTTTCCTTAAGTAAACTCTGTGATACATCTCCACGGCGAAATTGAGTCCTGAATCAAAGACAACCAACAGTATCCCATCATCCTTAAGAATGGAACGATACTTCTCCATTACTAACCTCGTTTGTTCTTTAGGGAGATGATCTATCGTCGATATGTCAAGTATAAAGTCAAAGGACTTATTTTTGAAAGGAGGGTTAATCACACTTGAGCAAACTACCTCGGTTTTATCGTTTAGCCGTTTTTTTCCGAGATTGCAAATCCTCGGAGAGAGATCCACTGCAAAAAGCTTCTTCTTGATATGGATTTTCGAAACCTCGGTAAACAAGTCTCTATTGTACTCGACTCCTTCGTTCCAAAGATCCGTCTTTAAAATGGTGCAATTTCGGTTTTTTAGATAATAAGCACATACGCGTTTTACGAGCGCTAAGTATATACATTGAAAAAGCTTTGATTTTGTGAAGCTTTTTTTGCAATTAGCAAATCGCGATATCGTTTCTTCCCATCTAAAAAACCGCGGTGTCCTATTTTTACCGCCCATGCTACCCCAACCTCCTAAAAACGGTGTAGCCGATCCATTTGAGTTCGAGGGAGCCTTTCCATGAGCCTGAATAGAAGACAATGTTTAGTCTCTAGAATGAGCTCATAGTGTTGTAGGAATGTTGATCCCCATTCACTGTCGTTGTAATATCGGTAAACGAAGTACTTCTCTTCATAGTAGTCGTTTATGGATTTCAACTCAGGGTCATCTGGTGAAGTTTTCTCGATTACAACGAAAGTGCAGTGCTTCCACGGCTTTTCCATCACTTCAAGATAAAATGGGTAATCATATTCATCGAATATCCGACTTGGCGAGGTGTTTGTAAGTACAGAGAAAAAGGGGGAGAGAGCTCTAAAATGCGCTGTCAAAAGAGTTAGCTGGTTTCCCGTCACCTCCTTTATTGCCATGACCTCGCCCTTCCAGGTCGAAACATCTGAAAATCCTATATCTGATAGGACACCCGACGTTGACCCAGTCGCTACAACCGACATTTGAAATGGATAGATTGTAGAATAGGCGATAAACACGACAGTAATCGTTATCACCTTTAATGGTTTCTTAAAATTGTTTGCAAGAAGAAGGGGAAGGGCAATCAATCCTGGGAGGCCCATGTAGAAGAGCCTTATCCAAGACCAAGAGCGCATAAGGGACCAGTGAAGGATTATTGGTGATATTAGGAGTATCGTCGGTGCAAGTTGAGAAGATTTTTTATAAAGCAGGGCTATAGATAGTATTGCAAGTAACCCTAACGCGCCTGATATTGCAAATACTCCTTGAAAAACGTAATTTGTCACTAACCAGAGGGAAACATTCCTAAATGTGACGGAACCCGGTTGACGGATAAACATTAAAGGGTCTCTGAAAATGGCTAAGTTCCAAAATACCCATGCAAAGATTCCCCAGAGAGGTAGATGAGCGTAGGCAACCCTATAACTCTGCCCGTTTTTCAACTCTCTTAACGTAAAGAAGAATATGACTAGAAATGCTACTGCCCAAGCCTCGTACCTTGTCAAAGTACCGAAGATGAGGGCTAAGGAACACTTCATGAACTCTACTGTGTCATCCTTCTCCCAATAACGCTTGAAGTAATATGTAGCTAGCACTGTGAAGAATATGGCTGTCTGCTCCATCATGGGCGTCGCTCCGTAGGTTAAGGTGAAGGCGTTGCACATGAACAAGGCTGACGCTAAGATTCCGAGCTTTTTCTCGCCTATCAACCTATAAAGGACTACACAAATTCCACCGGTCATGAATGAGTTGATGATGGTGCCAGCGAAGCCTGTTGTGCAGAGTGGATCAATCGATACCAACGGCACGACTAGGAGGTGGAACATTGGAAGCCAAACCGTGCCTAAGTTCGCAAAGGTGTTATAGGGCTGGTTGTCAAAAAGGGTTCGGGGTATGTATAAATGTGAAACTGCATCTCCGCATACGAAGGTGTGTCCCCATTTGTAGAGCAAGTAAAATCCGAAGGTCATTTCGACGAGGAAGGCTGTGAAGAATATGAGTAGTTCGGTTTTGTCTTTGAATAGGAATCTGGTTATGTTCATTAAAGGCGTCGTGATTCTGCGGGTTGCGTTTTTCATCGTTCAGTTTTCCCCCAGAATTTTGTGCTTCTAAAGAAGCTGGCTATGGCTGCCGCTCCCACGAATATCCAGTAGATAGGTATGGTTAACGCTAGTGGGGCGTTGCGCTCCATTCTCGTTCCGGCTATGCTGTGCATGAGGCTGAACACGACTATTGGGTTTCCTATATACGCCAAGAAGGCTGACCAATAGAATATGGCGTTTGTGTAGAGCCAGTGAAGCATCCAAGGAGCCATAAAACGTATTAGTGGCACAAAGGCCCACGTAAACCAGTATGTTGCGAAGAACGTCCAGGTTACTAAGGCAAAGGAACATGTTATTGGAGCTAGAAAGGGAATGGAGAGGATGAGCTTCATCCTCAAGGGTATTTTCGCCTTCAATGTTCTGCCCAGACACGTCAAATAGCCTCTAAACCAGCGTACTCTCTGCCTAAAGTGACTTCTCCAGTTTCTGGGCGCAAGCTCATAAACTTCCGAATCTAGTAACCCGAACTTCTTCCTCTTTTCAGCTAAGAGTATCGAAAGGTACGCGTCCTCTGTGAGCACTTCTGGAAAGCCTCCCACCTCCTCTAACGCTTTCCGCCTAATGTAGAGGCCCTCACCACTGAGTGGAAAAATTTCGGCCCAGGCACGAGCGGCTGACAGAAATTTCCTTTGCCACACAAATGTGTCAAGTGACATATACCTTCCTACAAGAGTTTTACTTGATCTAAAGACTTTTGGTTGAACAACATCATACCCCTTTTCTAGCATGAGGCTTACCGCATCTTCAACTTGCTTCTCAGGAAAGCTGTCGTCCGCGTCGTAAACGCATACTATTTCGCCTTTAGCCTCTTTCAGTCCACAGTTTAAGGCGTGGGGTTTTAGCTTCAGTTTGCCATCCGTAACTATAACCTTCGCCCCGATGGCCTTACTTCTAAGGAGCATAATCGCTTCCTCCACACGCCTCCTCGTCTCCAGAAGCAAATCGGTCTCTTCAGGTTCTATGATAAAAAGCACTTCAAGCCTCCACCACGTTTGCGCTGAAAGGCATTTTGCTGTCGTAAGGATAGATTCCCCCTTTTCCTTGAAGATTGGAACGAGCACCGATACCACGGGGAGTCCCCTTTTCCACGGGAGGCTTGAAGGCTTTTCATAGGCTACACTGGATTCGGGCGTACGCAGATGCATTATGAGGTTCGCTGTATACACGAAGTTTGAAAGTATAGGGTCTAAGGCTATCGATGTCAGTTTTACTCGTCCCCTTTGTATATAGGGGTGACGCTGGCTACCCTATGCTTTAAGCTCTGAATCTTGGACCCAATGCGATTATCAAGTCTTCCACTCATTCCATTTCCGCCGGGAACTCTTCGTTTGTTTGATCTAACACGTCTGACAGGTGGGTTTAAGTCTCTCTTTCCATTCGAAGGGTGCATAAGGCTGGTTGACAGAAACCTCCCTATTGGAATTAATTCATTTATGATGATAGGTTCCAAACATGATTCTATGTCTATTACTACTACGACTGGACCCAGAGCTTTGTTAGCGCCTGTTCGAATAGCCTCTTCTCTGCCTAAGCTCGCGCTATGTCTTACAATTTTGCCACCAATGCCAGGCCACTCTTTTCGACCCAATTCGATAGCCGCCCATGCTACTTCGTATGTATAGTCGGTGCTTCCATCGTCCACTACGATGATTTCAGAAAAACCGGGGTATTGGGCTGCATACCTAAAGAGATTCGTGATACATTGTGATATTCGCTTTTCCTCATTATAAACTGGGGTAACGAATGAGATCATGAAATAATGCACTTTTTCCTTGCGGACAGATCCCCCCAGCAGTTTAAACATTGACGGATTCCTTCAATTAGCGGTTTAATATATCTGCTCATATTTTAAAGGCAATACTCCGCGAAAATCAATATTACCGGGTGGGAAATATGGCAGAAAAGTATTACAAGGTTCACGGTCGGGGAACGAATAAGGCGTTCAGTTTTTCCCTTTCTTTTAAGCGGTGCTGCCGTTAGAAGCGTTAGGGTTAGCTACCTTGTCCTAGGGCTGAGCGGAGGATAACCCACACGATGTCTCCAAAGATGAGGGCAACGATGAAGCCGGCGGTGATGAAAACGAGGAAGGGCAAGCCGGGCGTAACCCACACCTCCTTCGGAAGTTTTCCTCGGCGTGCAGCATTTAAAATCCTTTCAATTACTTCCTCTCTTTCCTCATCTTTGGGCATTACGATAAGTTTTCTCTCGATTTCTCCCGCCTCACCTACATGAACGTCTTCAAGCGGGTACAAATACCCCCCCTTTTCCAGTTCCGCCGCCTCAACCTTGTAACCGCAAAGAATTGTCAGGGCTTTTCTCCACTTAGACTCTTTTTCAAACCCCTCAAAAAGCCTCTTTCCGGTTCTTCCTTTCCAAAGATAATTGCGTGTGATGGCGTAGAATACGCTTAGTGCTGCCAATAGGACGGCATTACAGAATATGGTGATGGGGAAAAGGGGAACCACCACATAGCTGAAGAAGGGGTGGAGGAAATAGATAGGATAAGTGGGCAGGGCAAGAGACAGACAGATTAACGCCTTGGCGTCAGCTCCGCCAAAAGCCCCAGCGTAAAAAAGAACTATGGATAAAGCTGACGTTGCCGCAAAGGAAAGAGCGTAGAGGAGCAAGAATTGTGGAGCAAACAAGTATTGTAGGGAAGTTAAGGCGAGGGCTAAGGGTGCAAAGGCTACCCACACCATGTTGCTTACTTCCCGCTTCTTGAGGTCACTCCAAGAGGAGTAGGTCAGAAAAGCCAGACAAAGAAAAACTCGAGCACCATCAAGCGCCTCATTCACTTACATCACACCGAGCATCATTAGGCGAATATAGTATAAAAAGGGAAACGTTTTTTAAAATAACGGATGCCGCGGGAAGAGCGGAGAAATTTAACAGAGTACCTTGACATGATCTTAGAGAGGTAGTTCTTTACGAAGAGGATAACTTCATTACGCTTTTGCTGGAAAGAATTAGAAAAGGGCCTGAGGAGCTAGACTCACGCCGGGTCCAGTTTCTAAGCGGCTCCTGGTATTAGTATTAAAGTCATCCCTGAAAGCGGGGAGGATTTAGTGATTTGATGAAGAAAAAGGCGCTCCTGATGTTGAAGAGGACTAAACCATGGCTGAGCCCGGTTGAGGTAGAGGTCAACAAAGGTCACCTCTTTAAAATCTTAAGGTAAACGTTCACGCAACAACGTCGACTAAAGCAACAACCAGATACATGATTTTCAAATCATGGCTCAAAGTTTATTCGGCGCAAATCAACCGACGATTTCAAAAACTAGCGGAGCGGTGAACGTTTTCGCCTCTAAGCGGACGCTAAGCAAAGCCTCTAAGAAGCCGCACAACACCTCGTAGTTAGTGATGAAGGGGGCCTTAATTATAAGGTACTTGTCTCGCAGGTAAAAGTCGCCGAAACCCTGAACACGCAACCACTTGAACACGTCAGGCCACCTCTCTCGGTTGGTGGTCTGTAGGTTCAGGGTAGCCTCTATGGAAACCTGAGCGGCTTCCCCGATCTTTTGGCCCGCTTCCCGCCATTTCTCTTCGGGGATGTGTTGAAGCAGTATGTTGATGAATTCGATGTTTACGAAAGCCATCCTGCTGATGCCAGCGTAATATTCTCCGGGATACCTCCAATCGTAGATCATCATGTTGCGGTAGATGTCCAGCATTTTTGATACGAGGGCTTTTATACCGGGTTCCCTACCCTCTCGAATGAGCGAATCAATGTACTCGCGTTCTTCCTCTTCTAAAATGATTGTTGTCCTTTTAACCGAAGTTTCCTTAGGCATGTGACTCCCTGCATATTAAGTATGTTTTTTAACATATATTATATTTTAGCTAATAACCTCCTATCTCAACAACTGCCAACCATGATGGTCTGACGACCTCTCAGAAAGTTAATCGCCCAAGGCTTTCATTAACTTTATGAACTAGTACTATATGTGCGCTGGTTAGAGCCTCATAAATCTTTAAATGAAATGCACCTTTCTTACTTACAAGGATTCATCATGAAAAAGCGTCGCATATCGAAGAAAGAAGTCGAACACATCGCGTGGCTGGCGCATATAGAACTTTCTGAGGAGGAAAAGGACCTCTTCACCGGGCAATTTGATGACATTCTCGGATTTTTTGAAAAAATCGATGAGGTGGACACTGAGAGGGTTCCTCCGACCTATCACGTTTTAGACCTTGTGAACGTTTATCGAGAGGATGAAGTTTCGCTCTCCTTGCCCATAGAGGAGGCTCTGAAAAACGCGCCCAAAAGGGAGAGGCTGTTTCTCAAGGCTCCGAGGATCGTGTAGGGAGGAAGTGACATGTCTAAAAAGCGTGAACTCACCGCTGAGGAAATCGTGAGGGGAATACGTAATAAAGAGATTACCGCGGAGGAATGTGTGACATCAATTTTCGAAAGAATTCATGAAGTGGAGGATGAAGTTCACGCCTTTGTCACCCTAGTGGAGAATGAGGCTCTCAAGAAGGCGAGGGAGATTGACGAGAAAGCTCTGAGGGGGAAAACCCTCGGAAAGCTCGCAGGCGTTCCTATAGCGGTGAAAGACGTTATTTGCACAAAAGGAATCCGCACCACTTGCTCCTCACACATGTTGGAGAGTTTTATTCCACCCTACGACGCAACGGTCATCGAGAAGATTAAGAGGGAAGACGCTGTCATCGTCGGGAAAACGAACATGGACGAGTTTGCCATGGGGGTCTCCACCGAAACCAGCTATTTCGGGCCAACGCACAACCCGTGGGACCTTTCAAGGGTTCCTGGAGGGTCCTCGGGCGGTAGTGGAGCCGCCATCGCCGCTGGCGAAACCCTCTTAGCCTTTGGCTCTGACACCGGGGGGTCCATACGATGCCCCGTAAGCTACTGTTCTACGGTCGGCATTAAGCCAACCTATGGCTTAGTGAGCCGTTTCGGGCTAATTGCCTACGCAAATAGCCTGGAACAAATCGGGCCGATGGCGAAAAACGTTTATGATTGCGCGTTATTTCTCAGCATCATCGCTGGTTATGACCCCAAAGACAGCACATCCGTGAGAATGCCACCAAGAGATTACACGAGTTTCCTCAAGAATAAAGTTGAGGGATTTAAGATTGGTGTGCCCAAGGAGTTCTTTGGCGAGGGAACGAGCGAAGCCGTGAGGAAGCAAGTTTGGAAAGCCATTCATAAGCTGGAGGAACTGGGAGCCCCTTGTGAGGAAACCTCGCTTCCCAGCCTTGAATACGCGCTTCCAACCTACTACATCATCGCCATGTCAGAAGCGAGCTCCAACCTCGCCAGGTACGATGGGCTAAGATATGGGTATCGAATCGACCGCGACGACGCAGATTGGTCAACCGTCTATTCAAGAAACAGGCGCATCGGATTCGGAGCTGAGGTGAGGCGACGCATTATCTTGGGCACCTATGCCTTGTCGGCGGGGTACTACAACAAGTACTACCTGAAAGCCCTTAAGATTCGAACCCTCATTCGACGAGACTTCGAGGCTGCCTTCCAAAAATTTGATGCGTTAATAGGTCCCACCATGCCGATCCCCCCGTTTAAGATCGGAGAGAAGATTCAAGATCCCCTCGCCCTCTACATGTGTGACATCGATACGGTGCCAGTTAACTTGGCAGGACTGCCCGCCATATCAATTCCGTGCGGCTTCACCGAGGGTTTGCCGATTGGAATGCAGATCATGGCTCCACCGTTCCGTGAAGACGTGATGCTCCAAGTGGCTTATACCTTTGAAAAAAATACATCATATAAGGATCGAAAGCCTCCATTAAAGTGAAAGCTATGGCTATGCCTAAAGTGAAGATTGGACTCGAGATTCACTGTCAATTGACCAGCTTGAAAACCAAGCTTTTTTGTGGGTGCTCCTCAGAGTATCGCGGGAAGGATCCTAATTCGCTGGTTTGCCCCGTTTGTCTTGGGGTTCCGGGCGCGCTTCCCGTGCTAAACAGGGCGGCGGTTGAGTGCGCGGTGATGGCTGCCTTAGCCTTGAACGGCAAGATATCCGACCGCATGTTCTTTTTCCGGAAGAACTACTACTACCCCGATATGCCCAAGAACTTTCAAATATCCCAGTACGATCGTGCCGGTGGGGTTCCGCTGGCCGTTGACGGCCACCTCTACATGGAGGTTGATGGAAAACGGAAGAAGATTCGAATCAGCCGGGTTCACTTGGAGGAGGACCCTGGCAGGCTCATTCACCTAGGGCCCATTGACCAGTCGCCCTACACGCTCGTTGATTATAACCGGGCTGGAATCGCTCTTTTAGAAATCGTGACCGAGCCGGATCTGGATTCTCCGAAAGAGGCCAGAATTCTCCTTCAAAGGTTGCGGTCGATACTGGAGCATCTAGAGGTCTTTGACGGAAGTTTAGAGGGCGCCATGCGATGCGACGCCAATATATCCCTAGCTGGCGGAACCAGAGTTGAGGTCAAAAACATCTCCTCCTTCAAGGAGGTGGAGCGCGCCCTAACCTTCGAAGTCATCCGACAAAAGGACCTATTGGAAAAGGGACTCGCGGTTGAACGTGAGACGAGACACTGGGATGAAGTGCGTCGGATAACCATCACCCTTCGAACCAAGGAGGAGGAACACGACTATCGATACTTTCCCGAGCCAGACCTCGTTCCAATCGTGATCACCAAGGATTTCATTGAAGAGGTCAAGGAACGAATGCCGGAGCTACCAGAGGCCCGGATACGACGTTTCATGGCGACTTATGATCTTCCGCGCTATGACTCGAGGGTCTTAGTGGGGGATAAGGCACTGGCCGACTTTTTCGAAAGATGCGTTAATTTGTACAATAAGCCCAAGGAAATCAGCAACTGGATGATGAGCGACCTTTTGCGTTATCTTTACGAAAGCGACCTTGAGCTTTCCGAATCCAAGATCACCCCGGAACATCTCGTTGAAATGATTAAGCTCATAGACGAGGGGGTCATAAGCGGAAAAATCGCTAAACGGATTCTTCCCGAAATCATCTTAACTGGGCGACGCCCCTGGCAGATCGTTGAACAGGAGGGCCTAATGAGGATAACCTCTCGTGAAGTTCTTGAGAAAACGGCGGACAAAGTCTTCACTGAGAACCCAAAGGCGGTTGAAGACGCCCTCGTTAATGAAAAGGCTATTCACTTCCTCGTGGGGCAAATCATGAAGGAAACGAAGGGAAAGGCGGACCCAGAGTTAGCCAATCAGGTGGTACGCGAAAGGCTGCAGAGCATAAAGCGAAAGGGTAGCCTTAGGTAGAAGACGCGGTTTTTCCCTCCCCAATTAACCGCACGAACAAAATTAAACCCGCGGTAAGGGAGGCTAGGCCGAGAAGGGCGAGAAGAACTTGAGGAATGATCCACCTCTTGAGAACGTAGATTAGGTATGTGGGTCCCCCGAACGTTAGGAAAGCCGCAAGAAGTGTTAACATCACTTGGACGAACCTTTTCCGTGCCTCTCCTGTCAACGTTGGAATACGAAGTCTGGGTTTTCTAAGGCTTCTTTCCTTATTTTTTGTCACTTCAAACCCACGCTTAGCCAATGGATAATTAAGCGTTGCTCTTAACGATTTCCCTTCTCCACTTCTGTTCCCAGCATCTTCATTAGAAACTTGAAGACAGAAAGCGCGGCTCCTCGATCGGCTTTAATGCCGGTTGTTGCACCCAGCAAGCATACACCCTCCCACCCACGACTTTTTGCGAGCCCTAACAGAAGACCGGTGGCCCCCATGATCTTTCCGCCTCCATAGAGCACGGCTCCCTTCTCCACGATTTCCGAAGCAAGCTTCTGGGAGGTGGCAGCCACATAAACCTCTCCAGCGGGGCGTGGCATGGGCAACCCGCCCATGGTCACGATGAATTTGCAACCGTACTGCTCTACAAAGTTCAGGATTTCATCACACAACTGATAATGCACTACCACATCATCAAGGGAGGGCTGCACATCCCCGGTTAAAATGATAAAATGGCTTTTTCCCATCAAAGAAGAGTAAAATCCGTAGCGGGGGGGACGGCAAATTCCATCTGCGCTTACGATCACGTAATCTGGAAAAGATGGGGAATACAATTCGGCGAAGGGCTTAGCGCGGGTAAACTCGATCAGTAGTCGAGCCGCAATCTTTCCCACACTCCCAAACCCTGGGAGACCTTCCACAAAGACTGGGCTCTCTAGCTCTGGGCGAAACAAGCGACGAAAATACGGCTTATCCATTCAAGCACACCTAACCATAACTGAACAAAGCCGACTATAGGCTTTTCGCTTCGTCTTTGTATGTATTAGCTGAGATAGCTTTTGCATTTTTGTTATAGTTTTGTGAAGTTTTGAGATTCGTTGAGGACGTAATTGTTCGTATGTCCTCTATAGGTTGCCCCATTTTGATGCTTCTTGAATGGAAGCTTTCGTAGTGCGAGATTGGAGATTTGCATAAAAACATTTAAGAAACCTTGTGTCACAATTCAATATGGCGGGGTGAAACCGCAGCGAGAGGAAAACTCCTCCTGCAAGGGTGGGGTAGCCAGGTTAGCCCGTTGGGCTCATAAATGCCCTTTGGGAGACCCAAAGATCGGTTGTTCAAAAGGAGGTGCAGAACCTCCTGAAAATCAACCCCCCGCTACCATCATGTTATCGGCAGTCTTGTTATTCCTTCTATTTTTTCAAAGTCTTTGTCGAAGGAGTAGAGTTCTTTTATGTCGCTTGACCTCATGACTTCTACTATAAGGGCGTCATTTGGGTCTAGTTTTAGGTCACGCCCTAGTTCGGCTGCCGCGAAGTACGTTTCTCTATTAACACCGGTTATTTTGACGTTTTCAAGCATAAAGAGGCCGGTGACCATGTTAATTAGGATATCTAGTGGCATGCCTTGTTTTAAGATGTTAACGGTTTCTGCTATGTGTATGACTGTCGTTGTTATTTCTTCTTTCCCTTCGTTTATATTATTGATGATTTCTTTAGCTTCGTTTTTCATGAGTTGTTCCTTTGGGGTGAGGGATCTTTTGGGCTTGTAGTAGGCGTAGATGAACACGTTAGCGTCTAAAAACTTCATTTACCGCCCTCGTAGAATTTCTTTTCGAACTCTCTCCAGTTTCCAATGGCTTCCACGCTCAGGTCAATTTTGTCGAAGAAGGCGGTCAGGTCAACCTTGCGCTTTGGAAGAATTTTCAACGACCCCTTGCGCTTTATAACGTAAACTTCTCGGGCTCCAGCGATTTCGGATTCACGCCAATCAGCTGGCAAAATTAGACGACCTTGGGAATCCACTTTTCTGATTTCCACTCCTACTTGCAATTTTTTCACCATTAATTCCTATTTCACACCACAATATAAGCTTTCAGCCCGATTCAACCCCTATGCTCTTCTACAGTTAGATGATGTCCTATCCTTGCATAAGAGTCCACTTCATCTTTGTGCGCACGCGAATATCCAGAGTATCGTTGACAAAAAATCTTAGTTTACATAAAA
>Ga0315308_1001929_pt1 | contig 11794 bp, 13 predicted proteins | sample TDP3_MG_FD_203078 | JGI IMG/M metagenome (GOLD analysis project Ga0315308, IMG submission 203078) | Freshwater sediment microbial communities from Lake Towuti, South Sulawesi, Indonesia - TDP3 | ecosystem: Environmental > Aquatic > Freshwater > Lake > Sediment | place: Indonesia: South Sulawesi... | reverse complement strand
GTTCTTCTCATCAGATCCCCAAAATGGAAAGGGCTGCTAACCGTTCCCGGCGGCCACATCGAACTGGGAGAGACGATGGAGCAGGCTCTCAGGAGAGAGGTGAAAGAGGAGGTGGGGTTGAGCGTGGAAGTTGAGAAGCTGTTGCTCATTCAGGAAGTGATATACTCCCCCGAGTTCTGGAAGCGCAGACACTTCATCTTCTTCGACTTCCTGTGCAGAGCAAGCGATGGGGAGATCGGCGTTGATGGCTGCGAGGTTCAAGACTATCTCTGGGTGAGGCCTGAGCAAGCACTCAAGCTGAAGCTCGATTCGTTTACAAGAAACCTCGTGGAAAAGCACCTGAAGGAGGCAAGGAGCACACACTGACGGTTCAACAAGCCGGGCCACCGTAGAGCCTTCTCGTGTTGTCCCTCCGTCGATAGGTCGGCAGCGACCCGCTCGAACGCCCTCAACACGAGTCAAGCCCGTCGATCGATGGAGACGATAGTCCATCTTCCTTGATGCTGCTCTATTAGGTGTCTCATGGCCGCGTCTATGTCGCCGACGAAACCATCTTCCTCACACCTGTAGAGAGGGTTCTCCCGACCGACGTTTTCTTCATTTGCCAATGGCTTCATGTCCAAGTGCTTTGCACGCGCCGCAGATATTAAGTGAGGGAGGAGGTTGAAAGTGAAGTCCGAGGTTGATGACAGACTGGAATTGAGGCCTCATAGAAGCTGTTCATGAATGACCTGAAGGCTGCGGGTCGGTCGCCTTCGGCCTTGTCGATTAACAGACATTCACACGCACGATCGGCGGACAGTGCGCTTGACTTCGAGCCTCCGAAATAGGCTCTGAGACGCGTCATTTTATCCGGGGCGGTTACTTCTTCTCCTCCTCGGCCTTCTTTGGAGGAAACATCCATGGTGGGTACATCGCTCTTCTGACGAGCGCAGCCACCATCGCAATCAGCCCTAGCACGCAGACGGCTACAAGGGCGTAGAGTGGGTACACGAACCAGAATTGGGCGGCCTCCGTGAGGATGGCGGTTGTCGTGGTGGATGTTCTGGTGCTTTCGGTGGATGTCGTTCTGACGGTGTCTGTGACAGTTGTCGTTGTCCTGTAGGTTGAAGTTGTGCTTGTGGCTGTGCTGTAGGTTGATGTCGTGCTCGTGGTTGTCGAAATAGTCGAGGTGGTGTAGTCCATCAGCACAATCACCCGTGTTCCGATAACCGTGGTAGTTGTTGTTGTGAAAGAAAGGAAGGCTATCGTAAGGGGTGTGAGATAGGTAAGAGTCACGGTGGTTACGGTTATGGTCGTCGTCGTCCTCGTTGTTGTTGTGTTTAGAGTGGTGGTTCTTGTTGTGGTGGTCACCGTGGTGGTCGTCGTTGTCGTAGTTTCAGGTGGTGGTTGGGCATGGCCAACTTGGGGAAGCACGAGGCTCGACAACAGCAGAGCCAAGAGGAAGAACCGGTATACTCTCATACCAATCATCCTGTCCCGGACTGACCAGGCCCATATAACTTTGGCGTTCAATGTAAATCGAACGCCCTCAGAAAATAGACTTTCTGAGGATATGGTGTTTCAGTCTGGCAGCTTCGGGTGAAGAGCTGGAATCCAACGGGGGCAGCAACAACATACATAAGAGGACGCGCGATGGATCGGAGTGGCGGCAGTTGAAAAATCTCTCAGAAGAGGAGGTCAGCAGGGTCAAAGCCAACATTCGGAAGCGAGTCTGGGACCTCATGGAGAGACGAAACATAGCTCGCTTCCCAAGGCCGGTAACTGGGAGGATCCCCAACTTCGAGGGCGCCGACCAAGCTGCGAAGAGACTGGCTCATCTCGCGATCTTCCAGAGAGCGAAGGTATTGAAGGTGAACCCTGACTCACCCCAAAGATGGGTCAGACAAGCGGCACTCTCCCAAGGCAAGAGGCTGATAATGCCCACGCCGAGGCTGAGGAAAGGCTTCCTGCTCCTAGACCCGGCCAAGATCCCTGAGAGCAGTCTGAGGGCAGCCTCCACAATATCCGGGGCCTTCCTCAATGGCAAACCGGTGAAGCTCCAAGACCTCCCGAGAGTGGACTTGATCGTAGCGGGATCCGTGGCTGTCTCTCCAGAGGGGGCTAGGATAGGCAAGGGTGGCGGCTACAGCGAGTTGGAGTACGCCGTTCTCAGGGAGATGCAGCTGATTGATGAAGGCACGCCTGTGGCCACCACTGTCCACGATGTCCAAGTCTTGGACGAGATTCCGCAGGAGCGTCACGACGTGAGGGTTACGTGCATCGTTACCCCATCCAGGGTAATCCAAACTAGCGGAGGACGTTCCCAGCCCAAAGGCATCTTCTGGGAAGATGTCACGCCGGAGATGAGTCAGAATATTCCTCTGCTCGCAGAACTGATGAGAATCAAGAAGGAAGCGAAGCCGGAATAGTCTCTCCTCAAGACAGAGCCAGTAGGCTACAAAACAAAAATGGGGAGGGGAGCGAAGGCTCCCTTCGTTTCTACCCTATTACGTAGACCACTTGCACCGAGTAGGTGATGTCCAAGGTTCCTGGTTGAATCGGTGTGCTGGGAGCGCCGGCGAGTTCTGCGCTTCGGTAGACGACTGGTGGGTAGAAAGATCCTTGCTCCGTGACCGTCAGAACACCCAAGATCTTCACGTTCAGCGAAGAGGTTATCAGATCTGCCTTCTCCCTGGCGTCGGCGACCGCCTTGGCAATCATTTGGTTCCTGATGCTCTTCATGCCAGCCTCACTCAAGCTGAAGTAGACGCCGTTGACCTGGTTGGCTCCCGCGGCGACGGCTTTGTCAATTAGTTCACCCACGATCTCCAGATTGTTGGTGGTGGCTGAAACCATGTTGCTCACTCGGTAGGCGACGATCCGGCTGACCTCCCCTTCCTTGTAATCTGAGTATATCGGATAGATGCTGAAGCCTGATGTCTTGATCTTGTCTTCAGGTACACCCATGGCCAGAAGGCTTGCGATGACCTCATTCATTATCAGAGAGTTCTGGCTAAGCGCCTCTGACGCCGTTGATGCCTGTGTCAAGATGCCCACGCTTATAGTTGCCTCGTCGGGCTTTGCGGTAACTGTGCCCGAACCGGTCACGGTCAAGGTGTTCTTCTGTGTCTCGCTGTTGGTCTCCGGGTTTGCACCAGCGCTCGCAGGTCCTAGAATGGCGGCTGCGAAGAGCCATGAAACCGTAAGCAGCACCACTGAGAGCACGACGACAATTCCCAGGAACTGTCTTTGCTGTGTCTGCATGCTGTATTCACTTCCTGAGAGATACGGCTTAACCACCCGGCTTTATATCTACAAACTAGTACATGCCTTGATCGATCGCTCTCCCCGCCCGGTACGCACAACCACCTTGAACGGCGGTATTACGACGCATCCCGGCGGCAGTGCCAAGGTGTCAAGGACTATCGATCTCGCGGTCCTAGACCAGTTCGCGAGGAACTTTATCCGGTTCATAGGAGCGGTAAGGCTTGATCCCGTGCCTCTCCAGCCTCCGCAATACGTGGGGGTAGAGGATCAACTCCTCCACCTCCAGCTCATCCCTTAGCCTAGGATCGATCGCTCCAAGGCTATCACGAATCCTCCCCACGTCCTCGCCCGTCGAGAAAGAGGCCATGACTGAAGGGTGGCACGAGACCCCAGCGTTAACCAGCCTCCTAAGAGCCCCAAGCTGCAACCCGAAACCGTCTGGATGGGCGCCCGTGAGCCTCGAAAAGTCCTCTGGAGTGCAGCCCTTGATGGAAACCCTCACATGCAGAAACGGGAACTCAGTGAACGCCTCGACGTAGTCCGCATCATGCCCAAGCAGGATGCCGTTAGTCTCCAGAATGAAGCTCATCCCCAGGCCTCGAAGCGCCCGAAGAACTTGGAGGAGATGCTCCCTTCCAACCGTTGGTTCACTGCCGCTGATCCTCAACTGAGTGAAACCCTTCTTCCGAGCGATAGAGACCAAGCTACGCACAACCTGCTCAGGCCCATAGAACTGACCCCCTTCTCCAGGCCTGTACAGCATGTTGTCTCTCACCCAGCAGAATTTGCACAAGAGGCCGCATCCAGAACAGTCTGCAGTGGCTATTCCTCCATACCATCTGTCGGCTCGAAAGCGCCAGTAGCGTTTTTCGGTTCCTTGGGGTCCTTCTTTGACTACTAGCTTCTCGACTGCTTGATGCCTCTTGACTGGATCATACACGGTGGTCTGCCTCCCTGCCCAGTCTTGGGGCTGCGAGATCTTCTCGCTTTCCGAGATTGATGTTCGGAGGTAGCTCCTAAAGTTTCCTTTCTTGATCCGGTGTACATGATTTTCCCTCTCGATTCACCGGCTGTGGGCTGAATTGAGGTGTTGGAGGTCTATTCACTTGAAGGAGATGTTCGATCATGGTCGATTGATCGACCGTTGATCTGCCGAATGAGCCTGACGTCGATTTCTTCGAGGCTCCGTGCAACGACGTTGGCAGCAGAGAAGTCTTGATCTTGGGTGAATTGGTTTGGGACTGCAACGCACGTCATGCCGGCGCGCTTGGCAGCCTCCACGCCGTTCTGAGCGTCCTCTATCACAAGGCAGTTCTTCGGCTCCGCGCCTATCCTTTTGGCGGCGAGGAGGAAGATGTCAGGGAAGGGTTTTCCTCTCCCCACATCATCCCCTGAGACAACGGCTCGGAACCTGTGCTTTATGTGCAGAGCCCTCAGGACGATGTCTATGTTCTCTCGCGGAGCGGACGACGCTATGGCCAGCGTAAGCCCTTCTTCCTCGAGGACATCTAGAAGCTCGAAGAGACCGCGTCTGGGTTTCACGGATTTGCGGAGCATTCGCTTGTAGATCCTCTGTTTCTCGTTGTAGAGCTGGTTCGCACTATCCTTTAACCCAAACCTGCTTCTTAGGTACTCTATCCCTTCCATCTCGGTGCGTCCCACGATCTCCTTGACGTCTCCAGGCCGCAGATCGACTCCTCTCTTGGAGAGCATCTCCTTCTCTGAACCGTAGTGGAGGGGCTCGCTGTCTACGATCACTCCGTCCAAATCCAAGATCGCGGCCGTTATCATGAGACGCACCGGATCCAAGGGTTGATGTACCGGGCTATGTTCTCTCGCGTTTCGGGCACCACTGACCAACCAAGATATTAAGTTGTCTTGGACGCACGAGGGATTGTCGATCTTGTCTACATGGGATGGACACTGTTCCGGTTTCTCGCTCGTTGAATTCATGTGAATCTAGGGATAGTGTCGATCGATCTATTGCCACAAAGCAAATATAGAGTTCCTCAGCTCGCTTGTTAGGTGTCGTTGCTTGAAGTTCCTGGTGATACAGTGGTTGAAGCCCGACTTGTCGCTGGAGATGCAGGCCAAGCTCATACCTGCCCAGATCAAGTACTTGGATGACCGGGTTTCCAAGGGCAAGGTTGAGAAGCTCTACCACTTGATAGGTCAGCAAGGCACCGTCATGGTTTGTGATGTCGCGTCTGAAGAAGATCTCTCCAGGCTGATCAGCAAGGATCCGCTCTTCTTTCACAGTCGAAGGCGGATCTACCCTCTGATCACGCCGGAAGCCCATAAGCAGCTCATCAGAGAGGCATTGGCCGGGCAGTAGGCCTGTCGGCGAGCCCCATCGACCTCTACCGCGCTCGCAAGGCTCTTGAGCGTTGTTCCATCCAGTATCCTCTCAACCCCTTTCAGGCAAAGCTCTTTGAGGGGGTCCTTACTCGCCATACCCAAGGCGGTGTTGCGTGACCAGATCTCTGGACCAGGTGAGGGTGTTTCTTGTCGACATCGATGGGGTGGTGAAGAGAGGTGAGGCCCTTCTCCCTGGTGCGCGTGAAGCGGTTTCGATGATCAGAGGGCGAGGAGCCAAAGTCTTCTTCGTTACGAACAACTCCTCCAGAAGCAGAGGGTCCCTAATGCATGAGCTGGGGGACTCGGGTATAGCAGTGGAACGCGACGAGGTTCTGACATCCTCATACTGCGCGGCAGCCTATCTGCGTTCCCTCGACATTGGCACGGTCTACGCGGTCGGGGAGGATGGGTTGAAGGACGAGCTGAATGATGCGGGCCTGAACCTAATCGATGAATCAAGTCAAAGCTGCGACGCGGTTGTGGTCGGGATAGACAGAGACTTCACCTACAGGAAGATGGATGTTGCTAGGAGATTCGTAGTGAACGGGGCTGTGTACGTGGCCACAAACACCGATGCAACGCTTCCAACCGAGGAGGGCGAGCGGCCCGGTGCGGGTGCAGTTGTGGCCGGCATTTCCGTCAGCAGCGGGAGGAAGCCCGTGATAGTTGGGAAGCCAAACGACATGATGATGCGTCTGGCGCTGCAAAGAACTGGGCATTCCGCCAGGGAGTGCGCCGTGGTCGGAGACCGGCCTGAGACGGATGTTGCTATGGCTAGAAGAGGTGGTTGCGTCGCTGTGTTAGTTCTCACCGGTGTGGCTTCTTCACCCGAGCTGGACCACTATCCCCCCGAGTTCAGGCCTGACTTCATCTTCCCGTCGCTCGCTGAGCTCGCTCGCAGCTACAGAAGCCAAATGCCATAGGCTCGTTTGATCATTCGATTCTCAATCGCCGTGTGCCGGAATCGAGTTCGTCGGTCGGTCGCTCGACCCGAAGGCGACAAACAAATTCCTGCCGTTCATAAATGGGATTTCTTATTTGCCGGATGAGAGGGCAATCTGCTGGTCGAAGATCGATGGCTCACATGAAGGGAGGTAACGTAATGATAAACGAGCTGAGACAGACGCCGCTCGAGAAGCAGAGGATCGAGATCTGCGAGAGGAAGGGACTGGGGCATCCTGACTCTATCTGCGACGCGGTGATGAACCAGGTGTCGGTTGCATTATCCAAGGAGTACTTGAAACGCTTTGGCGCCGTGATGCATCACAACATCGACAAGGGCCTCCTCGCAGCCGGCAAGGTGGAGACGAGGCTGGGTGGAGGCGTGGTTGAAGAACCCATGCTGATGGTCTTCGGGGACCGGGCTACCTTCGAGGTTGGACATGAATCGGTTCCCATCAACGAGATCGTGTTGGAGACAGCCAAGAGATGGGTCAGGGAGAATCTGAGGTGCGTTGACCCCGAGGAGCACCTCAGGTATCAGGTGGAGATCAAGCACGGCGCCGAGTCCCTCGTCGACATATTCAAGAGAAGAGGAAAGTACTTGGGCGCGAATGACACATCCGCAGCCGTTGGGTTCGCCCCCCTTACTCAGACAGAGAGTGTTGTGCTAGAGACCGAGAAGTTCCTGAACTCGGAGCGCTTCAAGAAGGAGCACCCAGAGTCAGGGGAGGACATCAAGGTAATGGGGCTGAGGGAAGACCACAGACTGACGCTAACAATCGCCATGGCTTTCGTCGACCGCTTTGTAGACTCAGAGAAATACTACTTCAGGAGAAAGGACGAAATCACCGAAGAGGCGAGGCGATTCATCGACTCCAAGTTCCATTTTGGCGAGATTGATCTCCATCTGAACACGGCGGATGAACCAGGGCGGGGGGTAGGAGGGATGTACCTTACCGTGCTGGGTACGTCTGCTGACGGGGCGGATTGCGGGCAGGTGGGAAGAGGCAACAGGGTCAACGGAATAATCCCGCTCAACAGGCCTACCTGCTCTGAGGCAGCGGCAGGCAAGAACCCGGTCAGCCACGTTGGGAAGATCTACAACCTCCTCACATACAGAATGGCGGACGAAATCCACAGGAAGGTCTCTGGAATAGATGAGGTATACGTCTGGCTAATGAGCCAGATTGGGCAGCCCATCAACAAGCCAAGGATCACATCTGCGCAGGTAATCTTGCATCCCGGAACAGACATGAGCTCGATCTCAGGTGAGGTTGAAGAGATCATAACATCGCAGCTCGATGACATCGACAAGTTCTGTATGGACCTGGCGCACGGACGCATTCCCGTGTGTTGATATCCCGAAATCTCCGTGATGTTCTAGACAGAGCTTTTGCACCAGCCGGATCCCTTCGGCACGGACCAGAATCGATCAGTTGAGTTGGATCTGTCTATCGATTCACACTTTTCACTGCCTCAAACATGCGAGACAGAGATGCTTCCAGAGATCTCACGTTATCGAAATAGATACACTCGGATCTCTTGTATGCATCGAAAGCCGCGAGGTAGATCAAGCCTTCCTCGGTTGTCTTGTATATTTCATCTGCTGGCGTCTCAACTATCAGCAGACCGTTCATGGTAAGAAGGTCGAGATATCGGCAGAGCATATTGAAGCTGAGGTTGGCTTGGTACATTATGTGTGTCTTTCTTGCCCCTCCCGTAGCTGCCTCTAGAATGTCCGCAGTTATCTCAAATCTGCTTCTATTCCTTCGATCCTTCTCCATCAGACGCTGCAGAGCCCCGACCCACCGACATTCATTTGGGATGCTATCTTGATAACACTTGTGTAGCGTGGAAACTTGCCTCCTTGGACGAAAACGCAAGCCTTCAATTCCGACGCTGCGAAAACCCGCGTGAAAAAAGTCTCGCAAGAGATGAGCCCCTGTTATTTTGTGGTATCTTCCCCTCATAGTGGCCAGTCAATTTCATCTACATGAAATTCTGTAGCGGAAGCACATGTCGATCGATCGGGCAAAGCTCGGGCTCCGGGAGCCGTCACAGAGGCGCCTCGATCGATCAGCTCTATTTGCGTGGGAAACAGCAGGCTTTTTTAGTTGAAGCGATCATACAATGGCCAGTGGCATAGATGATCGTTGCGCCGCCCATAGACTTGATGGACGGAAAGGTTGTTCGGCTGGTGCGTAGCGATCCTGCTCATCCGAGACCCTACAGCGATGACGTCGTCGGGGTTCTTCGAATGTGGCAGGACGAAGGCGCTCCCCTGATTCATGTGACAGACCTGAATTCAGCCCTCGAGGTAGGGAGCAACATGGCAATCATACAAGAGATGCTGAAGGTCGCCAGCGTACCCATTCAGGTGATGGGCGGGATAAGACGGAAGGAACTTGCCAAGGATATGCTAAAGATCGGGGTGCACAGGGTTGTGATGGGCACGCTTCCATTCAAGGATCCGGTAGCCCTGGTTGACCTTGTGGACACCTATGGCCCCGAACGAATAATGGTTGCACTCGACTACACCCACGGCAAAGTGATGATTCAAGGCTGGAGAGCCGCCGTACCCATAACCATGGTAGCCGCGTTGGAGAGGTTCACAAACCTGGGCGTCCGAATGTTTATGCTCACCGCAATCGACAGAGATGGAACCCTACTAGGCCCTGACCTCAGGACGATTGGAAAGGCCTGTAAGGTACGGGATGCGGTCATCTACGCCAGCGGCGGAATCGCTGCCCTAGGCCAGATAGAGGACCTCAAAGGTCTGGGGGTTCAGGGCGTTGTGATTGGGAAGGCGCTGTACGAGGGCATCTTTTCGCTCAAGCAAGCTCTCAAGGTCGCTCAGGAGGCTCAGATAACAGGCTCTTGAGGGCCCGGGCTGACGACGAACCTATCAACCATTGGCACGGCTTCAACCGACGGATTGCGTCGCGGAGTGGTAGTAAATGATTAAATCAAGCTTCTTGACTGGTCTCGAAGATTCGTATGAAGGGTTCGGCAGCCGGAAGGCAGGTTGTGGCGGTTCTCGCTGCCTCGCTGATCGTTGTGGCTTTACTGGCGGGCTTCTTGGGCTACTCGTATCTTGTCGCACAGTCCGAATACCAGAACCTGAAGTCTGAATACCAAATTCTGGCAACGCAGGTCACGAGTCTGCGCAACGATCAGAGTCAGCTACAGCTGCAGTTAGAGAAATTCCAGACGAATCCTCCGTCGGTGAACGTCAGCGGAGACCAAGTAGGAGTGAGGGTCTTCCAAGCTGCCGAGGCCTCTCTGGTGTTCATCACCAACAAGCAGGAAGGAGATATGGGCCTGGCACCTGTGGCTACGGGCTCGGGCTTCACATACGACTCATATGGTCACATAATAACGAACAACCATGTCGTCGAGGGAGCCGAAGCAGTGGACGTCATGTTTCTGAACGGAACGGTGCTGCCGGCTCAGATCGTTGGAACGGATCCGTACAGCGACGTCGCAGTACTGAAGGTGAACGCATCTCCCGACATGATCAAACCCCTGTTGTTTGGGGACTCCTCCAAGATCGCAGTCGGTCAACGGGTCTTCGCTCTAGGGAACCCGTTTGGATTGAGAGCCTCGATGACCGAGGGTATCGTGAGTCAGATCGATCGCGAGTTGCAGACCGAATACGGATATTTGATCATAGGGGTGATCCAGGTTGACGCCGCCATCAACCCCGGAAACTCGGGTGGTCCACTTTTGGACGCCAGCGCGGAGGTTATTGGAATCAACACAGCAATCGCATCGAGCACGGGAGAGTTCTCCGGTGTTGGTTTCGCGATACCAATCAACATGGTAAGAAGAGTCGCCAACTCGATCATCGCAACCGGCAAGTTCGACCATCCATTGGTTGGAATAAAAGGAACAGATGTCACGCCGGGCATCGCCAAGGCCATGGAGCTGATCAAGCCGACGGGCTTCCTTGTGACGGAAGTTGTCCGCGATGGCCCTGCTGACCGCGCTGGCATAAAGGGCGGGACGAGGCAACAAGTGGTTGATGGTATGCAGATGATCCTGGGTGGGGACGTGATTATCGCCGTGGACGGACGCGTGACCAAAGGCCTGTATGATGTCCTGAGCTACATCGAGGGTAACAAGTCTCCCGGTGATAAAGTAGCCCTCACCATCATAAGAGATGGAAATACGCTAACCATGGATCTGACCTTGGATGTCAGGCCCCCACCCTAGTGACGGGTCGGCGGCAAGAGTCGTTTTCGCGGATGTCACCGTCCTCACTGAAATATCTTCCCAGTAGCAGAAGACTGCAGCAAGCGGTTCACCCCGTTCGTGCCAAGGAGAAGACAGCCGAGCGCCGCGGTGTCACCGATCGATAATCGATCGTCCACGGATCGGGTCTCACCTGCGTCTTGGCAGCCAGGAAGAAGCGTTATTATTGGGTCGGGCTCTACACCGACCGATCGATACACGATGCCCGGCCACCTGAACCCAAGTTCCCCCGGAAGAAACGCCAGGCTTCGCGCTCTACCCAGGGAGTTCTATGCAAGGTTCACCCCCGTAGTCGCCATGGATCTCTTGGGGAGAAACCTGGTTAGAAAGCTGGCTGGGTTTCGTCTTGAGGGCAACATAATCGAGGTGGAGGCCTATCGCGGATCGGATGACCCTGCGAGCCATGCTTACCGCGGGAAGACGTTCCGAAACCAGGTGATGTTCGGGAAGCCCGGCGTGGCCTACGTGTATTTCACCTACGGGATGCATCATTGCCTCAACGTGGTGACAGAGGAGGAGGGCGTTCCAGGAGCGGTGCTGATAAGAGCCCTGGAGCCAATGAATGGGATAGAGGAAATGAAGAAAAGGAGAAGAACCTCGGACCTAAGGGCCTTGACCAATGGGCCCGCCAGGCTCACCCAGGCCATGGGGATCACCCGGAGCCTCAACGGAATAGACATGACCGTGCCCGGGGAGCTCTTCATATCGGCTGCCCCTCCGAACCCGATTCCTCGAACAGTTTGCAGCAGAAGGATCGGAGTGCGCCTAGGGCGCGAAAAACCCTGGCGCTACCAGATCCAGGGTAACCCCTACGTTTCAGGGAGATGAGGCGTCACTCGACGTCTTGGGGCTTCCTGCTGGGCGTGGGGAGAGTGGCTACGCCAGCTTGACCTTTGTGACTCTCCCGTTTATCGTGTGGAGGATGACGGTTTCTCCCAGCGCCTGGTCCGCCAGCTTCTCCAAGTATTCATAATCGAAGGTGTGGGGAAAG
>Ga0315308_1001928_pt1 | contig 11796 bp, 8 predicted proteins | sample TDP3_MG_FD_203078 | JGI IMG/M metagenome (GOLD analysis project Ga0315308, IMG submission 203078) | Freshwater sediment microbial communities from Lake Towuti, South Sulawesi, Indonesia - TDP3 | ecosystem: Environmental > Aquatic > Freshwater > Lake > Sediment | place: Indonesia: South Sulawesi... | reverse complement strand
CCGTTGGCGCTCCGACATCTGTGTAGAAGTAGAATGCGCTCTGCGGTAGGATAGGGCTCAAAACCTTCACCGCCAATTCCTTCGAAACCTTTCCAACTCTCTTCACACGAATCTTGGATTTGGACATGGCCGAATCCTTCCAGTCCCGTAGTGTTCGGCTGTGTTACTTTATAAAGATGTCGCAAATCTACGCGTTTGGAAGAGAATCGATAATCTTATTACGGATGGCATTTGGCATCTATTAGTCATATCCTTCGTTCCTCAAAGCATAACGTAAGTTGGAGACTTGCTGTATGAGAATCGCGATGTTCGTATATGAATTTCCTCCGAAGATCGTTGGAGGACTAGGCACCTACGCCGCGGAGATCTCTCAACAATTCATCAGGATGGGTCACGATGTAACCGTCTTCACTATGAATAATGGAACCTCGCTGACGAGGGAAATTTGGCGTGGAGTTGAGATTCATAGACCAATGCTCGTCGAGATATCTGATATACTTCCAGCCTTGGTCGCTGAGGATCTGAGGAAATGGGGGAGAGGTATCAAGTTCTTCTCCAACATCTTCGTCTACAACATACTTACTGCTTCAAAACTTGTGAACGATCTGGTAAAGAAAGACCAGCTAAAATTCGATATAATCTCGGCTCACGATTGGCTGTCTGTCATCGCAGGAGCGTCTGTGAAGAGAGAGCTCAATATTCCTTTGGTCTTTCATGTTCATTCCACAGAAAAAGGCAGAGCTATGAACAGTGGTTCCCGTGTCGTTAACGATATTGAATTCTACGGAGGACAGATCTCAGACAAAGTAGTAACCGTATCCTTCGCTATGCGAGACGAGCTCACAAGTCTAGGATTTTCGGAACAAAAGATAAGAGTCTGCTACAACGGTGTCGACCCAAGCAAATACGACCCAAGCAAAGTCAAGCCTGAGGACGTAAAGACACTTCGTAAGAAATATGGTCTCAGGGAAAGCGATAATATGGTTTTCTTCGTGGGCAGACTGGTCTCGGTTAAAGGAGTCGACAGACTTGTGATGGCTATGCCCGAGGTCCTGAGAAAGTTTCCGAATACCAAGCTGGTGATAGTTGGATTGGGGGAAATGCAACAGCACCTAACGAGTCTCGTCGATTCGCTGGGGCTTCAGAATTCAGTCATATTGAGATTTGAATTTCTGCCAGAGGAGGAAAGGATACTACACTACGCAGCTTGCAATGCCGCTGTCTTCCCAAGCCTCTACGAGCCGTTCGGAATAGTATGCACCGAAGCCATGAGCATGGGCAAACCAGTCGTTGTGGGAGCAAGAGGCACCAGCGGATTGCGAGAACAGATAGTTCCTAGTGGACCTGAGCAATGTGGGTTCCACGTCAACCCTAACGATCCTTCAGACATAGCTTGGGGAATAATTAGCCTGTTGGGCGATCCGTCGGGTGCACGCAGATTCGGTGAGAACGCTAGAAATAGAGTCCTGAAGTATTTTTCGTTGGAAGCGGTTGCAAAGAGTACTCTGACTGCCTATGAAGAACTTCTTGGGAAATAGTCGGTGCTTGCTCTAGAGGCCTATTGACTCCTCTATCTTCTTCTCATACACCGGTCTTTTCAGAAGCACATCTTCGATGTATGCTCTCAAAGGCTCAGCAACGCTCCATGCCTGTGAGATACAGCCTCTCGGCTGAGGACTGTCGCCATCGAGTATCTCACTCACCGTTCCTAATCCTCCGCGGTGAACCTCTTCCTTGAGGAGCGGGACCAGAAGATTATTGGAAACAAAGTTGCGCGATTCTGTTGAGTAGCTATTTGCCTTGACGTAGGCTGTTACAAAGGGACCTGTCAGCCAGGGCCAAACAGTCCCGTTGTGGTACGCTCGATCTCTTCGTGTCCTGTCCCCTGAGTAGACGCCGCAATAACGAGGGTCGTCTCGAGGCAAAGTTCTCAGTCCGTAACCGCTCCAGAGCCTCTTCAGAACGTTTTCAACGATCATCATCTCTCTACCTTTGTCCAGCATACCAAAATCAAGTGATACCGCGATCACTTGGTTAGGTCTAAAAGACGCATCACCATGACCGTCCACGGATACGACATCAAACAGGCACCCCTCTTCGCTACGCCAGAATTTCTCGTTGAAGCTTCTCATTGTTTTCTCGGCAAGCTCCGAGTATCTCTCCGCTTCCTCGCGATAGTCGAACTTTGTTGCCAACAGTTGCATGATCTTTAGTGCATTATACCATAAGGCTTGGATCTCAACGGCCTTTCCATCTCTTGGGGTGGCATCTGTATCCATCCAAGTTAGTTTCGGTCCATGAAGAATCAAACCGTCGCTATCTAAGCGGATACCGAACTGGGTTCCTTTGATGTAGCGTTCGATTCCCGAAATGAGAGTCTCCCATAACTTTTTCCTCACAAACAAGAAATCACCCGTGTATTTCAGATACTGCCATGTTGCATTGATGTACCAGAGAGTTGCATCGACACTGTTGTAGATGGGCTTCTCTTCGGCGTGATCGGGCAATTTATTTGGAATGAGCCCGGCATCGCGGAAGCTGCTTAACGTCAACAAGATCTGCCGTGCATCCTCAAACCTTCCAGTGATCAGAGTCAAACCCGGTAGAGAAACCAAGCAATCTCTTCCCCAATCCTCAAACCAGTGATACCCTGCTATCACGGATTTTGTTCCAACGGACTCTCGATCAACGATGAACGAGTCTGCAGCTAGAACGCACCATTTCAGCCAATCATCAAACGCAAAACCATCATGCGTTTCAGAGAACTCTGCCAGCAGACGATCTCTTCGTTCTAGCTCCTCATGAAGCAGAACTTCAAGGTTCTTCTGACAAATCGATTCAAGAATGTTCTGCGCCTCTCTCTCCTTCTCGCCCCCTACAGCAAAAACGCCGAAACTCTTTGTTTCATTCGGATTCAACTTTAACTCGAAGAACCCGGGAAGGTAGTTATCATCGAGACAACTCTCGCCTCTCGAATCCTCAGTCCTATAGTAGATCTTCTCCATCCATTCTCCGCGACTGGGGACGTATTCACCCTCACTGGACGAAATGCCCAAAGTCCATTGGGAGTTCGACGGTCTGAGGAATGTTTCCCGGACCGATGACGTTTGCAAGAAGTCCCAGTTCAAGCTTGTTTTTTCTGTGGTACTGTGGAAGTGTCTGAAATTGACCATGGGAACTATTCTCAAGACTGCTTCACAGTCGAAGCCGTTGTCTACTCGGTAGATCGAAACTGTAACATTCATCTTGGCTGGCATGAAAATCGTCTTTCGAAGACGAAGTTGCTCTATATCATACGTGTAGGTTGGAAACGGGTCGAGGATGAACTGGGTTAAATAGGCGAACCCCTCAGTCCTAGTGTTATTCCTGAACTCGATAGAACTTGTTCTGTAGGTATTCTTTCCTACTTGAATTTCTTCGTCAAGCCTGCTGAGAAGCACATGTCGGTTAGCCGGCGGGTTGAGCGCTGCGACCAATAGGCCGTGATACTTTCGGGAGTTTACACCCAGAATAGTAGATGAAGCGTACCCACCAAGATTATTAGCGACCAGCCACTCAGTCGCGATGGCGTCGTCTAGTCTTCTCAACCTCTCTGTTCCTACTACTAGCTTCGGCAAATTATCCCTCATGACCTACTCGACGCCGATCTTCCAATTAATTGCAATGCACTCTTTTTAAGGGATATTAGCTATTTAGTTCTCATTACTTGCTCAGCGGGAAATCAAAATGACGGATGTGGTACTTGTCTTTGAAGTCCATCAGCCTTTCAGAATAAGGAAAGACTTCTTTTGGGACCGTAGGATGTTCAAGCGGGTAGATAGAAAGGAACTCTTTGAATATTACTTCGACAAAGACAAGAATCGAGAGATCTTCGAACGTGCATGTAGAAAGTGTTACCTCCCAAGTAATGAGATAATCCTGAGGTCGATCGACAAACATAAATCGGAAAAAAGGAAGGTCAAAGCGGCCTTCAGCCTCTCAGGCGTCTTCTTGGAACAATGCGAAATGTTCAACAAAGACGTTCTAGAGTCCTTCAAAGCACTCGCAGATACAGGCTGCGTAGAATTTTTAGATCAAACATACTATCACTCACTGAGCGGCTTATATCCTGTTAGAGATGAGTTCATTGAACAAGTCAAGGCGCATAAGCAAGCGATGCGAGACCTTCTGAACTTTACGCCTTCAATCTTCGAGAATACTGAATTGCTCTACAACAACGCTATCGCAAGGGTCGCAGAGAAACTGGGCTACATCGGCATCTACACAGAAGGCGTAGAAAGGATTTTAGGAGGTAGATCGCCCAACTACGTATACGGGGCCAAGGACTGCCACAAACTAAAGGTTCTGCTACGAAACTACAAACTCACAGATGACGTCGGGTTCAGATTCTCAGCGAGATGGTGGAATGAATGGCCACTGACGGCAGATAAGTATGCTTCTTGGCTAGCAGCAACACCAGGTCAGTGCATCACAATATTCCCAGATTACGAAACGTTTGGCGAGCATCAATGGCCTGAAACAGGAATCCATGAATTTCTCGCTTATCTTCCTGAAGAGATTTTGAAGTACGAGAATATTGACATGGCCATGCCTTCCGAGGTCGTGAATAGGTATGAGCCAGTAGGTGTAGTAGACATTCCTGAGCTTGGAGGCACAGTATCCTGGGCAGACTTGGAGAGGGACGCAAGTTGCTGGATCGGAAATACCATGCAGTGGGCGTACTACTCTTCGGTGAGAGACATGGAACGACAGGTCAAGGAGTCAGCTGATCGAGATTTCATAAGGCTCTGGAGGTACTTCCAGACCAGTGACCATCTCTACTACATGTTCACAGCTGGAGGAGCTCCTGGAGAGGTCCATACTTACTTCAATCCATACGGCAATCCAATAGACGCCTTCGTCACTTGCCAAAGCGCCATCATGGATCTAGAGCAGAGAGTGAGGATGTTCTCGATAACAGCGAACGAGCCATTCGAATTCTACCTAGGAGTCAGTGAAGACAAGACGACAGGGATCACCTCGTCAAGCCTACGGGGATTCATTGAAGCGATCAAGAAAGTGGACATAGCATCGGTAGAGTTCCATAACTCTAGAGGAGACTTTGAGAGATGGGCGAAGAGCAGTCTACGCGATCAAAAGCTTGCGATAAGACTCAAGAAGATTAGAGGTACCGGACTTAAAGGTGAAAAACTGAGAAACAAGATACTGGGAATCGCTAAAAGTCACATCGATGAATTGTTAGAGCCTATGCGTTCTCTAGCATTAGCTTGAAGCGCACCTAGGAATTCCTAAATACTCTTTACGTTTGAGCTAACCTATGTTCTGGCAGTTGTTGCGTGGTGGTCTGAAGCTTGAGTGAAGAACAGCTTTCTGCGTCGGGAAGAATATTGCTGCTCATGCACAATCTCTGTCTGGTGCGCCCGGAGAACTCGCAGAACTGCCATGAACTCTCTGATTCAGCAAAGATGCCTTATGATGAAGTATTGAGGATCCTAGATAGGCATGAAGCGGAGGGATATGTAGCAAGTTTAGTGGATCAAAGTGGAACTAAACGATACTATCTGACCGGCTCGGGGATGATCAAGGTCTGTTCATCCTTCACTTGAGCGGCTAGTGGAACAATCTTGAGAGTCTTGATTCTTACTTGGGAGTTTCCACCCAAAATCGTCGGAGAGCTGGCTCTATACGTCAGCAGAGTTGCAGCTCAACTGGTTAGAAAGAACGTTGACGTCCACGTAGTTACCCACGACGACTCTCGGACAGGTCTAGATCAGAGGCATGACGGATTGAAAGTCTTCAGGGTGGCGAACCCTGTGAAGACTCACATCAGTGTTCTGACATGGGATCTGACTCTAGCAGCTGAATTCGAGAGAGTTTCCTCAGACATCATCTACTCGACGGCGAGAGCTGTTAGCCTCATCGATGCTCACGAGTGGTTATGCGTGATTCCAGCTACAACCTTGAAGAAGGCTTTCGATATCCCATTCATCTATAGTGTGCACAGCATCGAGGATCAACGATCTCGCGGCGCAACCTCGCCGTTCAATCTTGCCATTGCGAACGTAGAGCGCCTCGGATGCGCCGAGGCTGAAAGAGTTCTGGTGAAATCGACAGAGATGAGGGATGAATTGAAGATTAGGTATGGGGTCTCGCCGAATAAAATCGATGTTGTTCAACCTAATTCCAATACATGGATAGATGATATCGTCAAAGTCTATGAGAAAGCTGTCAGAACACCTCTTCAAGACTTCTGGAGGCTTGCTGAAGCGTAGTCTGAAAGTGAGCGGGCAAGAATGTCAGAGCGGCGAAGTATCTTCATGCTTTCTTGGGAGTTTCCCCCAAGGATAGTCGGAGGAATAGCGGCACATGTCCACGATCTCTCTCTGGCTCTGGCCCGAACCGGCCTCGACGTTCACGTTATCACCCTCGAGTTTCCAGGAGCCAAAGGTTATGAGGAGATTGGAGGAGTTCACGTTCACAGGGTTGATTCATACAATTATCCATCATCTGACTTTGCTTCATGGACGTTCATGATGAATTTGAATCTTCAAGCGAAAGGAATTGAATTGATGAGATCTCTGAAAGGCAAAGTAGACGTTATACACGCTCATGACTGGCTTGTAGCAACAGCTGCGGTTGGGCTGAAACATCTCTCAAGAGTGCCGCTTCTGGCAACAATTCACTCGACAGAGTATGGGAGAAGGAACGGTCTTCATACAGATTACCAAACGATGATCCACCAAACAGAGTCATGGTTGTCGCATGAAGCGTGGAGAGTTATATGTTGCAGCGACTACATGGCCTCACAAGTGAGTTGGGCATTCGGCCTGCCTAGGCAAAATATCGAGGTAATTCCGAATGGAGTGAGCCTATACAAATTCAAGGCGAATTTTGACAGAGAAGACTTCAGGAAGAGATTTGCAAGTCCAGACGAGAAACTTGTTCTCTTTGTTGGGCGGCTCGTATACGAGAAAGGCGCCAGCGTATTGATCGAAGCCGTCCCGAGAGTTCTATCCAGTGTCAATGCGAAGTTCGTCTGCGTCGGCGAGGGATACATGAAAGACGCTCTAATCAGTAGAGCCCGTGATCTCGGAATAGTGCACAAGGTCCATTTCACAGGTTTCCTAGACGACCCAACAGTGAAACTCCTCTATAGAGTAGCCGATGTATGTGTTGTTCCCTCACTCTACGAACCATTCGGCATAGTGGCCCTAGAAGGAATGGTTGCGAGAACACCTATCGTAACCACTGGTGCTGGAGGGCTTAGTGAAATAGTCGAACACGACAAGACAGGAGTTAGAGTCTATCTGAACAATCCAGACTCATTGGCTTGGGGTATACTCAGAGTCCTGTCGGATAAGAAGTACGCCGAACGCTTGACTCAGAAAGCCTACAAGAAAGTCCTTGAAGTGTACAGTTGGAACAGAATAGCGGAGAGAACGAAGTCGGTTTATGAGAGAATCCTACACGAATACGAGAAGGGTTCTTGGAAACCCATCTCGATTCAATCGTCTGAATCAATCTCTCAGAAGTCGGAGTTAGGCTACTAGACTTCGAACTTTCTCTGAATATTCGTCGATCAGGTTGCTGGCGGTCTCCTTGGAGGTTGCTTCAGCATATAGATATATAGCAGGCTCCTCTGGACTGGGATGGAGAAGAACCCAATTCGCATCATAGAAGATCTTCACGCCGTCCAGTGTATCTATCTCTCTTCCGCGGACCTCCTCGACGATGCTCCGCATTACCCTGCCTCTGCGCTCCCAAGGACATGGAACAGAAATCCTCGCAGTATAGAAGGGGGGTATTCTATTAACTATCTCTGAGAGTGAAGTTCCTTTCTGTGAAAGTGTCTCAATCAACCTACCCGCTGAGACTATTCCGTCGTATCCCACTTGAAACTCAGGGAAGACGAAGCCTCCATTTTCTCCGCCGCCGAAGGAAGCATTCTCTCTAATAACTGCATCGAGAAGCGGGCGAGCCCCTATCCTCGTCCTGATCACTGTTCCTCCAAGCTCCTCTGCAACATTTTCGACAACTCTAGACACGCTCACCGGAACCACTATCTTTGCGTTCTTCTTTCGTTCCAAAACCTCTCGAGCAAACAGTGCCAAAGCAGTATCTCCCTGAACACTGTTCCCCTGTTCATCGGTCAACAATAGCCTGTCAGCGTCGCCATCCAGAGCCAAGCCTATATCAGCATCCAAAGCCTTCACCACCTTCGACAGTCTGGCAACTGTCCTAGGCATCTCATCGAAAGTACGTGGACCTACACACTCATCCATCCTAGCATTAAGGGTCGTCACCTCGCAACCGAGTTGCTCCAACAAGCTTGGAACAACGAAGGACCCTGAGCCATTGGCGCAGTCGACCACAACCTTCAAATGGCCCTTCTTCATCGCTTCCAAGTCCATAACCTTCATTACGCCCTTTCGGTAGAAGTCGATGACGCCTGCTGGGTAAACGATATCGCCGATCTCATTCGAATCAACTCTTCTGAAACCCTCTTGGAAGAAAATTCTCTCAACCCTTCGTTCGTCTTCCCCTTCCAAGTCTAAGCCTGATGAGTCAAAGAACTGTATACTCACTGAACTTGGATCAATTTCTTGAACCTTCACAAAAACGCCTGCATCTGCTCCCAGTGTCTTCACTGCATACCTTGTGACCGGAGCGGGCATAACTGCGAGATTCAAGACATTAGCGCCTGCTGATGTCAGACCTGCGGTTAGGGCTCTCTTGATTGTTCGTGAAACTCGATGAGTATCTCTACCGACTATCACCCTTGAGCCTTTACCCAGAGAGGAACCGAAGGCAGACCCAAGCTTGGATGCAAACTCAGGTGTTATCTCGATGTTCGCTATCCCAGCGATGCCGTGAGTGCCAAATAGGGTCCTCATCCACCTGATCCCCCATTTCAAATTCATATTGACGACTGCACCGGCATCCACGGCTTTTCCAGGCCAAATTCTGACCCCATACTTCACTACCGCTTGCTGCCCTATCGTGCATTCGTCGGCGACTACAGCATTCTCAAGGATCTTCGCGCGTGATCTAACATCGCATTTCCCGCCGACGATGCAGCCCGACAACTCAGCCATCGACCTTAAGGTCGTGTTATCCCACACGATAGATCTCTTGATAGAGGTTCCGTTTTCGACGATAACGTTGGAACCTACAACCGAAAGCTCTCCTATTCTCGAACCCTCTCGGACAACACAATCCCTGCCGATCATGATGGGAGGCCTGAGTTCCACTCCAGGCTCAACCTCAGTTCCTTCGTCAACCCACACAGAACGCTGAACCTCTTTCCCAGGAATATCTAACTTCACACGGCCTTGAAGCGCATCGTAGTTGGCTTGTTGATACTGCTCAATATTTCCGATGTCCGACCAATAACCGTCAGCGATGCATCCGTAGATTTGCTCTTTCTCTCTCGTAAGAGTTGGAAACAGATCTTTGCTGAAGTCGAACTGTTTGTCCTCCGGTATGTACTTTAGAACCTCAGGTTCGAGAACGTAGATTCCAGCATTGACCGTGTCCGTGAAGACTTGACCCCACTCGGGCTTTTCTAGAAAACTGGCAATCCTTCCTTCGCTATCTGTGGTAACAATACCGTACTCGACTGGATTGGGCACTCTCGTCAAGGCGATTGTTGCGGAGCCTCCTTTCTCCTTGTGAAACTTGACAATCTCTGAGAGTTCTATGTCTGTTAGAAGGTCTCCGCTGAGAACAACGAAGGTCTTGTCAAGATGGCTCTCAACTTTCTTGACACTTCCCGCTGTCCCCAAAGGTCTATCTTCCATTGAGTACGACACTTTGACTCCGGAAGGGGCGCCGTTTTCCAAGTAGTCCTTTATGAAATCCGTGAGATAGCAAAGGGTGACCACAGCATCTCCAATATTGTTCTTTCTCAGCAGGTTGAAAATGTGCCCAATTATTGGTTTGTTTACAACAGGAACCATAGGTTTTGGAACGGTTGTGGTCAAGGGGCGCAGTCTGTTTCCTTCCCCACCAGCCATGACGACAGCCATCATTTCAGAACACCCCAAATAGGTTGCCAGTATTACAGTCGTAATAGTAATGGGTGCTATCGCAAAAACGTAACGGTGGACGCCTCGATCAAAGACAGATTCTTTCTTGACCAACCGCCTCTAACGGACACTCCTGCCGCTCTTTCAGGGGCATCGTATTAATTTACATTCCAGTGCCCAACTCAAAGCCCCCTTCATCTAGATATGTCCTTTTTATTAGTGATTAATTCAAAATATCCTGCTTTATCCTCTAGGGTAGAATAGGTGGCGTAAGCAATGGTCTTTAAGGTAGCAATGTTTTGTCTTAGAACATGCTCCTTAATTCCTGGAATCTTGGTTTCATAATCAGAGCTGGTCAAGATTACAAATAATGTATCCTCATTTTTGCTCGCCGCTTGATAAGAGTGATGGTTCCAGTCACTTCCCACGAAGACGAGAATCTCCTTATCAGGAAAGGTAGCTCTTAAGGTAGCGTTGAGTTGATTTCTCTCTCGTTCTCTTAAGTGCCAATAGCAGACAACTTCGATGAATCTTATGTTAGGTTTGCCTGTAAGAAGCCTTTTTATTCTTTCAATAAGGAGAGTTAGGCTCACTCTTTCGGGTTGAGGTACTCTTTCAGAGGAAACCTCCCTCATCCTCTTCTTGTAGTTTTCAACCTCAGGCTGGTTTACAAAGTTAATTCCTTTGTAGTAGGCAAATACGGCAACAAAGACTTCGAAGAGGTACATAGTGAGCATTGCCTTGATGATGAGCTTTGAAGAAGCGATGTCGAATCTAATAGATTCAAAGCCTGTTGGAATATCGTTTGGTGTCAGAACTAGGGTCTTAGGGTCAAATCCTTCAATCTTAGAGCCCAAGGACTCTTGGAAGAGCTGAGTGATCCATGTCCTTAAGGCAGGAGTGAGTGGTTCTTCTAAGACAACGGCAAAGCATCGAGTATTCTTATGTGCTAGTTCACTGGCTTTACAAGCAGCTTCAAGGATCAGTCTTTCTCTTAAGGCAAGATATTCATCCCAGACGGTCTTTAATTCAATGATATCTCCATCAAGAAGCAGCAATAAGGGCAAGAGCAAGATCAAGGTATGCGGTGCACTGAATCTTCCGCCAATGTCAGTTCCTTCGTCAACCTGAATGGGCAGAATCTCAACATTTTGCCAACTGACGTTTTCTATCTTAGCCCTATTAGGCAAATCAGTCAACCAGAGGAAGTGATTTCTGTAGCTTAAGCCTCGGCTTTGGAATATCTCTCTCACGGTCTTTAGGAGGTTCTGGGTCTCTTCAGTTGTTCCAGACTTAGAGATGCCCACAACCAAGGTTTTTGACAAATCGATTATTGATGACAAAAGTTCCTCTAGGGCAACTGGATCTAAACTGTCAATGGCGTAAAGTCTATTCTCGCTTTGTTCACCTAGAATCTCAATCAGGGCCTTTACCGTGTTTATTGAGCCGCCCATGCCGGAGAAGATAAAAGTATTCTTTTCTTTGACAATCTCTAAGAACCTTTGCAATTGTTCTTCTATCTTTTTCCAACCAGGTGGAATTACCCAGCCCAAACGCGCATTTTCATGATCAAAGCCTATCTCTCTAAAGAGATTATCTCCGGGAATCCCTTCTCCGCTCCGCTTGCCGGCTGCCTGCATCAAATATGAAAATGTTATGGAACTCTCTTTTTCCCTCATCGCCTACTCCTTTTAAGATCAGTAGCATGGCCTGAATGAGGTTCCTCACGCCATCGACTCATGCTAGTCGCTTTAAGAAAGAAAACTTT
>Ga0315308_1001923_pt1 | contig 11815 bp, 11 predicted proteins | sample TDP3_MG_FD_203078 | JGI IMG/M metagenome (GOLD analysis project Ga0315308, IMG submission 203078) | Freshwater sediment microbial communities from Lake Towuti, South Sulawesi, Indonesia - TDP3 | ecosystem: Environmental > Aquatic > Freshwater > Lake > Sediment | place: Indonesia: South Sulawesi... | reverse complement strand
TCGGGCGAATTTATTGCTGAAGTGACAGATATCGACGAAGACACTGGCGGCTACAAGCTACGAATCGAATTGCTCTTTGCAACTATGGAATCAGCATACGTTTCATGGATGCACGGCACCACACTTATCTCTGAAGAAGTAATTGAGGGCAACAAGCTCATGTCAAGCGGATCTATCAGCATGCTGTTTAACCTGTTCACGTCAACCGATTGGGATGAACGGCAGACCGAATGGGACGACTATGCGGAAAGCATTGACGACATGAGAGGCCATCGCGTCACCGAGGACACTGCGGCGAACGGAGTTTTCACGCTGAGAGCTGAAATGGATGTTTCATCCTTAGACTCCACAATTGATTACGATGACGACGGCGACAAAGAGGGGTACACAGGATGGCTAACAGTGCGAGGAGAATATGATAGCAACGGCGTCTTGAAATCAGAGGCGACGGAAACCTACATGAAATTCAATGAGAGAAACAGCCTCACTAACTCTTACAAACTCTACAGCGGCAGCAGATCCCTAATCTCAACTGAACCAATGCTCCTGATCGGTGTCGGCATAGTTGCTGTTATCGTTGGCTTCTTTCTGGGATTCTTCCTTTCGAGACGACGAAGCGCTCCAATGGCAGCATCTACGCCAAGCCAAGCGACAACGTAATCTCATGCCCAGGCCAAGTGCCCAGAGGTAGCAATGACAAGAGAGGAATTACCCTGTCCAGATTTCAGGAAGAAGATAGCCCAAGTGCTCGCATTACTTGTCAAATTGTTGCTTCGAGATGAGGAAGTTCCTAAAGCCTTACTTTTTAGATTGCCTAGCTCCTCGAACCTGCTACGAATCATAAGCAACTTTCATCGTAGAACATTTAAGCCCAGCCTCTCTCCAAGATCTGCGGCTTCCTTCTCGTAGTCTCCATAAACCAATGCAAACTCTCTTGCAACAAACTTCTCAATCAACTTTGGGTTTTCCATCTTAACCCACACAGTCATTCTGCAGTTATCGCCTTCAAGATCTCGACAGTTAATAACCCGTCCTTTTGCTACGACCATTCTGTCACCGATTCCACAATTGATCAACGTGACCTGCCCCTTAGGCAACTGACAGTAACCTGTCACCGTGCCTTTCATGTTTCGCCATGTTCGCAGAACATACTTGCCTTTAGTGAGCTTCGCAGGCGCAAAGCAATGCCTAAGTGTTATTGTATCGCCAAGGCAAGTGAAAGCTTCAGGCACAAACACAGGTTTCTTTGATACTGAATGAAGTATGAGTAGCGGTAGAAGATTTTCTCCCCTCCAACATCCTGTTGCGTAACCATCGTCAGCCAACTTCGCAAGCGCAAAACACATTTTCTTGGCTTCCAGTTTCTTCGTGAACTGACCACACCACAATACATAAGCCGCGTTCGCTTTCATTTCCAGCAACGTCTTTCTCATAGCCAGATAGACACGAGCGGCTTCTGCCACATCGTCAATTGATGGCTCTAAGACCCGTACCCCTTTCATCCATTTCTTAGCCAACGTCTCTGCTTCAGCTGAGCCTATTCTCCTAACAGTTTCAATGAATTTTTCTACATCGGCTCTCTGCACGTTGAGCTTATCCGAGAACAGAGGGTTTCTTTGCCATGCTATCCCATCGAGCTTCCATTCTCCTGCGTCAAAAAGACACACTTTCATGGCATCAAGCATTTTTGAAGGCTTCAAAGCCTTGATCTTTGCTCTGACTTGCTTTGGATTGAAGGCTAGTTCAACGTTCTCGCGGTCTGCTAAGTATTGGAATGTTTCGAGAGCGTTGAGGAAGGTGTTCTCTTCGCTGACTATTACGATTGGTTTCCCAGTTTCTGCTAGATGGAGAAGCGACCCAAATCTTTCAAGACAATATGGAAAAATCGCGAAGGCATCCACGCCGTGAGTGTTGATGTTGAGAATTTGTTTATCACCTCGTATCAGAAGCTTTGCTTGATTGTCAAGACCACATTTCTTGAGTATTTCATTCGTCTTAGTCTCTTGTTTGGTCTTAGTTCTGCCTATTGTCGCATCTGGGTTCCTGCCAAGCAGGAATATAGGTACTATTTTCAGGCTGCTCTTTTCGCTTTTCAATTGACTCCGGCCTTTGTTCAGGTTCTATGAGGCTGCGGCTAAAAAACATATGCCTACATGCGCGCTCTCCAAGACAAATAAGCAACGCTCATGGAATTAAGCTGCTACTTTTCCGAACTGGATCAGTGTTGATTTGCCTCTTTCTGTAAGTCTGTAATAGCTTCTTTCAGTTTTCTGCAACGTTTGCTCAGATCTGCTTCTAATCAGCAGTCCAGCGCTTTCAAGCTCGGCGAGGTGTTGATAAACGCTTGGGATTTTCACCTTAACTCCGAATTCGTCCTTCAGCAACTTCCAAACTTCATATCCATATGATTCCCTGCGTGATACGATCCTGAGAATGTGAATCTTCGTTTCGCCCAACGGTGTAGTGTACTTTCTTCTCTCTATTCGTCGAAGCAGCTCCTCTAGTTTCTTGCTTCCTTTGACAAGGGTCTTGGCTACTTCAGGATATTTCAAGCCCATTCCTGTAACAACACAAACCACAGTTTCTGAGGGGTCAATGTCTCCAGCTTCAACAAGCTGCTTCAGTCCAGCAATAGTGGTTGCTGCCGCTGGCTCAGCAAAAATGCCTTCAAGTTTGGCGAGAAGCCGCACAGATTCAACGATTTCTCGGTCGGGCACAGAAACAGCTGTTCCTTTTGATTCTCTAATGGCTTGAAGTGCCATGACACCGCAAGGAGGATCTTTAACGCAGATATCTATCGCTATGGTTGAGGTCTCTTTCGCCGGAGTGATGTTGTCCTTGCCTTTCTTGACTGCTTCCACAATTGGAGCGCATCCCTGTGCTTGAGTCCCAACGATTCTGGTTGCTCTTTGTGTAAGCAAGCCTATTCTATGAAGCTCATTGATTCCCTTCCATATCATAGACAAATGACCGCCGCTGCCTGCAGGGACTATGATCTGATCGGGAGGCGTCCAACCAAGTTGCTCGCAGATTTCGTAGCCTGTTGTTTTTTCTCCTTCTAGAAAATAGACATTGTAGGGCATGACAAAGTGGCTGACGTTTTTCTCTTTGGTTGAAAGATTGTATGCTTGCTGGCAGGCGTCTGTGCTGTCTCTGGCAACCTCAACATCAGCGCCATATGCGATGGTTTGATAGAACTTGCCCGTGTCCACTCTTTGAGGAATGAACACTTTGCACTTCAACCCTGCTCGAGCTGCATAAGCCACCAAGGAAGCAGCCAAATTGCCTGTCAACCCACAGTAAACTGACTTGCGACCCAGCTCTTGTATTCTTGAAACTTCAACTGTTGTTCCGCGATCGATAAATGAACCTGTGGGATTGCTTGTCTCATCCTTGATGTAGAGGTTACGCAGACCGAGTGTTTGCGCTAGTCTTTCGCATTTGTGCAGAAATGTGCCGCCTTCGCCCAGAGAGATTACGCTTGACCTGCTCCAAAGAGGCAGGAACTCGAGATACTTCCACACTCCAGGCACTCTATGTCCCAATTCAGCTTTGCTAATATGCTCTTTCAGCTTGTCAAACGAGTACGCTGCCTCAAGAACACCATCGCAGCTGGGGCAGGTTGGGAGATATATCTCAGCGGAATACTTCTTGCCGCACCGCGTACACCTCAGCTCTGAAAGAAAAGAAGGCATAAGGATCGCGCCTATATATAGGCAGAAGCTTATATATGATTTTCTTCGTCATGACACGTTGCTGGGATGATGACTGAAATGAACAAGCCTCAGCTGCTCGCTATTCTCCTCTCGGCTGCATTGCTCTTCACACTTGTTTCCTCAACAATCAACATCATTAGCGTGCTTCAAGGGCTTGGAATATCCTCAGTTTTCGCCGAAATAAAGCTGGACAGTTTTGGGAAGTTCTATGTCAGTCTGCAATTGACTTTAACGGCTCTCAGTGTCTGCATGCTGGCTTTCGGCATCTACTTCTGGCGAAAGCGTTTGATGAGAAGAGTTGGGATTCTGGCAGCTTCTAGCGAAGTTCCCCAAGCAGCATCTATAGTCTGTGCCTTAGCGTTTGGCTTCGGCTTCCCTGCTACAGGTCTTATGTCGTGGGCTTTCGGAGTAACCCTCTCAGCGACAGCCGCTGTCATGGGATTCATAATGCCTGCGACTGAAGTTCGACGAGCGCCGATTATGCTGCCTTACGAAATCGCGGTGTCCTCAGTGTTGTCCGCTCTCACTGCAGTGGTAATGATCATCACGGGTGCGCTTGTGCCATCGCCTACAGGCGGTTACACGCACATTGGGGACATGATTGTCTTTGCCGCCGCTCTGCTTTTTGGAAGCAAGGTAGGAGGAGTAACGGGGATTATAGGCAGCGTCGTAGCTGATTTCTGGCTGGCTTATCCACGTTGGTACGTTTCTATTCCAGCTCACGGGCTCGAAGGAATAATCACGGGATTTGGAAAAAACAAGCGACTTCCCATTCAAGCCCTACTATGCGCCTGCGCAGGGTTCGTCATGGCTTCCACGTATTTCTACGTCAATGTTTTCATAAAAGGGTACCCTCTTGCTGTCATCTCATATGCGCGAGACCTTTTTGGTCAAGCAGGTGTATCTATGATCCTTGCTTTGATAATCACAAAGTCTGCACAGAAAGTCAAGCCACTATGGCGGTGAGTTGCTGCTCTAGCCCTTCTGATTCACATCTAGCATGTTCGTTATGAGATTTTTGCCAGAATATTGTTAGTATCAGAATAACGCCATAATCTTTCCCTTAGCTTTCTTCTCCTGATGCTTTCAGGGTTGAGAGAGTGAAAGGATTCACTGACCTTAAGAGAGTGTGGAGGCTTTTCCGCCTAATGTTGAAAGAGAGTTTTAAAGCGAAATACTGTTTCTGGTTCCTGACTTGGTTCCTATTGTGGAGCTTCACTAGCGTAATGTGCTCTGTGCACCCTTTAATAGTTGGATTAGTCGCTTGGCTACCTACAACACTCTTAGTCATCAAGCTTGCAGACGTCTAGAAATGATGCACAGACCAAAAACGCAAATAAGGCACGGCAGCATCTAACGTGATTTCCCAGAAGGTGAGTCTCATGAGTAAAGGAAAGACTGGTAGTCAGTTTCCGATACAATCTCTCCTGTCCGCTAGGCTCTTGCTCTCTCCTCAGCTAGCTGAGGGCAGAGTATACTTCTTGAGCGACATGAGTGGTGTGATAAGCCTGTATGCAATGGACCAAGATGGAAGCATGCCTGAACCCTTGCTGCCAGCAGGTCTTGCCTTGCAGAACCCACATCTGATGATAGGCTACAACTACGCCGTTTTGCCCAAACTCGGCAAAATCCTAGTGATGATCGATGAAAACGGCAACGAGAACTATCAGCCATGCTTCATTCCCATACAGGGTAGTATTCCAGAACCCATCTTTGGCGACAAATACAAGAATGAAAAAATAGCCTGCCTCCACTTTGACGTAAAGACAAATATCGCCTACTTCTACCGAGATGACCGAAAGACCCCAAACATCGAGTGTTTGAAAGTAGATTTGGCTACTCTCGAAATCACTTCTCTAGGCAAAAGCATCTACGGGAATTATTATAACAGTGTCAACCGTGACCATTCAACAGTCATTCTCACTGATGGTTACACTGCGGGAGACAACGTTCTCTACATTTGGCGCAAAGATATGCCTGAAAGACAACTCCTTTTCGGAATTCCAATTGAAAAGAGATCAAAAGATCAGCAGGTTAAGCTGCTTGGCATAGGAACGTGCAATTTCACACCTGATGGCAAAGGACTTCTCTTCCGTTCGAACATCTTCACAGACGAGGGAACAGTCAGCTACCTCTCGCTCGATGACCCAGACAATGTCGCTGAAGTACCAGTCTCTGGGATCCAACATTAAGGGAACAGGAGAGCTTGTGGATGTCAGACTCGTTGATGCAGATCTTTTCCTCGTTGAATACAACATTGAGGGTTGCACCTGGTTGTACGAGTGCAGATATCGAGAAGACGAAGGTTCTAAACGATTGCAAGTCAAACGCACACTCGCTGGGCTACCGCCACTCGCAGAGGGAGTGCAGTTAGGAGCTGAATTCGAGCTTCATGAAAACGCAGCTGGGCTAAAAGTTGGATATGTCCTCTCGTTCTCAAAAGCGAACAGCCCGGCGCAGATTTGCCTCTACCCTGCAGATTCCAGCCTAGAAACACCAGAAGTGCTGTCAAGAGAGCGCATCTTAGGCATCGATCAGAAACTGCTATCTCAAGGAGAGGATGCCAGTTACACAAGCTTTGATGGATTGAGAATTTCTGCGCGGCTGTATTTGCCCTCGGAGCATTTGGGCTTCGAAGGACCAAGACCGCTGGTTCTGTACGTCCACGGAGGTCCACAGAGCCAGGAACGACCTGATTTCACTTGGTTCTCTATGCCACTGATTCAGTTCCTGACTTTAAATGGGTTTGCAGTGTTTGTGCCGAACGTAAGAGGCAGTAGCGGCTACGGTTTACAGTACATGAAACATGTGGACCATGATTGGGGTGGCAAAGATGTGCAAGATCATATACAGGGCTTGATGATGTTGGAGAAGGATTCTCGCATCAATTCTTCGAACCGGGCTGTAATAGGGCGCTCCTATGGTGGCTTCATGACTTTAACCCTTGCATCTAGGCATCCAGATCTTTGGAGCGCTGCGTGCGACATGTTCGGTCCTTACGATTTACCTGCCTTTATCAACAGGCTGCCTGAATCTTGGAGAACCTTCTTCTACTTGGCTATGGGGCATCCAGAAAAAGACAGAGAGTTTCTACTCGAACGCTCACCCAAGACCTATCTGAAGAACATCAAGTGCCCAATGCTGATAATTCAGGGAAGAAATGACCCACGCGTGCTTGCGGAAGAATCAAAGGAGGTAGCTGAAAACCTCAGAGCAAACGGCGTGGACACAGAATTCCTAGTTTTCGAAGACGAGGGACATGATGTCATAAAATTCAAGAACAAGGTGCTCTGCTACACGAAAATCGTCGATTTCTTCAAGAAACACCTCAACCCATAAGAATCTTTCATATTTGCCTATCACTCGGTTTTCCTTTAAGCTAGCAATGTCACTATATTCATAAAGCCCCGATAGGAGAGCGCAGAGTAATGGTCGACTTGAAGTTTGAAGCTGACGAGGAATTCGCACATAAACTTGACTCAACAGATCCTCTTGCCAAGTTTCGCAACCGTTTCTACGTGCCAAAAGGAACAATCTATGTGGACGGAAATTCACTTGGGCTCTTGTCGAAAGATTCGGAAAGCTCGGTTTCACGAGTGCTCGATGAATGGAAGACTCTGGGCATAAGAGGATGGCTTGAGGCAAAACAGCCATGGTTCCACTTTGCCGAAGAGCTTGGAGCTAAATGTGCAAAGCTTGTGGGCGCTAGACCCGAGGAGGTCATAGCAACTGGAACAACCACGGTGAACATTCACTCTCTTGCGCACACTTTTTATCAACCAGACGCAAGAAGAAGGAAGATACTTGCAGACGAACTCACTTTTCCAACCGACATTTACGCCTTACGAAGTATTATCCGTCTTAGAGGACTGGAACCAAAGGAGAATTTGGTCCTAGCTCCAAGCATTGACGGACGTTTTCTAGACGAGCACAAGATCGTTGATTTGATGGATCGAAGCGTCGCTTTGGTTCTTCTGCCGTCGGTATTGTATCGAAGCGGAGAGCTTCTCGACATGAAGTATCTTACTGAAGAGGCACACGAGAAGGGAGTGACTATGGGTTTCGACTGCTCTCATTCTGTTGGCGTAGTGCCGCATTATTTTGACAAGTGGGATGTGGACTTCGCGGTCTGGTGCAGCTACAAATACCTGAACGGTGGACCAGGCAGCACAGCTTTCCTGTACGTCAACAAGAAGCATTTTGACCGTGAACCAGCTCTTGCAGGGTGGTTTGGATACGTGAAGGATAAGCAGTTTGATCTGGCGCTGGAGTTTGAACATGCTAAAAGCGCAGGCGGATGGCAGATTTCTTCCCCTACAATCCTAGGTTCAGCGCCGCTTGAAGGTTCTTTGAAGATAATCTTGGAAGCAGGAATAGGTGCAATTAGGCAGAAGTCCTTGAAGATAACCTCGTATCTAATATTTCTCGTCGACGAGATCATCTCTCAAAAACCCTACAACTTCTCAGTTGGAACGCCTCGAGAAGCTCAACGTCGGGGAGGGCACGTAGCCGTGGAACACGAGGAGGCTATGCGAATAAGCGAAGCTTTGAGGGCAAGAGGCGTGATCTCGGATTTCCGCCCACCAAACGTGATAAGAATCGCACCCATTCCGCTTTACAACACATACCACGAAGCCTGGCAGATTGCTCAGCATCTGAAAAGCATAGTTGACAAGAAAGAATATTCAAGGCTAGATAGGCAAAGGAAGGACATATCCTGACCATTCAAAATGGAATGGCTTTCGAGACTCAGCACCTCACCAGCTTATCAAACCAATCAATCCCCTGGGCTAATCGAAATCGCTTTAGCCTGAAAAACGAGAACTACTGCTCATGAACAAGCCTGTTTCAATCCTAGGTTTTGCAGGCAGTCTGAGAAAGAACTCATACAACAAAGCTTTGTTGCATGCTGCCTCAAAGCTACTCCCAAAAGATGCCAAGCTTGAAATCTTTGATCTAGAAGGAATCCCACCTTTTAACCAAGACATGGAGAGCCACATGCCCACCAGAGTCAGAGAATTCAAGGCTAAAATCAGAGCCGCAGACGCTATTCTAATCGCGACGCCCGAACACAATTACTCCGTGCCAGGTGTTCTAAAAAACGCAATTGACTGGGCTTCGCGACCGTACGGCGATAACTCTTTTGAAGACAAGCCTGTTGCCATAATGAGCGCGTCGACGGGAATGCTCGGCGGCGCTAGGGCTCAATATCATTTAAGACAGACGCTTGTCTCCCTCAACATGCATCCAGTTAACAAGCCAGAAGTAATAGTAACCTTTGCAAGCGAAAGAATTGACAAAAATGGCATACTAAGAGACAAAGAGACACGAAAACTCATCAAGGAACTTCTCAAGAGCTTAACCGCTTGGACCCAAAGGCTTAAACAAAGATAAACTGGAAAGCTCCTTATCAAATTTCGAGAGATCCTGTAAGAAGTCATAAATGCAGAATTGTACAACAAAACTTGCGATAACCATGAAATCCAAATTCACCTACGTGGGAATACGCGTGACGAATGTGCAGAAGTCCATTGATTTCTACACAAAATTGCTCGGCATGAAGGTTGTGGGTCGCGGCAAGAACGAGCAGAGCAAAGGAGAATTTGTGGCTTTAGCAAGTCAAGAAGGCGGCTTCATTCTAGAGCTAAACTACTACGAGAAAAGCAGTCCATATTACACCAAGTACACCGTGGGAGAAGGATTAGACCATCTTGCCTTCGGAGTTGACGATCTAGACAAAGCCCTGAAAGAGGCCAAATCTGCAGGATACCCAACCATCCTCGAAATGAAGACAGAAGGCGCACGATGGGCATACATAGAGGACCCAAACGGCATCTGGATCGAACTGTTCAAAGCAACCGGTAGTTAGCATGACTCAACTATAGCATCCGACGAAGCCGATTTCTTATATACTTAAAACATTGAGAAGAAGTGCAGGAGGAATATAGCAATGTTTGTGCACACAAGCATTCGAACAAGCAACATGGACAAGTCGATTGACTTCTACACGCGGTTGATGGGACTCAAACTTCTTGGTCGCCGCGAGATACCGCAGAACAACGCTGAAATCGCTTTTCTGCAAGACACAGAAGGCAAAGGCTCCAAGCTTGAATTGACGTTTTACAAGAAGCAGAAGAAGTTTATTCAAGCCGAATACGAAGAACGAGTATTCGACCACATTGCGTTTGAAATTAAGGATATGAAGAAGACTATCTCCGCTCTTCGAAAAGAGAAGGTCACAATTACAGATGAGCCGTTTAAGCTGGGTCCAATAGGACCGTTGATAGCTTTTATTGAAGACCTAGATGGAACCTTAATTGAACTGATAGAAAGAAAATAGCGTGAATTCAAGACGCGTGTCTCTGGATTATGTTGGTTTCTGTAATATTGTTCTAGAGGAAACACTCCTTTAGAATCTGGCTGGCTCTGTTTTCTTAACGAGAACTATAGAAAGGAGTTATAGAGCATTTTGTCAGTTGCAAACGCACCGCACAAACGTCGAGATCACCTCTACATTATGGCAGAGATATTGGAAGTTGCCATAGACGGAGCCCTAAAGACTCAGGTCATGTATCGAGCCAACCTCAGCTTCGCCCAACTGAACGAATACTTGAAACTCATGGTGGAGCTGAAACTGTTGGAAACCGTCAGGAACACTGAGAAAACATTCTATAAGACCACCCAAAAAGGCATGCGTTATCTCCAAAGCTATCGAGAGATACGAGACCTGCTGAAGAAAGAGCGCAGCGGTAACGACCCAAACAATGGAAACGGGGTCTACCTAGTAAAGCGTGGCTCACAAGTCATCTGCAGCAAAGGACCATTTTATTAAACCATAGCGGTTCCGCCGCTCAGCAACATGTGACTCTGATAAGCAGTTTCTCCAAACTAGCTGTAATAGTTTCACTTTGCTCACTGTAAACCATTGACTTCCTTTCCATCTCAATGCTTATGAAGGCTGCATCTCAACATCTAATTTCCTCGAACTGTTGTGATCTCATTGATAACCCTAAGTGAGCAAGCGTTATCCTTCGGTGTTCAAAGCATTGACCACACTTTTCCTGGCTTCAAACTGGGCGAATTTGTCGTTTTGTATGGACATCCTTTTTGGAAACCCTTGATTTTTAGGCTGTGCGTTCATTGTCAACTTTCAAAAGAGAAGGGCGGGTTCGATTCTTCAGTCATTTTTGTAGATGGAGGAAACACATTTAACCCATATTTAATCTCTGCTGTTGCCCGAGAATTTGATTTAGATCCCAGATTAGCGTTGGAGCGGGTGTTTGTTTCACGGGCTTTTACAGCATATCAACTTTCGGCTCTTATTCTAGAAACATTGGAAGGCGCCCTGAAACATTACAGGTCAAAGCTGGTTCTAATCTCCGAGATTATCAGTTTGTTTCTGGACCGAGACGTGCCAACACGAGAAGCGTTAGAGATTTTCAACAAAATGATTTTTCATCTTGCTGACCTTGCAATCAAACGCAATGTAATTGTGGCAGCCACAAGCTCTAACGGCGAACGTTCTAGAAGGCTTGTCTTTCTCGAGTCTATTATGTTTGGAAGAGCAAGCACAATCGCAAGAGTCAATGAATCTAGAGGCAGGTTGCAGTTAACTATTCAAGACCATTGCTTTCCTGAATCTCTTACAGTTGATGTCTTGCGTAATGAGCCAACTTTGGAAAAATTTGTGGAGGCATGAACGCTGGGGCGAACAGTTGTTTCGTATAGGCAGGTTTTGGAAGGAGAAATAGCCGTGTGGGAAGGGTTCAGAAAGGCGCTTAGAATGCGCGACGCTGAAGCATTTGATAGAATGATGAACGCTTGCAGACTGCACGCTTCCGCCGCCAGCATGGCAACAAGGCCAGTTCTGTTCGAGGCGATGGTGATGTCTATTCTATTGGAGCAGCAGAAAGCTATCATGGAGCTGGCTGAAAAACTTGACCGAATTGAAAAGCGACTTCATCAGCCTTAACCCCTTGCGTGGCTGGATTTTAGATTTATATCCCTCAGCATTTGGCGAGATGACTGTTTGGCTGATAACAGAGAAAGGCGACAGAGTCAAGTTCATTGATGAATTTCTTCCGAAAATTTATGTTTCA
>Ga0315308_1001922_pt1 | contig 11816 bp, 14 predicted proteins | sample TDP3_MG_FD_203078 | JGI IMG/M metagenome (GOLD analysis project Ga0315308, IMG submission 203078) | Freshwater sediment microbial communities from Lake Towuti, South Sulawesi, Indonesia - TDP3 | ecosystem: Environmental > Aquatic > Freshwater > Lake > Sediment | place: Indonesia: South Sulawesi... | reverse complement strand
CAGCCTCTGGGCTGGTCATCATTGAGGAGACGAAGGTTCCAGCCATTGAGAACACTCCAACACCTATGAATATTCCACCGATGATTCCCCAAACGATCAGCCACAGTACATATATGAATGCTCTTTTGAACGCGGTTCCCCAAGGCATCGCCATCTTAACGCACCTAAACTAGAAGTTTGTATTGAACACGCTTATAAGAACTGAAGGTGGGGGCGCGGAGCCCTATGAAGCTGCCAGATCTCGATGCGCTCAGCAATGACGCCAATAAGTTTAAGCCCTCTCAGGCGAACTAACGTCACTGGGCAATGAAGAAAGCTGGTATTGAGGAAAGTGATTAATGACTGATGAAACCAGATCTGAGCCATTTGTCATGGCGATGAACAATTTCATGACATTTTCTGGGCGTTCAGACGTATTCCGGCTTCAGAGCATTTCATGTGATCCGGTAATGGTGTTCATCGATATGAGAAAACCCTTGCTTTGAAAGCGAGGGCAAGCTAGAAGTTTTGGAAGTTTGCTTCTATCGCAGCTCCTTCCCTTTTGATTCTGCTCTTAAGCTCGTCTAGTTTGCATTCACATTTTGATACATCTGCGATAGCATGCCATTCTGCCGATTCTCCCCTCTTGAGAGTTCGTGATTCCGTCGATAGCAAGTCCACTCTGTTGTTGGCTAGAACTGCCGCGACTCGAGCGAGGGCCCCTGGAGCGTCTCTTAGAGTTATCTGTAATTCTGCAAGCTTCGCTTCAGGGTCAGCGAACGGAACGATTCTTATGTCCTTTCTTTCAAGATCGGCTACAAGCATAACGTACATGCCTTCTCTGAGACCCAACGCGTCACGGATCGATGAAGGCATCAGTACTCTTCCTCTACTGTCTATGCGTACAATCTCGGACATCCTCACCGCTATACCCCTCATCTAGGTGTTCGGGAAAGCTTTATATAAGCTATGTGTATATTGTGGGCTTCAACCCACTATTTGCCCACAGGTGTCCAAGGTGAATTGGAGGTCTAGCCTTCACAAAGCTTCAGACTCCAGATGGAACTAAAGACTATCTGCCCGCTGAAGTGAAGTATCAAAGATACATTGAAGAGAAACTCAGAGAGTCTTTCACCCTTTGGGGTTACGAAGAAGTTCGCTCCCCGGCTATAGAGTATCTCGAGACCCTATCGACGGATCTAGGTTCTGAGCTTGCTCAGAGCATGTTCAAGTTTCAAGACTTTGACGGCCGAATGTTGGCGTTGAGACCGGAAATGACCACGCCTGTCGCGAGGATGATAACGACGAGAATGTTCTCAACGCCGGAGCCTATTCGCCTATTCTACATATCGAATGTCTTCCGGTATAGCCGCTCCTATGTTGAGCGAGGCAGAGAATTCTGGCAGGCTGGAGTCGAGCTCATCGGACGCGATGGCGATCGAGCCGATGGAGAGGTCATCTCTCTACTGGCTTCATCTCTAAAAGGGCTCGGGTTGAATGAAGTGAGATTGGACCTCGGTCATGCTGGGCTCTTCAAAGAGGTACAAAAATCGGCGCGCCTCGATCCCGAGAAGGAACGGGTCTTCCGAACATTAATCGGACGGAGAGACCAGCTAGAATTGCAGAAATTCATGTCAAAGAATGATTTCCCTTCAGACTTGAAGAAGCTCATTTTAGAACTGTGTGAAGTCAGGAAGCTAAGAGAAGCAGCATCAGCTCTTGATAGGCGATCTGGCTTCCGAAAAGCGAAACGATTCACGAAAGCTCTTTCAGCGGTGGCGGATGTCCTGTCTGATTATCATCTTGAAGACAAAGTCTATTTTGATTTCTCGCTTACCAGGCGAATCGAATACTACACGGGAATAGTCTTCGAGGCCTCCGTTCCAGAATTTGGGTTCTCCATCGGCGGAGGAGGTCGATATGATGACCTCCTCTGGAAATTGAGCGAGATTCGGACTCCAGCGGTAGGATTCGCGATAGAGATAGAGAAGTGTTTGCAGGCGCTTCAATCTCAACGTTCCAAATTATCAACCCTTCCGGATGATATCGTTCGTGTCTTGGTGAGCTCGACCTCAAATGAGCGAGCGGTTGAAACTGTGAGTCTTCTGCGTGAGTCAGGAGTGGTCGCAATGGCAGACCTGGTGGATCGAACTGGGAAGAAACTCATAGAATGCGGAAAACTGGCGAGAATGAACTATGTTGTCATCGTGGAATCTGATGCGAAGAAACCGTTGGTCATATATGACGTCAGGTCAGGCTTGAAAAAACGCCTATCGGTCAAGAGTTTGCTCCGAGAGGTCTGCAGGAGTAGGGATTGATGAAAGGCAAGATTAGAATAGCGGTACCCAACAAAGGAAGACTAAAACAACCAATTATAGACATTCTCAGGAGATCAGGGGTCAAGATACTACAGCGAGAGAGGGTCTACGACTGCGAGACCTCTAACTCTAGATTTCGAGTATCTTTCATGAGAGCATTCGATATTCCACTCTATGTTCAGTACGGCGCGGCGGACGTAGGCTTCACTGGACATGATATCATAGTTGAGCGAGATGCTGATGTTCTCGAGCTCTTGGATGTCGGTTTCGGTCGATGTAATCTGGTTGTGGCTGTTCCAAAGAACTCACGGATAAGGACTATCGAAGACATTACGGAGGTTCCTCGCGTTGCCACAGAATACCCGAATACGAGCCGAAAATTCTTTGCGAGCAAAGGCAAGCAGGTTGAGATCCTCACAGTTAGGGGAGCGACTGAGCTGGCACCTATGTTAGGGCTGGCTGAGATAATAGTGGATGTCTCAACAACGGGAGAAACTTTAGCGAAGAATAACCTGAGACAAGTCGCGGTTGTCCTTGAATCGTCCTGTCGATTTGTTTGCAATAAGATTGCGTACAGAACATTTGAGCGGGAGGTTAGAGAGCTCATTGACAGGCTGAAGGCCAGAGAAGGATGAGTGTATGAAGATACTGACTGATCGACAGTTTGAGGAAAAACTCCTAAGGAAGGTAGTGAACCGAGGAATATTTGACTTCGATTCAGTATTCCCTGATGTCGAGGGCATAGTGAAGGATGTGGCGACAGATGGCGATGACGCCGTCATACGTTACACAAAGAAATTCGATGCGGTGAATCTAACAAGAGACAGGATGAAGGTCGGAGAGCGTGAGATTGAGGAGTCCTTCAGCAGACTCACACAAAGTGAGGTTGAAGCGCTAAAAAGAGCTATTAAGAACATACAGCGTTTTCACAAGGCGCAGTTGAAGTTATCATTCTCTCTCAAAATCACTACAGGAGTTAAAGCTGGAAGAGCGGTTAGACCTCTATCCTCTGTAGGCATATATGCGCCTGCAGGAAGAGCCCCGTATCCCTCTTCTGTTCTTATGTGCGCTGTTCCCGCAAAAGTTGCAGGTGTGAAGAGGATACTCGTATGTTCGCCGCCGACCCGGAACGGTGATGTCGACCCGAAGACCATCGTAGCAGCGAAGCTAGCTGGCGCCACGGATTTATTCAGAGTGGGAGGCCCCCAAGCGATAGCCGCGATGGCTTATGGGACTCAGACCATTGAGCGAGTTGACAAGATAGTTGGCCCAGGTAATGTCTTTGTAACGGCCGCAAAAATTCTGGTCAGAACGAAGGTTGCAATAGATTTTCCGGCCGGACCAAGTGAGATCCTTGTTTTGGCTGACGAGACCGCGAATCCGAAGTCTATAGCACTCGACCTAATAGCCCAGACAGAACATGATCCTTACGCAGTTGGAATACTGATGACCACATCCAAGAGAATCGCCGAGGCTGCAATCGCAGTAATAGATAGGGAGTTGAAGTTGCTCCCTAGACGAAGCATAGTGAAAGCAGCTTTGGTTAAAAGAGGGGCTATCATCTTAGTGAAATCTCTTGATAGAGCCATAGACTATGCGAATCTCATAGCGCCGGAGCACCTAGAGATCATGACAAGGGACCCTTGGAGAATCTTCAATCAAGTTAGAAATGCTGGAGCAGTGTTTCTAGGGAAATACTCTCCAACAGCCTTGGGCGACTATTGTGCAGGAACAAATCACGTCTTGCCGACCGGCGGTTATGCCAGAATGTATTCAGGGCTTTCGGTTAATGATTTCTTAAAGACGATCGAGTTCCTACAGTGTACTAGGCAGGGCCTTGGTAAGTTGAAGGAGACTGCTGTTGCACTTGCAATGATGGAAGGACTTGAAGGACACGCAAAATCGATTGTTTCAAGGTAGTGAAAGAGATGGACGTAAAGAGAATGGCACGAAGTGAAGTGTACAAGGTAGTTCCTTATGAAGCTCCATTTGTCGACCTCAAGGAGCGGCGAAGGATCGTTAAGCTCGACCTTAATGAGAACCTGCTGCTCCCGAACAGGCTGATGCGAGGGCTATTGCTGAGAGCATGTCAAGACGTTGACTTAAGGTTCTACCCGTCGCCGTACGGTGCATTGGCTGCAGACGCCATATCGGATTTTCTAGGTTTCAACAGGTCTTGTATCTTCGTTGGAAACGGTGGAGACGATGTGTTGGGCTCTATAGCGAGGACGTTTATTGGAAAAGGGTCCAAGGTCGTGATCGTTGAGCCAACATTTTCGGTCTACGCGAATCTTACGAGAACGTATGGAGGTCGAGAACTGCCGGTGCACCTTCAAAGCGATTTCAGTCTAGATGTTGACGCAGTGATCAGACGGTGCGGTAGAGGAGCAGTTCTGCTTTTTATCTGCTCTCCAAACAATCCAACGGGAAACCAGTTCGACAGCCAAGACCTCAAGAAAATCATTCGTAACTTCGACGGCATTGTTATCTTGGATGAAGCCTATGGAGAGTTCAGTAAGTACAGCACGGTAGAATGGACTAGAGATTTTGATAATCTGATAGTTCTGAAGACTTTCTCTAAAGCATTCGGCATGGCAGGGATTCGTCTAGGCTGTCTTGTATCAAATAGATCAATCGTAACCTGTGTAAAGCGAGTTGCTCCTCCTTTCAATGTGAACGCCGTGTCGGAGCAGTTAGTCAAACTCGTCCTTGAAAACTCGAAGTACTTCAAGCGATATGCAGAACGCGTAATAAAAGAAAGAGATCGGTTGCTTTCGAGACTCGCTGGAATCAAAGAAGTAACCCCATATCCTTCTGAAACGAACTTCGTTCTCTTCAAAATCACTCGCGGCCAACTCTCATCATCGAGCGTGACAAAAGCGCTCAGGAGACGCGGTGTCCTTGTAAAAGATTTCGGATCAAATTCACTACTGAAGAATTGCATCAGAGTAACTGTAGGACCCCGCAACATAAATGAGAGGTTCATCGATGCGCTCAGAGAAGTTATGGAGGGTTAGCATGGTGAAGCATGTAACTAAAGAAAGAGAGCTTCAGAGCAGTTCTAAGGGAACGCGCCGCCCCTTTGTAATATCGGAGAGGAAGGCCAGATCTCAAAGAAAGACCGACGAGGTTGAGGTGACTGTTGCCCTAAATATGGACGGAAAAGGGAAGTCGAACATCAGCACAGGAACACAATTTCTCGATCATGTTTTGGGAACGCTGGCGAAGCACGCTTTATTTGACCTCGACATAGAAGCCGCTGGAGACTTGAAGCATCATATCTGTGAAGATGTTGCATTGGCCCTAGGCGAAACTCTGAGCAAAGCTTTAGCTGAAAAGAGAGGCATCAGAAGATTCGGCTCAGCATATGTTCCAATGGAGGATTCTCTAGCCAGGGCGGTTGTTGATCTTGGTGGAAGACCTTATGCCAATCTTCAGTTTAAGTTCGCTTCGAAGGAGATAGAAGACTTAACGACAGAAGACATTGAACATTTCTTCCATTCGCTAGCAATGGCGTGTAAACTAGACCTACACATAGCCATTCTTTATGGAGAAAACGATCACCACAAAGTGGAGGCAGCAACAAAGGCGCTTGGACTTGCATTGAGAGAAGCTGTTGCCTACGAGGCTCGAGCTCTTTCCGAAATTCCCAGTACAAAAGGGGTACTTTAAACAGTGCCAACTATTTCGATAGTGGACTACGGAGTGGGAAACCTCAGAAGCGTCAAGAAAGCTCTCGAGAGGGCTGGCGCAAAAACCTTAATCACTTCAGATCGAAAGAGTCTAAGAAGATCTGACGCGATCGTTCTCCCAGGAGTTGGAGCTTTCAGAGAGGCGATGAAGAACTTACTGCCGATAGCGGAGCTGCTGAAGCAGCTTGCCAAAGATGGTGCGCTGACTTTAGGGATTTGCCTCGGTCTCCAGCTGCTTTTCACGAGGGGTCTTGAGGGCGGCGAGACAAGGGGTTTGGACTTGATCAAAGGAGACGTGGTTAAGCTTCCGGATACTGTAAAGCTTCCACATATCGGCTGGAACAACGTGGAGATCGCTCGAGAGTGCTCCATTCTCAAAGGCGTTCCGAATCTTTCCCATGTTTATTTCGTTCACAGTTATGTTTCCCGTCCTGTAAGCCGCAAAGATGAGATCGCTTATACGAAATATGGCGTGAAGTTTCCTTCGGTATTTGCCAGAAAAAATATTTTCGGAACTCAGTTTCATCCTGAGAAAAGTAGCAAAGTCGGACTGAAGATTCTAAAGAATTTCGTATCGATATCGAAGAGGTAGTTGAGTTGCTCGTTATCCCAGCTGTTGATGTGATGCAAGGAAAGTGCGTTCGACTCCGCCAAGGTAGCCCATTCCAACGCAAGATCTACAGTGAGGATCCGGTTCAAATCGTCAAGAAGTTCTCAGATGAGGGAGCTGAACTGATCCACCTCGTAGATCTCGATGCAGCTCTAGGAGTAGGACAGAACCACGAGATTGTACGAAGATGCATCGAACCCGGAATCACGAAGATACAGGTTGCCGGAGGAATTCGAGGCATGGAGAAAGCTCAATCGGTCTTGAAGCTTGGCGCATACCGAATAGTGTTTGGAACGATTGTCGCCAGACATCCAGAGTTCGTAAGTGATATTGCCAGAAGATACGGTGCGGATAGAGTCGCAGTGGCGGTGGACGCTAGAGGAGAGAAGGTGAGTATTGATGGGTGGACGCAGCAACTTGATGTTAACTACCTAGAGTTTGCCAAGTCTATGGAATCGACTGGCGCATGTGCATTGATCTTTACACAGATCGACGTAGATGGAACTCTAGAAGGTTGCAGAGTCGCGGAGGTGGCCAAGATTCTGAGAACTGTCAGAATCCCGGTCATAGCTTCCGGCGGCATAGGTGAACTCTCGGATTTAGTTGCTCTCTCTAAACTCGGGGTTTCCGGCGCCATCGTCGGAACCGCCCTTTACGAAAGGAGGTTTACATTGAAAGATGCCGTGAGAGCTGTTGGATATGTTGACTAAGAGGATAATTCCTTGTCTCGATGTTAAAGACGGCAAAGTCGTTAAAGGCATCCACTTCAGAAACCTGAGGGTCGAAGGAGATCCGGCCAGACTTGCCGCGATATACGAGGAGCAGAATGCGGATGAGATAGTGTTTCTTGATATAACTGCTTCTTATGAAAAGAGAGGTACCCTCCTGAAGGTTGTGCGCAAAACTGCAGATACAGTCTTCATCCCTTTTACAGTCGGGGGAGGTATCCGAAATCTGAAAGACATCCGAAACGTGCTTAACGCGGGAGCTGACAAGGTCTCGATCAATACCGCAGCCGTCATGAAGCCCCAATTGATTAAGGAGGCTTCTGAGACGTTTGGCAGACAATGCATTGTGGTTGCGATCGACGCAAAAAGGACCTATGTTCGAAAGGCCCCTCAACCCAAGACCCTCGGAGAGAATTCTAGGAACAACTTATGGTGGGAAGTATACATCGAAGGAGGAAGAGTTAGAACCGGCATGGACGCACTAAAATGGGCGAGAAGAGTCGAGGCGCTTGGCGGTGGCGAGATTCTCCTAACTAGTATGGATTGTGACGGTACGCAGTCTGGATACGATATACCGCTCACTCGAACGGTAGCTGAGATGACGAATATACCGATAATTGCTAGTGGAGGGGCTGGCTGCCCTGAGCATATACTCGAGGTCTTCACCGAAGGGCGAGCTGATGCAGCGCTCGCAGCATCTATCTTTCACAGATCCCAGTACTCTATCAATGCAGTGAAAGAGTTCCTTCGCGAGAGAGGAATTTGCGTTCGAATATAATCGTTGACAAGGTGATTGCGACGCTACGGTTGAATAAGGCTGAGATGGAGCGGTTCGTTAAACAAGTAGACTTTAGAAAAATGAACGGTCTCGTCCCGGTAGTTGTCCAAGACACTTCAACGGACGAGGTACTGATGCAAGCATTCATGGACAGGAAAGCGTTGCGATTGACGTTGAGTACCGGAAAAATGCACTTCTGGAGTCGAACCCGAGGTAGGATCTGGCTTAAAGGAAGTGAGTCGGGGCATTTCTCACTCATGCAGAACGCCATTCTAGACTGCGACTCGGACGCAATCCTGTTCAAGGTGCAGCAGATCGGCGCATGTTGCCACACTGGAAAAGAAACATGCTTCCATAAGCCTGCGCGACTAAAGGAAGCGCGAAGGACGGACGGTAGGATACTGGAGAGAATTTTCGAAGTCATAATGGAACGAATCAGGAATCCTAAAGAAGAATCGTACGTATCAAGGCTCTTTAGAGAAGGAGATGATGCCGTTCTGCAAAAGATCGGTGAAGAGGCCTGCGAACTGATAATTTCCACCAAAGATGGAAAAGAAGGAGAGATCATCTCCGAAGCGACGGACCTAGCCTTTCATCTCTTGATTCTCCTTGCATCAAAGGGGATTCAACTAAAAGAGATATTTGAAGAACTGAATTCACGTCATGAAGTAAAAACATCGTCGGAGCGGGGATACAACTCGAAAGAAGATTACACGTGAGGCGATGCTGGCAAAGGCTTATATGATTCAAAAAGTTCAGGGCATGATTGAACAAAAGATATAGAAATAGAATTGAGAGGGTCGCTGCATGAAGGAACTGAGAATTACGAGTCCCGCATTTCAGAATAACGGTGTTATCCCAAGGAAGTATACATGCGATGGGGATGATGTGAATCCGCCTTTGAACATTGAGGGTATACCGAGAGAGGCGAAGAGTCTCGTCCTTATAGTTGATGACCCAGACGCTCCGATGGGGACATTTGTTCATTGGGTTGTCTGGAACATCTCTCCAAAAGAGAGAATAGAGGAAAACAGTGTTCCCGGAGTCGAAGGACTGAACGATTTTAGGAAACATTCATACGGGGGACCTTGCCCACCTTCAGGTACACACAGATATTTCTTCAAGATCTATGCTCTAGACGCGAAACTAGATCTCATCACAAACTCTAGAAAGGAAGATGTAGAAAACGCGATGGAAGGCCATATACTGGCAAGAGGAGAGATCGTAGGGCTATACCGTAGAAGATGACATCCAAAAGCAGATTCTGAGACAACAAGAAAGCTTGGACGATGAATTGAACGATGTATCTTCATTACTGATAAGTGAGATCAGAGTTCTAGAATCAGCGCAGAATAAGTTCGCCGACCCCGATACAGAGACCGATCAGTACAAGCCCCACTAGCATTAATCTAAAACCGATTCTAGTGTTTCTCCTTCGACTTTCTTCCTCTTTCGCGACTTCTTGGCTCTCAGCGTGTCTTCTCGTAGTGAATTTTAGGAGGCTGAGTTTAGGAAGTCCGGCGGCGAGAACGCCGCCTATGCTAAGTAAGGCTGCTCCTCCTAGAAACAGAGCGTCAACTAGACTCCGAAGGTTGAAAGATGAGATGAAGAACGTTATGAGCACAACGGCAACTATTATGAGACCTAACATTCTTGAATTTGGACTAATCTTGCGCATAACCGATCCTTCTATCAGCGGAAAAAGAAGATTCCAATGGCGATCGAGACTGCAATTATAACGAAGAAGAGAAGGATAAAGGGAAGCAAAGTAGTTTGAAGCGCTGCAATCGTTATCGCAACGTAGTCTTTCCAATCAAGTCTTGGTTGCTCCTTTTTCCTTTCTTCTCTTCCTGTTTGTTCTTTCTCAGTCACTACATGCACCTTTGCACTATCAGGCTGGTGTGGCTATGCTGTCCCAAATGATCGTTACTTTACCAAGTGGCATGCGACGTAGTGGTCCTTTCTGACCTCGATTGGTTGGGGCTCTTCTTCTTTGCATGCGGGTATCATCTTAGGACATCTCGGGTTGAATCTGCAGCCTGAGGGAGGATTGACAGGGCTGGGCACATCTCCTCCTAGGACGATTCGTTCCCTACTGATCTCCGGGTCCGGGATCGGAATCGCTGCGAACAGGGCTTGCGTGTATGGATGTAGTTGACTTCGGAAGAGTTCTGCTTTCGAGGCTATTTCAACGATCTTGCCCAGGTACATGACAGCTATTCTTTCGCTCATGTGTTTGATTACACTGAGATTATGAGAGATGAAGAGGTAGGTGAGACCTAGCTTCCTTTGGAGATCTTGCAACATGTTTAGCGTTTGAGCTTGAACTGAGACATCCAGCGATGATGTGGGCTCATCCAAGACTACGAACTCAGGGTTCAGTGATAATGCTCTAGCAACGCCTATTCTCTGCCGTTGCCCTCCGCTGAACTCGTGAGGGAATCTGTTCATATGGTCTTCTGATAGACCTACTATGAGCAGAAGCTCTAGAACTCTTCGGCGAAGTTCTAAGCCTTTGGCGATGCCGTTCACGAGCATAGGTTCACCTACTATGTCTTTGATGGTCATTCTTGGGTTCAATGATGCGTAGGGATCTTGGAAGACTATCTGCATCTTCGGCCTCAACTTAATCATCTGTTTATCATCGATCCTAGCTATGTCTTCACCTTCAAAGAGAATTTCACCGGCTGTTGGCTCTATCAACCGTAGAATGCATCGGCCGACAGTTGTTTTCCCGCACCCAGATTCCCCGACAAGCCCCATGGTTTCCCCTTTCCCAATCTTGAAGGAGACCCCGTCGACAGCATATACGTAGCCCACTGTTCTGCCGAGGATGCCGCCGCGAATGGGAAAGTGTTTCTTTAGGTCCTTGACTTCTAGGAGTGTCTCTGCTGTTGACATCGTCTCCAGTCCTCAATTCTCCCTTTGGCCATAAAGATAGCAGGCTACGAAATGTCCTTCTTCAGGTTCGAACATCTGCGGCCTCTCTTTCTTGCAAATATCCATGACATATGGGCATCGCGGGTGAAAACGACATCCAAGTGGTGGATAAATCAGGTTCGGAACAGAGCCGGGTATTATTTCGAGTCTCTCCATTTCTTTATGAAGCTTGGGAATCGATCTCAGTAGACCTTGCGTATATGGGTGAAGAGGTTTTCTGAAGAGGGCCTTTGTGCCAGTGTACTCGACGACAACTCCCGCGTACATCACTCCAACTCTATCACACATCTCAGCGACTATTCCAAGATCATGCGTTATGATAAGTATCGATGCTCCAATCTCTTTCTTCAATTCGTTCAGCAACTGAAGGATTTGAGCTTGAACAGTCACATCTAGGGCTGTTGTCGCTTCATCTGCGATAAGTAGGCTCGGTCCACAAGAAAGAGCCATAGCGATCATAGCTCTCTGTCGCATCCCACCACTCAGCTCGTGAGGGTACTGTTTGACAACTCGCTCCGGGTACGGCATCCTCACAAGCTTCAGGGTTTCAATAGTCTTCTTGAGAGCCGCTTTCTTGACGTCACTCTTCGAAGGCTTCGGAGGATCGATCATCTTCTTATCCAGTTCTTCAATCTTCGACTTGAAGTCTCGAGCTGCGCCGGAGGTAGGATCCAGTTTCTCCAGTTTCCCTTGCAACTCTTCGATCTTCATCGCTAGAACTTCTTTTCTAAGGTCTTGATGAAGTAGGATGACTTCTGAGATCTGGTCTCC
>Ga0315308_1001919_pt1 | contig 11821 bp, 9 predicted proteins | sample TDP3_MG_FD_203078 | JGI IMG/M metagenome (GOLD analysis project Ga0315308, IMG submission 203078) | Freshwater sediment microbial communities from Lake Towuti, South Sulawesi, Indonesia - TDP3 | ecosystem: Environmental > Aquatic > Freshwater > Lake > Sediment | place: Indonesia: South Sulawesi... | reverse complement strand
TAAAATCGAGAGTTATTATTGTGCAATCTGTTAGAGTAAATGGAGAGTTCCTCCGACAAGGGTTAGCCGAGCTTGAGTTATCGGAGAAAATTAACCGCGCCAGAATTATTCTCATCAAGCCTAACTTAAATGCCGGTACTCTTTACAAAAGTGGATCGGGCGTGGTGGCCAGGTCTCAATTGCTGGAGATGATTATTGCATATATCAAGGCTTGTAATGATAAATGCAAGATCTACATAGTTGAATCTGACGACGCCTCTGCTAAATTTGAGTACCAAGGATATGATAAATTGATGAAAAAGTACGACAGGGTCGAACTTTTGGATTTGGCGAGAGATAAGCAGCGAAGAGTAAATATTCAAAATCGCTGTTTTTTTGAGACGATTGATTTATCAGAAAAGTTATTAAACAGCGACTTCTTTATCTCCTGTGCCGTAATGAAAACTCATCCCCTGACGACCATAAGTGGAATTCTAAAAAATCAATTGGGCTGCTTGTCAGAACCTGGCAAGCGAAGATACCATCCATTCTTGCCCAAAGTCTTGTGTGATTTGAACAAAGTAATTAAGCCAGATTTATGCGTGATGGATGGAAGCCCGGGGTTAGAGGGACACGGCCCCATTCATGGCACGCCAAAAGATATCGGACTTGTACTATTTGGAAACGATCCTGTGGCTACAGATTCGGTATCAGCCTACTTAATGGGATTTAATCCCTACAGGATATCCCATCTGAAATCAGCAAATAAGTTTGGATTAGGTGAGCTAAATTTGGATAAGATTTCTATTGAAGGGGGGAACCTGTTTGAGCTAAGAGAGAATTTTGAGTTCTCTCCTTTGGGGAAGTGGGCAATGATACATATTGGGCTATTTATTCAAAGAATAGGATACTATCTTTTCGAATTCGGGCACGGAATTTATGCCAAGAGAGGCTGATTTTGAAGATACCTTTGGTTGACCTTAAAACACAATATAAGTCCATTAAGCGAGAAGTGGATTTTGCAATCCAAACCGTTATCGATGAAAGTGCTTTTACCTTAGGCAAATACGTAGAAAGATTTGAGAGGAGTTTTGCTAAATATTGCGGAACAAAATACTGTATAGGTGTAAGTTCCGGAACCGATGCCTTACATCTGGCTTTACGTGCATGTGGAATTGGCCGAGGAGATGAGGTAACTACAGTTCCAAATACCTTTATCGCCACCGCCGAAGCTATCTCGATGACGGGCGCCAAACCCGTATTCGTAGACATCGATGAGCAAACCTATAATATGGACGCAGAAAGACTTAGAGAATATTTAGAACACAGGAATCTGCCGAAGGCGGTGATCCCTGTTCATTTATATGGTCAACCTTGTAATATGGATACAATATTGAAGATTGCTAAACAGTACAACCTCAAAGTAATAGAAGATGCCTGCCAAGCACACGGGGCACTTTACTATAGTTCAAGGTCCAGAATGCGGGACGTAAAAAACAGATACCAGGCGTCACTACTCAGTCACCACTCAAAAACCCACAGTCCAAAACCCATCACCAATTACCAATTACCAGTCACCGGTCACCGGTCACCAGTTGGTATTGGTACCATGGGCGATGCAGGGTGTTTCAGCTTTTATCCTGGTAAAAATCTGGGGGCATACGGCGATGGAGGAGCAATCATTACTAATAATCCTGAGATAGCTCAAAAGTTAAGACTACTTAGAAATCATGGGCAAGAGTCGAAATATAGACATCTAATTGAAGGTTACTGTAACAGATTACATGCCATGCAAGCTGCTATTCTATCAGTGAAGTTAAAAAGGCTCGACGAATGGAATCAAAGACGGAGGGAGAATGCTTTAATTTATGATCAACTGCTGGAGGATACTGGTATAATTCCGCCCTACGTGGACGATAAGGTCAAGCATGTGTATCACCTTTATGTAATAAGAATTAAAAACAGAGATACTCTACGCACAGCACTCAAATCAAAAGGTATTGCAACTGGGATTCATTACCCAATCCCCCTACATCTGCAGCCAGCATATGCCTATTTAGGCCATAAACCAGGAGATTTTCCTATAACAGAAAGAGTTGCAAATGAGATATTGTCATTACCTATGTTTCCAGAATTAACACCAGAACAGATTGAATATATTGTAAAGCAAATTAAAGATTTTGGATCGTTTAAGTCCATTCACTCGGTTGAGTCGGTTTAGGCAGTTAGGTACGTTAGAGCCAAATTAATGGAAATAACGGAATAAACAAACCTGAGCGGCAAAACAAAGAAACGTATAGCGTGAAAGGCATATACACATGACGCGCCAACTGGATAAACTCACGGAAGCTAAAAGCATTACTAATATAGTTCCATTGGTCGATAATAGACAATCGGCAAGGAATGCTTTCTTAATTAAAAGACTCATGGACATTGTTTTGTCTTCTTTAATGTTACTATTTTTATCTCCTTTGTTTGCTGTAGTTGCTCTTCTGATAAAACTCGGCCCGCCGGGACCGGTAATTTTTAGACAAACCCGAGTTGGTAAAGGAAGCAAGCACTTCACTTGTTATAAATTTCGGTCAATGATTGATGGCAGTGACGATACTGCTCATAAGAAGTACATACGCGGACTTCTACAAGGAGAATCGGTTATTCCCAAGGATAATGGTAGAGAAAAACTATTCAAATTAATAGATGATCCGAGAATTACATCAATTGGTCGTTTACTAAGAAAAACAGGGATAGATGAACTTGCTCAGCTTTTTAATGTTTTAAAGGGTAATATGTCACTTGTTGGGCCTCGCCCTCCTATTCCTTATGAAGTAGAGATGTTTGCCGATTGGCAAAAACAGAAACTCGCAGTAATGCCGGGGATTACCGGTTTATGGGTAATAAGCGGAAGGAATAAATTAGGGTACAAAGAATCTATTGAACTTGACATAGAATATATAAAGCACTGGTCCCCGTGGTTTGATATAAAGATTTTATTAAAAACAATCCCAGCAGTTCTCATACGCAGGGAAGCAGGATAAGGGATAGACATAGATGAAGCGACATCTGTATTTATCAAAAGATATTTGCGTTCATCACAACAAAATCTGTATTTATCGAAGTAAATAAAGGAATTAAGAGATGATCAATGTAGGCATAGTTGGCTATGGTTATTGGGGTCCAAACCTGGTCAGAAACTTTGCGATGAATAAAAAATGTGAAGTTAGCACTATTTGTGAGCTGGACACAAAGAAATGGACGCTTATCAAGAGAAAATACCCGCATATTCCTACAACTAAAGATTACGAAGATTTGGTAAATAACCCTGCTATAGATGCTATTGTTATAGCCAGCCCTGTTCCTTCCCATTATCCATTAGCAAGGCGGGCACTTGAAAGGAGAAAACATGTCTTTGTAGAAAAGCCTTTAGCCACTAAAGTTGTCGAAGCCCAAGAATTAGTTGATTTGAGTAAGAAGAATGGCTGTATCCTCTTTGTCGACCATACCTTTGAATACAGCCCCCCTGTAATTAAGATAAAGGAAATCCTTGATAGTGGAGAGATTGGTGAGATTTATTATGTAGCTTCATCACGTATAAATCTAGGGCTGTTTCAACCAACTATATCCGTGATCTGGGATTTAGCCCCTCACGATTTCTCTATCCTCTTTTACTGGTTAAATGAAGAACCTGTAGAGATATCTGTTGTAGGAAAGGGTTTTATTCGAAAGGAAATTCCCGATGTTGTTTTCATAAATATGAAGTTTGCCTCTGGTATTACAGCGAATATTCACATTAGTTGGCTTTCTCCCATTAAATTAAGAAGGACAACGATTATAGGAAGTAAAAAGATGATTGTTTATGATGACACAGAGGAGATAGAGAAGGTAAAGATTTATGACAACAGCATTAATATTGAAGAGCCAGAAGATTTTGGCCAGTACCATCTCAGTTATAGAATGGGTAATATTGTTTCACCAAGATTAGAAACCGTTGAGCCTCTTAATAGAGCAGTAAGCCATTTTCTTGAGTGTATTGAGTTAGGAAAGACACCAAAGACTGATGGAGAGAATGGCCTGCGGGTCGTCCGGACTTTAGAATCTGCCGAAAGGTCATTTCGAGACAATGGAAATGTAGTCAGAAATATGAGTAAGTACAAAGCAACAACTGTGTTTATCTAAGTACTGTGATGAAGACAGATGAAAATATCAGCGTTCATCACCAATACTCATTAACGGAAGCAATAGCCCATGTTCAAAATCGGCGTTATCGGATGTAATTATTGGGGAAGAAATCTCTTGAGGAATTTCGTAGAAAATACTGACTGCCAAATCGCTGGTTGTAGCGATTGGCGTTCCTCAAACCTGAAACATATCAAAGATAGATATCCTTTCATACGCACTACTTTAGACCCATTAGAGTTGATAGATAACCCTAAGATTGATGCCTTAGTTATAGCCTCTGATATCTCTACCCACTACCCATTGGCAAGACAGGCCATTTTGAATGGGAAGCACCTTCTCCTTGATAAATTAATTGCCTCAACCAGCCAAGAGGCCGAAGAACTTGTAGAGTTAGCTCAAACCAAAGGAAATATATTAATGATAACAAACCCGCTTGAATATAGCCCTCCAGGAATCAAGATTAAGAGGATTATTGATGAAGGAAAGTTGGGCAAAATATACTATATAGCGTCATCTCGAATAAACTTAGGAATATATCGCCAGGATATAAATGTTATCTGGGATTTAGCCTCGCATGACATTTCTTTATATATTTACTGGTTAAACGCAGAGCCCATAAGGGCATGGGCAATGGGAAGGGCTGTTGCCTATGAGGGAAACTGTGATACGGCTATTATAAATATGGAATTTCCGTCAGGTACAATGGCAAATATCCAGATTAGTTGGTTAGCTCCGACTAAATTAAGAATGACGATTATTTCTGGCAGTAGGAAAATGTTAGTCTTCGATGATACGAAGAGCGGAGAAAAGATAAAAATCTATGACAGAGGGGTAGCTTTGAAAAATCCTCAAGACTTTGCTGAATTTCAACTTACTTATCGCGAGGGTGATGTAGTATCGCCAAAATTAGATACATATGAGCCTTTAAGCAAAACAATAGAGCATTTTCTCGAATGTATTAGAAAAAGGGAAAGACCGAGAACCAACGGGACAAAGGGCGTAAAGGTTATTAAAATATTAGAAGCGATAGAAAGGTCATTACTAAATGGTGGCGATATGGAGGAAGTTAAATGATATATCTAAATGTAGTAATCGGGAAAGAGGCAATTCTGGAAACACCTTATATTATTGGAAAGCCACCCAGAGGGAGGAAAGAAGGCGAATTAAAAACTATCATAGGTAAGAATGTTATCATTAGGCCATTTACCACCATTTATGCTGGGAATATAATTGGAGACAATTTCCAGACAGGCCAAGGTGTTTCCATAAGGGAAGATAACGACATAGGGAATAATGTGCAAATAGGCACGAATTCCGTACTGGAATTTGGTAATAAAATAGGCAATAATGTGCGAATTCATACTGGTTGTTTTTTAGAGATGGTGACAATTGAAGATGATGTGTTCATCGGACCAAATGTCGTCTTCACGGATGATCCCCATCCAATGGGGTGTCCTAGATATAAGGAGTGTCTTGGGGGTCCCATTGTTAAAGAACTGGCAAGAATCGGCGCCAATTCTACTATTTTGCCCGGAGTAGTTGTTGGAAGAAATTCTTTAGTCGGTGCAGGTTCAGTAGTTACTCACGATGTACCGATGAATTCTGTGGTCGCCGGCAATCCTGCTAAAGTGATAAAGCAGATTGATGAGCTCGTCTGTACCAAGGGTTTTTTCGAGCGTCCCTATGTATGGAAGCCGTACTTGAAGTGAGTTAAGAAGCGGTTATGCGAAAAACGAAATGAGGAAAGCGATAGGATGATAACATGAAGACCATCATTGTTGGAGCTGGACCTGTCGGATGTTATACGGCATTACTTTTGAAACATTATGGGATTGACTCCCTAATAATAGAGGAACACAAAGAAGTTGGGAAACCAGTTCGGTGCGCCGGCGTTGTGGGAAGAGAAGTCTTTGAGGATTTAATCCTTCCACTTTCTAAGAAGTCGATAAAGAATCAATTAGACGGTGCCATAATCTATTATAATGGCGGTAATTTTCTGATCAAGAGAGAGAGGGTAGCTTATGTAATAGATAGAGAAGCATTCGACAAGGAATTGAGTAAGGGCCTAAATATAGAATATAACACAAGATTCTTGGGCTTCGGAAAAAGAAGTTCAAGTTACTTAATAAAAACAAATCGTGGGAACTTTTATAGTGATATTCTTATTGGTGCGGATGGTGCTAACTCTCGGGTTAGAAAGGCAGTTTGGTTATCTAGCGATGTAGAATATTACAAAGGGGTTCAGTTTAGAATAAGAACAGAGTCCAAGAGAAGAAATTTAGCAGAGGCACATTTTAAGAGTCCCTTTTTCTCTTGGGTGATACCAGAGGGAAATGGCATAATTCGCGCTGGCACTCTTTCGCGGAAGGAAGATTGTGAGCATGGTGATTTTATAAAGGATTTGAGGATAAAAGGAGAAATTTTGGATAAGGTCGAAGGCTTAATACCAGTGGGTTATTCTGACACTATTAGGGAAAACGTTGCCTTGGTTGGCAATGCGGCCTGTCAGGTAAAACCATTGACCGGTGGAGGGATATATTATGGCCTCAAGTGTGCAGAGATCTTGGCTCGGTGCATAAAGGACGGAAAACTCCCCTCTTATGACCGAAATTGGAAGAAGCTCTTCGGGAGAGAGATTAGACTCGGATTACTTGTCAGAAGAATTCTCGACGAGATGAGTGATAAGGCTTTAAGAATTCTTTTTAATCTGGCAAAGGAAAATTCTGACTTAATTTCTGAGATTGGAGACTTTGAGAAACATTCATCCATATTTTGGGGATTAGTCAAAAACGCGAAGACGTGTAGATAAAGCAATTATGACCCCACTATCGGGTTTGCTCCATAAGAAACCAAAGGTTGTGCTGGGGTCTAATGTCACCACCAAACCTATGAAACCTTTGAAGAAATTTAAGAAAGCCTAGATTGCGTAGTACGATAATTACAGAAGAATGAAAGGTCTCAAAGGCAAGAATAAAATGGCTGAACTTGAAGAAAGGGTCGCGGCAGAGCGACGGAATAAATGCATACCGCATTTCACATTTCATTTACTTGGGAAGTATCAATATGATTACTTCAAAAAACTTCCAATATTTCCTGGCATGTTGTTCACTTTTGGTGAGTTTATCGTTTTTTGTAACCCAAGCCCACGCCTTAGAGGTAATTGCAAGAAGTGGTTCTACCGATGACATTCAAGCAGCGGCAGACCAAGTTGAGGCAGCAGGGGGAGGGACGGTATATATCCCAGCAGGAAAATATACATTTACTGGAGAGGTGAAGTCTTCCGACGGTATAAACTTTATCGGAAAGGGTCAAGAGGGAACGATTCTTTCTGGAGGAAAAATTGACATTGATACGAGGTACTACGGTAAGCTCGACAAGCCTTTCCGAATTTCTGACATTTCCTTTGTTAATGGGGGTTCTTTGAGAATTGACTCTTGTCACGACTTTCGCGTGGACCACGTCACTGTTGAGGCTGACGGGGGCACCGCGGTCAGTATAGTGAGGTCTCATCGGGGTGTAATTGACCACTGTAAGGTCACGCAGTCTGGGGAGTATTACGGTATCTACATTATTGGGGACGATGTTACTTGGGAAGAAGACATTAGCAAGTTATTAGGCTCAGCAGAAGCTATCTTTATTGAGGACTGCACATTCGATAAGATAGGCCACTGTGTCGATGGGACTGCTGGGGGACACTATGTATTCCGCTACAATGTACTTACGAATTCCTATAGTGCTGCCGTCGATGCCCACGGCCCAGGGTATGGGGCAGACCTTGGAACTCGCGCTGTAGAGATTTACAATAATCTTATTGATAAAACCAATCTGGGAGGGATTGGCATCCGTGGAGGAGGCGGAGTAATTTTTAATAATAGGTTACAAGAAAAACACATTGACCTTGTTCTCGAAGGTGACAGTGAGGGTCCGTATCCTGTACCAATGCAAATTCACGACCTGTGGATATGGGGCAACACATTCGAAGGGGTGCCCGAGGAAGAGCAAATACACGTAACAAGTTGGAGTGGACAGGAGGAGCTGGCAAAGGAGTGCATCCAAGAAAACCGTGACTATTTCCTAAGAGCACCGACCCAGGAATTGGATGGCTTTACTTATACTCCCTACACCTACCCCCATCCCCGGGTTGAGGGAATTGATCAATATAACCCCATTGACGAAGGCCGGGAGGAAGTCCGGAATCGACCCAATCCATTTCGTGCAGGTAAGGAGGTAACTCTGATAGAATATAATCTCAACCAATTTTCCAACGTAACCATAACAATTTATGACCCCCTCGGTCAAGAAGTGTGGCGTAAAAGTTATGAGGCAGGAGAGAACGGTGGTAGGAAACTGAACAGCGTTCCCTGGGATGGCAGGAACCTCTCTGGAAAAGTGGTGGCAAATGGAGGCTATATCTGCCGCATCTGGGTCGAGAAGGAAAATAAGTATATGGTAAGGAAGATCGCTGTGGCTAAATAGAAAGTAAAAAAAGAAAATGAAAAAGAAGGTTTTTGGTTTATTTCTGGTTTCCGTGTTAATTTTTGGGATGCAGTGGCAATTTGCTGGGGTAGATAATTATTGCAGGATGCCCGACGACTATTTGCAATATGCGGTAAACGAAGCAGGAGCAAGCAGCAGTGTCTATTATGTAGCAAAAGATGGCAGTAACAGTTGGGACGGCTCTCTTCAGTATCCTTGGCAAACCGTTCAAAAAGCCGCCGATACCATGGTCGCTGGGGATATTGTCTACATTAAAGAAGGAGTTTATACTGAGAGGGTCACACCTCAACAATCAGGCTCTCTTGATAAATTTATAACCTACATGGCATATCCCGGGCATAAACCAGTTATAGATGCAGGTGGAACTGGTACAGGCTTTAGTATCATCGGGAAAAATTACATAAAGATAGATGGTCTTGAGATAAAAAACGCTGGAGGTTGGGGAATACTTGTGGAAGACTCCACGAAAATTGAAATAAAAAATGCAAAAGTCTCTTACAGTAATTGGGAGAACATACAAATCAGAGGTGATTCCAGTCAGATCCTTGTAGAAAATTCTGAAGTCGGTTATAGCCAAAATTATTCTGGTATAGATATCTATCAATATAACGGCCGCCCACATCACGTGACAGTAAGGAATTGTATTGCCCATCATAATCAGCAGTTTGCTGGCATAGCCAGTGAACAGGCAGACAATTTGATAATTGATTCCAATATCTGTTATAACAATGAACTTGGCATAGATATCGGAAGCGGGAATAAAAATATTATAAGAAACAATACCGTCCACGAATGCGAAACTGGTATCGCCCTTAGCTCTAATGAAGATTCTGAAGTTTATGCCAATGTTATTTATAATATTAATGACGAAGCAATGTATAGCTATTGCTTCAGTGTCCACGGCGAGGCCCATGCCAGAAATAAATGGTATAGAAATATAGTCTATGACTCTGGTTTTGGAATTTACGAAAGCAAATGGGATTGGCGGGGAAACGAAGGGACTTCATCAGACCATGAATTCTATAGCAATCTTTTCTATAACATAGGAGCCCACGGAACTTATCGGGTACCATTCTATTTCTGCGGTTCGACAGGTATAAAATTTTACAATAATACCATTTATATGAATCCAAACTATGACACAATCCAGTTCCTCGAAGGCGCCATCAATTCAAAAGTCAAAAATGACATTATAAGCATAAGCGGAGATAAATCTCCAATCATAATGGATAGTTCGTCCAGTAGTGGTGCAGTGATTGATTACAACTGTTACCACAATAGGGCTGGTACTGTAACCGGTCCGGGAGAACATTCCATTACCAGGGACCCAAAATTTGTTGATGTAGTGGGGCGTGACTTCCAGCTACAAAAGAACTCCCCTTGCATAGACGCTGGTGATCCTGATACTGAGCCTGGTTATGACCTTGATGGAATGTATAGGCCTCAAGATGGTGATGAAAACGGAAATCCAATAGTTGATATGGGAGCTTATGAGTATCCAGGGCCTCAACCCTTTATCCCGGTTATCAGTGAAATGGCGGTCCGTAATCGCCCTAATCCGTTCCGTGCAGGTAAAGAAGTGACCCTGATAGAATATAACCTCAAGCAACCTTCCAATGTAACAATTACAATCTACGACCTCCTCGGCCAAGAGGTCTGGCATAAAAGTTATAGAGCAGGAGAAAATGGCGGTAGGGAGGTGAATAGTGTTCCCTGGGATGGCAGGAACCGGTCTGGAGAGGTAGTGGGAAACGGGGGTTATATATGTCGCATCTGGATCGATAGAGAAAAGAAGTATTTGGGAAGGAAGATTGCTGTAGCCAAATAGAAAGCAAAAGAAGAGAGTGAGTAAGAGGATTTTTAGACTATTTCTTGTTTTGGTGTTATTCTCTGGTATAGCGTGGCAGCCTGGCAGGGCAGAAAATTATTATGGAATGGCCAATGACTATTTGCAATACGGGGCGGGAGCCAGGTCCTTAGCAATGGGAGGCGCATATGTTGCCTTAGCAGATGATGCCAGCGCGCCTTACTGGAATCCTGCGGGGATAGCGCAGATTGAAGAACACCAGTTCCTTTCTATGTATGCCCCATTCTTTGAAGGGACGAGCTATAGTTTTATTTCTTATGTTTATCCTCTGAGAGGCTGGGGGAATCTGGCTATTTCAGATGTTTTCCTCTATTCTGGAGGATATGAAGAAGTCAGTGCTGGTGGGGAAGTTAGCGGCGGGAGCAGTTCAGTATGGAAAAATGCAGTAATTATTTGTTATGGAAATAAAATTCATAGGCGTGTCTTCCTGGGAGCAAGTTTGAAACTGATTTATGAGCGAGTGATGAAATATTCAGGGAGCGGTCAGGGAATAGATTTGGGGATACTCTGTAAGCCTTTGGATAGACTGAGCATTGGGCTGGCAGTGCAAAACGTTCTTCAGCCAAAGGTGACTCTGAGAGAGGAGCCAGATGTCTACAGGATAAACTTCAAAGTAGGCCTGGCATTAAGGACATGGTTCAACCGCCTCACCTTCACCGCAGATATAAATAAGCTCGTTGACGAAAATGCCTGCTTTTCTACCGGCTTAGAAATCTCCCCATGGGGAGAAATTCCCTCTCCGACTTTGAAAAAGGTTGACTTAAGGATAGGAATTAATCATTTGCAGACATTCACCTGTGGAATTGGATTGAAAGTGAGATTCTTATCTCTGGATTATGCATTCAATACTCACAAGCTCGGGAGTCTCCATAAGTTCGCCCTTACGCTGAGCTGGGGAAGTACCGGTAAGGCAACTGCCAAGTCTATGTTGAATTCGGAAAAGCATCATAGACCCGTCCTCGGGAAAGACCGTCGTTAATTCTCCCCTGTATAATTACCTACATAACCTCTACCATAACCCAAAAGTTTTCTCATCTCCACACGGTCCCTGCGAGTGCTATTCTTTTCTGTTAACAATCCACAGTCCACATTTTATGAAAATGAGCAAGTGCAAATCTAATTTCTGTTTATCGAAATTCTATCAACCATACGTCTACTAAAAGAGGCTAGGCATTTAAATAATTTACTTGACAAGTTTAGCTTTTTTTGGCATTATACGAACTGAATTGGAGGGACAAAGAAACTATCGCGCTGGGGATTACAAGAGATTGCCAGTTTTTCTGTTCCCTTAAAATATAGACC
>Ga0315308_1001918_pt1 | contig 11822 bp, 10 predicted proteins | sample TDP3_MG_FD_203078 | JGI IMG/M metagenome (GOLD analysis project Ga0315308, IMG submission 203078) | Freshwater sediment microbial communities from Lake Towuti, South Sulawesi, Indonesia - TDP3 | ecosystem: Environmental > Aquatic > Freshwater > Lake > Sediment | place: Indonesia: South Sulawesi... | reverse complement strand
GAGATGGAGAAAAAGATACGAAACGGCATCACGAATTTTGTTCTGCGCAAAGAATATGATGTGGCGATAGCACAGATTCCCAATATCATAGATGAACTCTATGCTAACATCCCGGACAACAGACGCACTTCATACGGGAGGGTTCACACCGTCAAAGTCTTGAGCGAGTATCTGTACACTCAATTTACCCAAATGGGCGCGCCCGCATATGAAATCGCGTCGCGTGCATTCAAAAAAGCCGATGATTATAGGACCGGGGGTGTTTCGCTCGGAATACTATCCCATTATGGACTCGGTGATTACAGGAAAGTACTTCCCTATTTTGAATCCGCTGCCGCTTCTTCTGACTATGCCATGCGTGAATTGGCCCAAATGTTCTTTCGAAAACTCATAGGAAAGCATCCCGATGAAATAAAAGAGTATTTGCTGCGGCTTGCAAAATCGGAAGATGCCAACGTACGTCGATTCGTTAGCGAAACTCTACGTCCGGTGCAGGAGAACAGATGGTTCTATAAGAACCCTAATTATCCATTATCCATATTGAAGAATATGTTCAAAGAGAGTTCACCGTATCCGCGTGCTTCCATAGGGAATAACCTAAGTGACTTGGCAAGGCGACTCCCTGACCTTGTCTATGATTTGGCGAAAGAACTGGTTGACAGCGGGGACAAAAACTCCTGCTGGATAGCCTATCGAGCATGCAGAAATCTCGTAAAAAAAGAGCCTCTCAGGGTGATGGATCTGTTGAAAGTGGACGAATACAAGTACAAGAACAGGACACATAAGAGAAGCGACTACTAGGGTAAATGAGGCGAAATCTATATTACATGAATCAGGGTCTATGCTGCGAAAGCGGAGAAGGATCGCGCGCCCGCAGGTGACAACATGGTTGAATTCATAGAAATTGAAGCAAAGAGCGTATTGACGCCGCATAGGTTCAGGGATAACTGGTACTGGGAGAGATACGCGATCAACCCTTATCGCGGTTGTCAGTTCGCCTGCAACTATTGTGACGCCATAACTGAAAAGTATTTGGTGCATAAGAATTACGAAGATTTTTCAAGGGTGATCTATGTGAAGAAGAACATCGACGAGGTTCTGGAAAGGGAAGTCAAAAAAGTCAAACCTGATGTTGTGGCCATGTCGGGAGTCACCGACCCATATCAGCCCGCTGAGAGAAAATACGAAGCAACAAGGAAGAGCCTGGAGATACTAGCAAGACACAATTTTCCCGTTCATATCGGTACGAAGAGCGATCTCGTCTTGAGGGACGTTGATCTGCTCAGAGAAATAGCGGGACAGACCTGGTGCACGGTTTCCTTAACGATCACAACTTTCAACGAAAGAATCTTGCGACAGCTGGAACCGCTAGCCCCTTCACCGGAAAGAAGGCTGGAAGCGGTCAAGAAATTGAATGAAGAAGGGTTGCAGGCGGGGATCGTGTTTACCCCTATTGTGCCGTATATCTTGGACGATCCCAACAATATCGAGGAGGTAATCAAGAGAGCATCTGGATGTGCCAAATATGTCTTGATCGGTGCGGGAATGACCCTAAGGAGCAATCAACGGACGAGGTTCTTAGAGTTGTTGGAGAACAGCTTTCCAGGACTCGTAGAAAAATATAGGGGCCTATATGAAGAGCAGATGAGCCCTCATAAAGACTATGTAATCAGGTTGAGCAGGCGTGCATTCGATTTCTGCAAGAAATATGGCGTAAAAAACTTTATCTCACCGCCAAGTTTTGAGAGGCACTTGAAGGAGAATTTTGACGTAGCGAATCATCTATTGCTTATAGCCTTTTTCAAGGAATTTAGATCTGCAAATCCCTACTCAGCGTGGGCTTACCACAAGGCATCTCAGAATATCGAGAACTTGAACGAGAGCCTAAGAGATATCAGTGATAGAGGGGAGTTGAGATGGATTCCTGGTGTAGGAGATAGCATTGCTAGGACCATCGAAGATTTCCTGATCAATGGGAAAAGTGAAACATTGGAAAAAGCGATGAATGTGACGTGAATAGGAAGCAGGCATAGAGCACGCGCCAGAATCGGCCTGATGTGTGGTTTCAAGATGTCCCCGAAAGAGCCGTTAGAAGAGTTTTGAAGGATCATGAAGCACTACAATATTCTTGGCACCGCGTTTTCAGATCGATCGCGCCTGGCAGAGCATCGAGAGGCGCATGACACTCCAGGGCTGTCCTCCCCGGGTTTCCAACACGTGCCCCGTGCGACCTCCACAGCCATTTTCAGTGTTATGGGCAGCTAGCCGCGCATTTTCCAAGACATCGACCTCGCCGATAAATCGGCAGTGCTTCAGTCTTTATTGAACGAAACAACCAAGAGTCTGGAAGGAGATGGGTGAGCACCATAAAGTCGATCGAAGATCGATCGATCGCCAACGGATGGGTGTCTTCAGCCAGACATAAGTCAGTGAGCTGAGTGAAAGTGAGTTTGCGTGCTCACTGTCGTCGAGATCGATCGATCTTGATGTGGAGAAGACTTGGGATTGTAGATCTACTCAGAGACTCCTCCTTGGCGCCACCGGAGGATGCGGTAGCTGCCGGACCACATCAACACGGTGAGGAGTACGCAGTAGGCAGCGGTCCATTCGATAGACAGATTGGTGAACGCCCCTAGGAACGCGAGGAGATTGACCAGTGCCCAGTGAGCCACGAAGATGGGCAGTGACATCCGTCCGAACACTGTCAGGAGGGCGAGCGATACGCCGCGATTGTGGGCGAACTGTGTTGCGCCCCAGATCAGGAGTCCCAGGAAGCAGACGATCGCTGTTATGAGGTAGAAGTGCATGCCGAAGGCAGTCTCCACGGGAAAGAGCAATGCGAGGAGGGAGGCTGAGGCCAAGCCGGCGACGCCTAGGAAGAAGAAGCTGCGTGTTGGTTCTTTGTGGGTTAGGAAGATCTTTGATGCGCCTGCGCCCATTAGGACCAGGGAGAGTGTCTTGCAGACAGAGAAGGTGCCGGTGAGAAACGGGGCAGCAAGGATCTCGGGCAGAGCTTGGGGGATCGGGGAGAGAAATGTGAAGGGGACGAGCGCTCCCAGGGCGACGCCAGCAACGAAGAGCATCTTCCAAGACAGGATGAGCACGAGAGGGAAGGCGATCAGGTCTGTCAATCCTACGGCGGCCACTGGGTTGGCCCATGCGCTCAGGCGCTGTGAAATGAGTTCAGGGTGCGTGACGATGGTGATGGATGTCCCTATGATGATCAGGCTTAGGTATCGGACTAACGTGTGGCGCGTAAGCCGGAGCAGGTCGCCGGTCTGCCTTCGTCGGTGAATCATGAGGGCGAGCGCTGCGCCGGTCACGAAGAAAAAGAAGGCGATGGGGGTGACGGAGGCATTCCATCCAGCCTGCGCCACGATGCCTAAGACGACGGCCATGAAAGCCGCGCCCACCGCCGTGAAAACCAGTAGCGTTCCTTGCTCCAAGACTGTGCGTCGGCTCGGAAGCAGGTTACCGGTTGTCCACCGCCGCAGCAGGAGCAAGGCAGCGGCAACTGCAAGGATGACCCAGAAGGTGAAGATGGGATCAACCAGAGGCTCCGACGGGCCGGCGACCCCTAACAACAGACCCAAGATTGTCGAATCTTTGAGCATGTGTTGGAGATCCCCTCCGCCCCCGGCGACCAGAATCGCAAGCAGTGTGTGTACGGGGATCATCAAGAGGATCCCGGCACCCCGCAGAGCGTCGAGAGAGGCAACACGCTTCAAGACTGTCCTCCCCACTTTTCAATGCATGCGCCTGTGCTCCCTTTTCCTAGGCTTTTTAGCTTTGCGGCCGTTCAGCTAAGCGCTCTTGATGGCATCGCCGCCGCCGGCGGATCGATCATGCCTCAGCGTTTGTTGAACGAAACAATCAAGAGTCTGGAAGGAGATAGGTGAGCGCCATGAGGTCCCTCACAGCGTCAAAGAAGATTATTGGAGCATCAGGCTATGGCCGCAAGGGGCGCTATCGATCCATCGACGACGTTCTCCCGTGCTGAATCGGCGGAGGCTTCGATTTGGCTCAGTCCATGGAAAACAGCTCTTGTCCACGCTGCGGGTCATCGGTTGCGTCCGATGCGGTGTTCTGCCAGAATTGCGGAACAAGAATAGGTAGGGACCGACCTACTCCGCCACCGGTCCCTGTACGCGAGCCTCAGGTAGCAAGACCCGTGGAAGACCGGTCGCCCTTGTTCGAGACGAGCAGGCAACCACCGTCGAGCGTCGCGGGCAGGGAAGTCGGTACCCCGACGGTCGTTCTAGCGGCGGCCCTAGCGGGGGCGGTTGTGCTGTTCATCTTTCTCGGCGCGTCTATGAATTTGCGTCTAGAGAGATCGAATCTCGAGCAGGCCCGTCTGCAGTCTCGGCTTAACACCATCAACGAAAATTACAGCTCGCTGTCTCAGGAGTACTCGTCTCTTCAGGCGAACTACAGCACTCTGCAGACACAGTACAATTCCTTGAAATCGTCGTACGGCACCTTAGCGTCAAGCTACGATTCCCTTCAGACGCAATATCAGCAAATAGAATCTCAAGAGCAACAGATCCAAAGTTGGTACGACGACGTCAGACAGCAGGTCAACATGAGACTCGGAAACAACCGTACGGAATGGCAAGCGTTTGTGACTCCCACTGACGCCTTGGTGGAAAGCCTCGTCGTTAACATGACTGGGGGATGGAGCGATGGCGGGGACTCCGATGAATTCTGGAGTGATGTGAAGAGGCTCTACGACTGGGTCGAGCGGAACGTCAAATACTCGTATGACTCGCCATGTCCCAATCTGCCATCTTTGCTTGGTGAGCCGTCGTGGAAGGCGGAATACTGGCGGTTTCCGAACGAGACGATCCGAGACAAGCACGGAGACTGTGAAGACAACGCACTTCTCCTATGCAGCCTCATACGCTCATACTGTGACCGAAAGTACATGTCGTATTGCATCTTGATCGAGGGAACCGTAGGGCACGCAGCGGTTGCATTTCCAGTTGGAAAGGGAAAACTCGTGGTTCTGGATCCCGCGGGCCGATACTTCACCGGGCAACCAGGGCCTCTGCAACCCAAGGGGGTTGAGGAAGCGACCGACGATTGGCTCTCAGTCTGGGGTGGGAGCAACAAGGCGACGATATTCGCGGTCTTCAACGAAGACTTCCACACGATTTTCTCATCCAATCGGGATTTCATGGACTGGGCGATACGTTCCTAGAGTGGCGTCAACTTGATCGATCTCAAGCTGGGAACTCGTTCCCAAGAACGAGCAGCAAAGCCCCGGTCAAGCTGCTCCAACAAGTGCCTCGCCTCTCCTTACAGCCTTGCTGGCGTTGGCTTTAATAGACATATCGGTCGATCGAGGAGCCGCCTATCGAGGTCTGCCGACAGGAATTACGTAGAGTGGTTTGCAGTTCTCGGATAGGTTGAGCAACCCTTGGATCTGGTCGTCGTGGAAGGCGCCTATCACAACTGTTCCCAGCCCTAGGCTTGTGGCCTCAAGGTAGATGTTCTGTCCGACGTGGCCCACCTCCATGTGAACGTACCTGATCCCCCTGTCGCCGTACCGCCCTGTTGTTCTCTCGTACACCGCGGCCACTATGATGTTGACGGCCGCATCCCTCACCCATTCCTGATCAAGAGAGGCTGCAGTCAATTCCTCGTGGATGTCCCCTCGAGAAGATTGCTCTAACGCGTGTTGAGGGGGGTCGTAACGATATGTTCCCGCCTCCAGGGTCGCGCAGCCACCCTCCTTTACTACGACGTAGATCTCCAGGGGATAGGTGCCACCGGCTGAGGGAGCGGTTCTGAGACGGTTCACCGGCTCGCTTACTCCCTGAGCAGAGTAGAGGATCTGAGACAACTCCTCAAGCGTTATGGGTTCATCGGAGTAGTCCCTCTTCGACCGCCTCTTGTGGATCGCCTCCTCCACGCTCATGGTACCCTTCAATCGGGGGGAAGGAAGCACCAACACTGCGCCAACGAACGTAGAGGTTCGAGTTCCCTGCCCGGATAGATCCTGTTCTCGGAGCAGAGGGAAGCCCAGCAGGAACGCGAACAGAGCCGCCACTACTGCGACGAACCCGAACTTGATGAATTCTCTCCGCCTCTTAGCCAATCCTGGCACCCAGGGATGTCATGCCCGGAGGTTCAAGAAAGGGCTTTCCTGAAGAGGGATGCGCATTCCTGGGAAGCAGTCTTCGGAGGGGGGATCGCTCGGAATATCTCCCGAAGATTCTGCATCAACTACGATGACAGATTGATCAACGAGCTTCTCAGCTTGATCGTACAGCATCTCCTCCAACCAGATCCGTTCTCACCACAACCAGGAAATCGATCGACACGGCGATCCAAGTAGGCTCGCTTACAGTTCGGTCTCCCTGCCCCCGGCGGCTACATCGAATCTACTGGTTGACCCCAGCTCCATCCCTTTCTCCAACGCACTCAGGTTGAGTTCAGCGTGCTTCGGAAACCTCTCCTTGACAGACCTCATGATAGCCTCTCTACTAACAACACCCGTCAACGATACTAGCGACCCAAGCATGACTATGTTGGCCACCACCTTACTCCCCAGCTCCTCCGCAACCGCCGTTGAGGGAATCTCAGTATATCTTACGCCCCTCCTTCTGTCCTCCACAGACACCAAGTCCTTGTCCAAGATGATGAGCCCGCCATCCTTGATATCCCCACAGTACTCCAGGTAGGCTTCCTGAGACATAGCCACGAGAACGTCCGGTTTGATGACCTTCGGGTAGTCTATCGGGTCTTTCGAGATCACGATCTCGCTGGCGCACGCTCCACCCCTTGCCTCAGGGCCATAGGATTGTGTCTGCGCGGCGTTCTTCCCATCGAACAGGCAGGCGGCTTGTCCAAGAATGTATCCGGCCGTCATCACCCCCTGACCACCGAACCCGGCTATCCTTATCTCGTATCTCGCCATCCTCACTCCCCCTTGCTTCTTTCCACAAGGGCTCGAATTCTGTCAGAGTACTCGGGTTTCTCTGTGTCCACGAACTCCCCCAGCACTATCCTCCGATCGGGATCTATCTCCGCCTCATGGGCCGGAACACCATACTTAATGACGCTATTGGTTTTCAGGTCTCTTATCATCTTCAACGCGTCGCCCAGCTTGTTGTATCTGCCGTAGATTTCTGGGCACGGTACTATGACCTCTATGAATGAGAAGCCCTTCTTCTGCAGGCCCTTCTTGATCGATTCAGTAAGCCTCCTGACGTGAAGCGCCGTCCACCTAGAAACGAACACCGCCCCTGAAGCCGCGGCGAGAGCAACCAGGTTGAAGGGATGCTCTATGTTGCCGTAGGGTGTTGTCATCGTCAAGGCATGGCTTGGTGTGGTTGGGCCAACTTGACCACCCGTCATACCGTAGTTGAAGTTGTTAGAGCAGATGACTAGCATGTCTACGTTTCTTCTCGCGGCGTGTATGAAGTGGTTTCCGCCTATGGCGAATAGGTCGCCGTCGCCGCTGAGAACGACAATCTTCAAGTTGGGGTCTGCTATTTTCACTCCGGTAGCAAAGGCTATCGCTCGGCCGTGAGTGGTGTGAAAGGCATCGGCGTTAACGTACCCCGACGCCCTGCCGGCGCATCCTATCCCTGAAACAACGGCGAGTCTATTCAGGTCGAAGTCAAGCTCCTTTAGGGCTTGGGAGAAGCAGTTCAGCGTCGTTCCCAGACCGCATCCTTCACACCATATGTGGGGCATTCTATCCATCCTAAGAAAGTCGTCGAGCGGATGTTTCGACGAGGTCTCCGTCAACCCTTACACCTCCTTATGGCGGATAGAACCTCCTCGGGCCTGTGAGGCTCCTCCCCAAGCTTGGGGAGAAATGAGACTGGCGTAGGCTTCACAGCTCTCTCCACCTCCCTCACCAGCTGGCCGTAGTTCATCTCAAGCACGATGGCGGATTTCAGCTGCTTCGAAAGTTCCTCAAGTTCCTCGGTTGGAAAAGGCCAGATGGTGATAAGCCTCAGCAATCCTGCCTTGATGCCCTCCGACCTTGCGGTGGCCACGGCGCTGGCAGCTGATCTCGCCGGTGAGCCGAAGGCGACGACCAGTATCTCAGCGTCATCGACGAAAAGCTTGTCCAACCTGATGATCTTGTTCGCGTTCCTCCTGATCTTTTCGCAGAGCCTGCGGACAAGCTTTTCCTGGGTCTCGATCGACATGTCGGGATACCCTCTTTCATCGTGTGTAAGGCCTGTGGCGTGGAAGTGGTATCCCTCGCCGAAGCAGGCCATGGGCGGGACCAAGTCCTCTCCAGGCTGAAATGGGAGATACTCTCCGGGTGGCCTATCGGGTTTCTTTCTATTCATGATCGTTATGTTGTTCGGGTCCGGGATGACCAGTCTTTCCCGCACATGACCGATGACCTCGTCCGCCATTACCATGGTTGGAACTCGATACCGTTCAGACAGGTTGAACGCCTCAATCGTCAAGTCAAACATCTCTTGAACCGAGGCGGGAACCAAGGCAATGATCTCATAATCGCCGTGGCTTCCCCACCTGCATTGCATGACATCTCCCTGCGCTGCCTTTGTCGGCTGGCCGGTGCTGGGAGAGCCCCTCATCACATCCACTATGACACAAGGAGCCTCCGTCATCACGGCTAGCCCAATGTTTTCTTGCATGAGACTCAAGCCCGGCCCCGAGGTGGCGGTCATCGACTTCACACCTGCGTATGAAGCGCCTATCACGGCAGCCATGGATCCAAGCTCATCCTCAAACTGCACGTAGGCTCCGCCCACTTTGGGAAGCCTCAGCGCCATTCTCTCAGCGATCTCGGTCGCAGGTGTTATGGGATAACCGGCGAAGAACCTGCATCCAGCAGCTATCGCGCCCTCAGCGCACGCCCAATCTCCCTCAGCGAAGTAGACCCCACTGAGCACTGTACGAGACACTGCTTTTCCTTCCTAATTCTTGACCGCTTGGAAACACCCAGTGAGCAGCAAAATAAGCTTTCATCGTTCCCACAGCAACCAGTCCATTAGGAAAACAAACCAAATCTCGGCTATTACGACCGTCATCCCTGCTCTTCTGCGTCCGTAATCATTGCACATACCAGTATGAACAATAACCTGTTCATTCGTTCGATCGACTGGTTGTCAACTCCTGGGGTTCAGAGAAGCTGGTTGATCTGTTCAAGAGTGTGCCTCTGTGGCGAGCCATATGCGATGGAATAGAGCAAACCGTCGCGGAAGAGCTTGGGTCAGAATAAACACCTCCGGTGATGCCTCTGTCCCCACAAGGGGCCCAAACTTATTATACGAGCCGGTCAGCAATCCGCGTCTTGAGAAACCACGATCGATCGGTCGGTCCAAAGGCCCGGAGAACCACCATGCGCCTGAGAGAACCGCTGTTTCCCCCTGAGAAGAAGAGGATCAGGACCGTCGAGATCTATATACTTAAGGATCGATGCAAGGGCTGCCAGTTCTGCGTCGACTTCTGTCCAAGAGATGTTCTGGAGCAATCGGACGAGTCTAACGTGAAGGGCTATCATCTTCCCCGGGTCAAGGATGAAGATGCCTGTGTAGGCTGCGGTCTGTGTGAGCGCCTCTGCCCCGAGTTTGCCATATTTCTCGTGGAAAAACGCAGCGCCGAGTGAAACTCAAGCTGGTCTTTCCTGTCAAGCGCGAATCACGTTAATTGCCTTTTTCCGAGAGTGCGGGAAGTTGAGGCGGAATGATTCTCTGCCGACGCGTTTCATCGATCTGCAATTTAGGGCCAGCGCATAATGCATGAAGGCGTGTCCACTGTTCACAAAGGATCTTATTCCTCTCTCCGTGTCCGTTGCTACGCTTATTAGCAGGTAGAAGAGCAAACGAGTCGAGAGCAGACGCGATGAGGGAGACGGGAGCATCTGCGGCTATGATCTCATTACGGAGAAAAGCCCTAGCATGCATTCAGTGTGGTGAGTGCTCTGGAAGTTGCCCGCTCTTCATAGTCGCATCTGAGAAGTATAATCCCAGAAGGGTACTCTCAAGACTGGTGTTTGATGGAGACAAGCCGTATGACGTGGCCTGGTTGTGTCTGACCTGTTACGAGTGTTTTGAAAGATGTCCCGCGAATGTTAGCATAACTGAATTGATGTTGGAGCTCAAGAACGAAGCATCGAGGAAGGGGCAGATCCCGTCTACGGCGATCGAGGTCGCAGAGAAATTGCTCCGCGCGGGCAAGGCGGTACCTGTTACGAAATCTATTACGAGAACACGGGAGGAGCTGGGGTTGAAGCCCATTCCCGACAGCCCAAACCAGGAAGCGATCGAGCTGCTTGAGCGTGTCGGCTTCAGGAAGATGGTGAATGGGTGGAAGCATGAAGGAAGAAAATGAGAAGGTGCAGACAGCGCAGAATGCGTACGCTCTTTTCCTAGGCTGCTACATTCCAACGAGAGTCCCCAGCATGGAGAAATCCGCTCGGATGATACTCAACCGGCTTGGAGCAGAACTCATTGACATCGAAAACGCCTCATGCTGCCCCGACCCAATCGTCGTCAAAGGCATCGATTACAGAGCCTGGCTTGCATTGGCCGCCAGGAACTTGTGCTTAGCCGAAGAAATGGGTCTAGACATTCTGACGTTGTGTAGTGGTTGTTTTGAGACCTTGAAGACGGCGAACGCCATCCTTCGCGACAGCCCCAAGATCAAGGAAGAAGTCAATGACCTTCTGGCCAGAATCGGGAAAGAATTCAAGGGTAGGGTACGCGTCAAGAGCCTCCTCGATGTCCTGAGAGAAGAAAAAGATGCGGGGCTGAGGAAAATGGTCGAACGCCCCCTGACAGGTCTAAAGGTCGCTGTCCACTATGGATGTCACCTTCTAAGGCCGAGCACAATACTCAACACAGACGACCCATTCAACCCGACCCTACTAGATGAGATAGTTGAAGGAGTGGTTGGGGCAGAGAGCCTGCGGTACAGAAGGAAGATGTGGTGCTGCGGAGCGGGTGCGAGGCTTGGGGACCCAGAGTTATCACTGGAAGTGGCTAGGGAGAAGCTCAATCACATATCTTCTGCCGGAGCACAATGCATTGCGCTCCTATGTCCCTTCTGCCAAATGCAATTCGATATGGGCCAGCTGATGATAAAGAGGAAGTTTCGAGAAGACTACGGCATACCTGTCTTGAGCATTCCTCAGCTCATCGGACTGGCAATGCGGGTCGACCCCGATCAACTTGGCTTGAATCTACACAAGGTAAGCGCCACGCCGTTGCTGGAGGCGACAGGCCTGGAGGCGTGAGAAGATGCCTGAAGCGAATCCATCGAGAATAGGGGTCTACGTGTGCCACTGCGGAAAAAATATTGCCGGTGTGGTCAACTGCGAGGAGGTGGCGCAATTCGCGTCGAAGTTGCCTAACGTAGTCGTCTCCAAGGACTACGATTATATGTGTTCGGAGCTCGGGCAACAGCTCATAAAGAAGGACATAGCGGAGAGCAATCTGAACAGGGTGGTGGTCGCATCTTGCTCTCCGAAGCTTCACGAGCCCACCTTCAGGAAGGTGCTGGAGGAAGCCCGGCTAAACCCCTACCTGTTCGAGATGGCGAACATTAGGGAACACTGCAGCTGGGTTCACCTCAGAGAGAATGAGAAGGCCACCGAGAAGGCGAAGGACCTAGTCGACATGGCCGTGTCTAAGGCGAGGCTTCTGGAGCCTCAACAGAGAATAAGCGTGCCTGTCAAGAGGAGCATCCTCGTTATAGGAGGGGGAGTGGCGGGAATTCAAGCGTCCCTGGACCTCGCCGATCAGGGGTACAAGGTGTACTTGGTAGAGAGAGAGCCGACCATAGGCGGACACATGGCGATGATCGACAAGACCTTCCCAACCATG
>Ga0315308_1001916_pt1 | contig 11826 bp, 14 predicted proteins | sample TDP3_MG_FD_203078 | JGI IMG/M metagenome (GOLD analysis project Ga0315308, IMG submission 203078) | Freshwater sediment microbial communities from Lake Towuti, South Sulawesi, Indonesia - TDP3 | ecosystem: Environmental > Aquatic > Freshwater > Lake > Sediment | place: Indonesia: South Sulawesi... | reverse complement strand
TACAACCAACAGTCAGAATCGCTGTAGTTACTTCCAAGAGTCTTCATGGTTATTAATTTAGATTAATGATATGAGAAAACTTAGAGTTCGACTTCGAAGTGACATGATTGTGGGGTAAGCAGCATAGGTTTAGGGAAGCCTTGATTGTTGGACCTGCTACTATGAGCGTTTTTGCCGTATTTGGGATGTTCGGGGTAGTCGGGCACTTTAAGTATTTATGTCATGGAGAGACGAGCAGAACAAACGACCAATGTTTCATTTATTCGGTTTTGGCTATTAGAAGGAGAAAGCCCAAAACAACCAGGGTTAAACCTGCGGCGAGGAAGAGTATGGGACTGGCTCCAGCGCTTCCTAGATTGGTGTATGTAACATAGAAAGTTATGGCTCCTATGGCGATCATCACTAAACCGATGAGTTTTTCCATGAAAGTTAAGCCGATTGGTGCTTCCTTGCTCAATTTTGAAACCTCAGCGCCTTAGGGCTTATCTACGTTTTCACAGTATTATTTTAAGCTTTTTAAGACTCTTCTAACTTCGCTGGCAAATATTTGTCCACAATGTAGGTCAAACCGTATCTGCTGAATGCCTCTTGCTCGGCCTTCTTTTTAATCTTAAAGAAGGTTTTGGTTTCCCTCTGCCACAACTCATCCTTATAACGCGGGTCTTTCTGCAACTCATATAGGCGTTTTATGTCTAGGTCGGTTAAGGGGTCACTGGGCAACTTGTACTCCACTATGTCTGTGGCCCACACACCGCTCCATTTGGCATCTGGCGTCGTTAACTCACGCAAGTGAGCGGCGTTGGCTGAGCCTGAGATTATGACCATAGCTATGTGCATTCCCCAAGGGTCACCGTCGGTGAAAATGTAGACTGGCAGGTCTAGTTCTTTATTCAGTCTGCGAATGAAGTGGCGCGTGGCACGTGGCGCTTGTCCAGCTGTTAGTACGAGCAAGCTGTTGTATTTCTTGTGCACCTGTTCCTCAATGAACCTTGTGAAGAGTCCGCCTTTTTCGATGGCTATGACCTTGTCGGCGCTTGTCTTGACGAATTCTGATGAGGTCAATGCTGGTCCTATCATTACGCCGTCTGGGTGTGATGTCAAGTTTAGGCGTTTGCCCTCGTATCCTGGCACAGTGTATTCGATTGTTAAATCGCCGAAAATGGCTGAGCGTTCTTCTGGAAAAACGTTGAAGTCTTCTCTTGAAAAATTGGCAACTGTTTCTAGGTCTGTGATGACGTTGTCTGACTCGGCTTGGTCTTTAAAGGCAATGTCGTAGGCTTGGGCAGAGTAGTAAACGTCTCTCAGCGTGGAGGTTTTCCTTTGTTTAGTGAGTTCTTGCGCGAAGTACGCAGCCCACACCAATTGTGTGAAAGGGCGAATATGGCGGACATTTGAAGTGCTTCGGCGCACAGTTTTGTTGCCTAAAACGTATTGGCGGAGCTCTCTGTTGTAGTAGATGTTTTCGATGGAGCGGCTGGGCATTTTTGTCCATGGGAAGGTGCCGTCCTCCATTTGCTCGTACAGTGTGCCGCCAAATTTGGTTAGGTGGGTTATGACTTCTTTTTTTCTTTCAATGGCTGATATTTTAGTCTGTTTCTTCATATTTTTTCACTTTCGTTAATAGTTTGGTTATGTCCGGTGGCTTCTTCTTTCTAGCCAGTTCTGTTGAGAAGTGCGCGATTTTAGGCAGGTATTTCGAAAAAATGTTTAATCTTTTTCTTTCCCTTTCTACGTGTTCCTGCTTGGTCAAAAAGTGTTGCAGTTCCCGTGCGGCTTCTCGGATTCCGTTTAAAATCTCTCTCTTAACCTCCGGCCTGTCGGCGATGAACTCTTTGCCAACGGTTTTGTACGGAACCTTTGTGCTGCACAGGTGAACCAGAACAGCGATGGGCAGGTCCGGAGAAACCTTATATCTGCGCCAGTTCATCGCTTTGATGATTCTCCAGCTGACATCGCTGGCTTCGTCGTATAAAAGTGGAATGCGATTGGCGAACCGATACAGAACGAAGTCGCTTCTTTTTGGAATGTTTCCACCGTACGCGATGGCCGCCTCGACGACAAACGGGTGCCCTGAATACGTGGCGGGTGGACGCTGTCTAGCAGCGATAAACTCTGGTTGAAGCTCCTTGAGGATGCCGGCCTTCAAAAGGTCTTCGCCTAAGGGAGAGAGGCAGCTGGCGTCGGGTGCGAGAAACCCGTCGAACCGTTTCATCATGTGTACCAAGCGCACGATTTCTTCTGGCTTGAGTTTTCTAGGGTCTTTTGTTTCGCCTATTCCAGCGTATTCTAGGAATCTGTGGGCTGTTTTCTCGCCGACTCGGTGAAAGTGATATCTCATGAAGTCAACCATGTTGCGGTAGGGAGTTATGCGCATGAGGCGTTGGATGGTTTCCACGTCGACGCCGTACGGGTGTGGTTTTGTTTCTTTCGGTGGGGGCGGCATCTTTGAAGTTACTCGAGTAAACTTGTATAGGCGGCCTTTTGGGTCTACGAAGGTGATGTTGGCGTAGGGGTTTACTAACGCGGTTTGTTTCAGGTATTCGAGGATGCGGGGCATAGCCTTGCTGTAGTCTCCTTCAAGGCTGAACTCAACAATGGTTCCGCGCCAGTTTTCTTTGTTCAACAGAATTTTGCGGTCTAAAATTACTGGTCGGTTGCGTTGAATGTCCACCATCAACTTGTACGTGTAAACCTTGGTGCCACCCGTGCTAGAAATAACAAAGGCGGGTTTGTGTGTAGTTATCTGTCCATACAGAAGCGCCATGGTGCCGCCTAAGCCGAATGTGCCGCGTGTCTGTCTCAGCTTGTACTTTGAACCGAACAGAACTTGGCCGAAGGCGGCTGGTATGTGCCTTGAAGGTACTCCTGAACCGTTATCTTCAATGCGTAGCTTGTATACTCCTGTCTCGAAGCTCTCCGCTACTTCTTCATCAGCTTCGGCTTCAAGCTTTTTCTCGCTTTCAAGCTCGCTTTCGAATTTCTCTTCGTCTTCATAGGAAAGTCTAACATAAATGTCAGGGCAAGTTACCAGATCTTTCGCGTAGCCATAGATCAGTCGCTCAAGAGTTTCGGTTTTCAGCACTTTTTCAAATATGGCTTTTGTCCTATCAATTTTGGCGTTGGTTGATGTTTTTTTTGACAGATATTCCAGTAAACGCTGAGGTTCCTGCTTTAAGGCTTCGCAGATTTCTTGATAGTTGTCAATTATGATTCGCGTTCCGTTGATGCTTGTTCTCATCTGTGGGATGGCTAACTTGTCTGCTGCGTCTAGAGAGTTTTCGATGAGTTCTCTTATTGAGGAGAAGATAGCTCTGGATGGATTAGTGAAACCTGCAATGTCACGGTTGCGGTAGAAAAAGTCTGCCGCGCTTATCTCCTCAAAGGTTTCAGTCACATGCATCCTCTCAAGTTATCTAAAGTTTCGTTCAGTCAGTCAATCCGCAAGAATATGCATTTCACACTCTTTTTAACTTTTAACACAAAAAACGCTAAAAACAAATGAAATGGAGATTGCGGTTTTTGATTTTTCTGATGTTTCGAGAATTTTCACCTAGTTGTGTTGTATATTTAGGGTGCACACTGATAATAATCAACAAACTTTATAAAGAATTGATCAAAGACAAAATATCTACGTGAATTGCTTGAAGAAATTGCATGTGAGGCAGAATTGGAAGGCTCTAACTTTATTTTTAATTATTGTTATGGTGGCCCTTTTAGGAACGTTCCTTTTGACTAGACTTTTAAGTGAACCAATAACTATTGCAGAAACGACTACTTTAGAAACCGTCAAATGGGAATCTGAAAAACCCTACGCCATGATAAATATCAAGGATAATGCCTCAAGCCTATATAACGGTGATATCATGATAATTCAAAGCATTGAAATAGATGATTATCGCCCTGGCATCGTCGATCTTTTGGTAAATATAACGGCGTCGGTCACAAACGGATACATAAAAGATGTGCGCCTAGTTTTCCGCGAAAACTACGAAAACGCCAGGATAAATTTCTTTGAAGATTACCAACTGATGAAACTTGAGAACCTCTCCATAACAGGTTTCAAAGACTGGGCTAGAGAAATCTCTATAAATTTGACTGGTGTAAACCGTCCAAGCAATGTCTACTTTTGGGCACCAGTCCAGTGGTTTCTATACAGCCTTGAAAATCAAACTAGTCGATTGGATGTGTTTTCTGAGGTTGTATACTTTAACGGGGCTGTCTACAAGCAAGTTGTTCAGCCTTTTCAACTCAACATAGTTCCAGACAATAACGACAGTTTTGAAACAGCTCAAGAAATACACGAAGGGTATTATCCAAGACTATATACTAGCCAAATAGGCGACGAAAAAGATTACTATAAGATTTATGCAACTGAAGGACAAAGAATAAAAGTCATCATTAATGCAACAGGGAGGGGACCGGACTCACCGCTTTTTGGCTTATACTTCTATGATCCGGAACGAAACATTGTTGTTGCTAATGAACGAGATTTTGTCCACACCATCGATTTTGTCGCCAACTTCACGGGTTTTTGGTTCATCGAGATCCGAATATATGCAGGCCATGGATTCTACTCTTTAGACGTCAACCAATGAAGAAGATAATAGCCCTGCTCTTGAAGGGCATCTTTTAAGGTGTACAGCGCTAAACTGCCGAGACAGCGGCTTCGTCTTTTATTTTTCTAATGTTTCGTAGGGTTTTTCCCAGAGTTCGAGTTTCTTCTTCTTCAATTCGCGCCTCTTTCTGTGCAGAAAGCGGTACACTGTGCTGTGCTGGCTCCCTCTAAGCAGCATCTGTACGGCTTCTCGGGCGATTTCCATCTGATCCATGTTAGCGATAATTGAAACCGTGTGCCCATGAACCGACACGTCGGCTTCAGTTAACTCTTCAATAATACGCCTCGTCTTGCCCTCCTGCCCGATTATTCTCCCCTTAACTCGCTGGAGATCTGAGGGTGATCTCCCAAAGATTTCACGCAGGTCAATCACCTCCAAAACTGCGTCCTCATCCTTGATCAGTCGATAGGCACGGTCTGGGGAGAAGCCTCTTCCAATCGCGGTTATCACTTCTTTGGCTCTGAAAAGCAGCGACGGGTCTGCGTCTTCTTTGGCAAGTGTTATCGTCACGTCGCCTGTTTCGCTGTCAATGGTCAGTTCTACGCCGAGTCTTTTCTCTATGTCTTCTTTGACCTGCCCGTCAGGACCGATCAGTGCGCCTATTCGGTCTTTCGGAATCCTTGTTAACGTGTTAGCCCTCGCCACGACCTGTAACCTTCCTATACGCTTCTTCTAATGGCAATACTTCCACGCCTAGACGTTTAAAGTAATGGTTCAAGTTTTCCAGGTCTCGGTGAATGAGCTGATCCGCCATCGGATGTTCCAGCGGAACCGCCTGTGAAACATCGAACAGCACGGGTTGATTCTTCCACACCATTATGTTGTACTCGCTCAGGTCTCCGTGCACGAGTTTGGCTTTCTTATAAAGTCTCTTCACTTCGGCTAAAACCTGACTATAAACGCGTTTAGGGTTTTTGACCTCGATCTCCCTCAGAAGTGGTGCGCTCTTCCCGTCTTCGCCTATGAACTCCATGATTAAGACGTTGCGGCTCACATCTATGGGCTTGGGGACCCTAACCCCTGCCTGTGTAGCCTGCGCGAGGTTCTTGAACTCTTTCTGAGCCCACGCGTAGACCAAGGAGCGAGTGTCCCTCTTTACGTGAGCAAACCTAGGGTCGCCCTCAATGTAGGGTATCATGCCGCCCCGTTTGAACTCGGCTGAAATGGTCAAGAAAATCTTGATTGCCAACGTGCTGCCATCTCTGTCCCTTCCCCAGTAGAGTTTGGATTCCTTTCCAGCCTTAACCGAGCCGAAAATTTGATCTATCGTCCCCTTGTTCATAAAATCATAAATAGTCATCAAAGTGGAGCGGTCAAACACCTCTTCTAAGACTTCATACTCCTCGCTTCTCTTCTCCCTCATCAACCGTTCGGTCTCGTACCGCTTCTCTCTGCGTCCAATCTTTCTCTCTACTCGCGCTCGATATGACACCAGCAGTCTCCCAAACAAGATAGAATTTAAAGCGTCAGGTAACCGTTCTTCCGCAGCCAATCAGCCTGAGCCCGAGTGTACCGCCAGATGACGTCACCCTTGCTCTCAGACTGAAAGTCCCAAGGAGAAACCAAAACAATGTCGCCTTCGCGTATCCAGACCCGCCGCTTTATTTTTCCCCTTATCCGGCACAGGCGCTGCAGCCCGTCTTGACACTTGACCATGACCCGATCAAAGCCCAAAAGCTTGACGGCTACACCCAGAACATCGGTTGTCGCAGGCAAAATCATGTTCTGCATCTCAACCTCGCTTACAACCTTCTTCTTACCCAAACAGCCACCTCAACGCAGTATATCGCTACAACAAAAACAACGGTCTCACTTAAATGTCTTAAGAAAACTAAACATTCAGATCTTGACTATCTGCGCGTGTGGTACGCCTGAGATTTTGAGTATTGCCTCTGGATGAACCAGCCCTGCCTTGACGGCTTTGTCTACGATGCGTTTGCCGACCATGTTAACGATGGTTGACTGCTTGCACAGTTCTATGGCTTCTTCAATGGTTACCTTCATTCCCTTGTAGAATTCTTCTCGCACTTCGAAAACGATTTTTCCGTCTCGCAGAACCTGGCCTACGAGTTCGCAGTCGCATGTTGCTAGGACCACATTGTTGCCGTGTTTGCGCACGTTGACGTAGACGTCGGTCACGATTGTTGCCCGCCAGAGTTTCCTATGGTGTAGTTAAGCCTGAAGAGAACAATATAGTTTTTGCCATCAATCTGACCAGTTCTGTCACTGAAACATTACTTCTGGGAAGACTGCACATTCATAAAGAGAATTGAAGCCGCAACCCGTATCAGATGGTTCTTATCGATGATTTTGCTCCGCAGGCTTCGCAGGAAAGGAAGGAGAAGCGTTTTTCCTTCACGATTTTGGTGTCCGGGCGCTTGCAGACTGGGCATATCACAAACTCTTCGGCGTAGAGCTGAATCAAACGGTTAAGAGTGTCAACCTTGAACTTTCCCTGAAATATGGCTCTCGCACCGTCAAGTGACCCTGCAGTGGCCATTTCCCGAGACAAATACCGCAGTAAGTGTTGAGGATCTCGGTTAAGAGCCTCTGCAATCTCTTTGTAATTAACAATGTAGGTTCGCATTCCAATGGTGCCGCTGCGAACCTTTGGAACCTCAAACCTCTTGTGCTCAAACACTTCAGGCGGAAGCTGAGAATGCGCTCGTTTAAGCAACTCCTTGTAGTTAGACTTCATCCTTTTCGGTTCTCCATTAGCTTTGCAAGATTATTGATAGACCTTCCCTTAAAGATACCGTCATCACTTAAATAGTTTCAAATACTCGGCTGAATAGTTTGCCTAGGAACCAGCCAGAAATGTACCAGGACATATGGACATGGGAAAAATGCAAACCTAAAATCAATACTTTAAGGGGCAGACTGGGGTTCACCGATTCGCCAAGCCTGAGATTTCTGAAACTAACCCTGTCGTTAGAAACTGGACAAATACAGGATGAAATCAGAAACAAACCATTTCCGGAAATCCAGCCAGGTGTCTACTGCATTCTGTCGGGATACGCCGAGTCTAGGCAGGTGCCTGAAATCAATAAACTCATTTCTTTTTCGCAATTGCCAGGTGGTCAAGGCTACTATAACGCGTTCATTCGCCGAGCCGTTCAACACGTTGAGAGAGCATTTGGCTTTGACGTTCCGCGACTCTGGGAAGCTGCAAAACTTTTTGATGCTGAAAGGCTCAGTTTTGGCGATTGCTCATTGAAGATTCGTGCTCTCCCGCTGGTGCCAATTGTCGTCATTCTTCATGGTGCCACATCCGAGTTTCCAGCGTCGGCGAACATGCTCTTCGACTTTACAGCCAGCAATTATCTCTCCACAGAACAGCTTGCCATGCTGGGCGAACTCACATCAACCCGACTAAAGCATGCTTATGAGGCAATAACTTAAAACGCGACCTGCTGAAATTATCCTTCACTCCCAATGGGGAAAAGCAAACTTGCCAAAGTCTCACGTTCACCCTTACATTCCAAACGCCGTTCAGGACACAAAACGTGAAATGATGCAGCAAATAGGAATCAAGGACATAGACGAACTCTACGCTGATGTTCCGGAGAAGTTTCGACTCAAAAAAAGACTAAATCTTCCAGAGCCGTTGTCTGAGCACGAAGTCAGGGAACACATCGAAGTCCTTCTGCGCAAGAACAGAAGCTGTAGAGACATACCCACTTTCCTAGGCGCAGGTTGCTGGCCTCATCATGTTCCAGCCGTGGTTGACAACATTGTTCAACGAACCGAGTTCTTAACTTCATACACTCCGTATCAACCCGAGATTTCGCAGGGCATGTTGCAAGCAATGTTTGAGTTTCAGAGCATGATCTCTGAACTGACAGCAATGGATGTGGCCAACTCGTCTATGTACGATTGGGCTTCAGCCCTAAGTGAAGCAGTTCGTATGGCGGTGCGTATGAACAACCGAACTGAGGTGATTGTGCCCAAACTCATTCATTCTGAAAGATACGCCACTTTGCGGACTTATGTTGAGCCTTTGAAACTGCAAATAAAATCAGTGGATTACAACTTGGAAACAGGTTGGCTCAACATTGAAGATTTGAAACGGCGAGTTTCAGAAAAAACAACCGCCGTTTACATTGAGAATCCTTCATACCTAGGATTCGTTGAAACTCAGGTTGAAGAAATTGCGGAAATAACCCATGATAAAGGAGCTCTGTTCATTGTTGGTGTTGACCCGACCTCGCTGGGCGTTTTGAAGCCGCCGGGTGACTACGGCGCAGATATTGTTGTAGGCGAGGGGCAACCCTTAGGCAATCACCTCAATTTTGGAGGACCACTCCTAGGCTTGTTTGCGTGCAGGGGGCAAATGGAACTGATTAGGCAGATGCCTGGACGCGTGATAGGTATGACCACTACGCTGGGCGGAGACAAAACAGGTTTCTGTATGGCGTTACAAACTCGGGAGCAGCACATCCGAAGGGAGAGGGCAACCTCAAACATTTGCACAAACGAGGCTTTGTGCTCGGTTGCATCCGCCGCCTATTTGGCTTTGCTGGGACCAGAGGGTTTGAGGGAGTTGGGCGAAATCATAATGATGAAGACCCAGTACGCCGTGCAGGAGTTGGCCAAGACGAAAGGAGTCAAGGCACCCTTGTTCAAAGCTCCGCATTTCAAAGAATTCACTGTGAACTTTGATAAAACCGGGAAAACCGTTCGAGCCATACATCAAACGTTGCTCAAGCGGTATGGAATTCACGGAGGCAAAAACATCTCGAGAGAGTTTCCGGACCTAGGACAGACAGCCCTCTACTGCGTCACAGAAGTGCACTCTAAGGCAGACATAGACCAACTGGCACGGGCTTTGGGCGATGTCTTGAGGAGGAAGAGGTGAAAAACGATGTTTCAGCAAGCTCGTTGGGATGAGCCTGTCATCTTTAGGCTTGGGGGCAAGGGCAGAAGAGGCTGCAACCTGCCCAGCGTTGAGGCTGAAGTCTCCAAGCTAACTGGCAACGTCATAGGTGAACTGCCAAAAACAGTGAGGCGAACCAAGTTGCCCAATCTGCCTGAGCTCTCAGAGGTGGAGGTTGTTCGGCATTTCACCCGCCTGTCTCAAATGAATTATGGCGTGGATTTGGGCTTCTACCCGCTGGGAAGCTGCACGATGAAGTATAATCCAAAAATCGACGACTTGTTGGCCGGCGCGACTGGCATAAGTGAGCTCCACCCCAACCAAGACGAAGGCACAGTTCAAGGCATACTCGAAATCTTGCACACGCTGTCTCGTTGGCTAGCAGAGATCACTGGCACTGCTGAGGTGAGTCTTCAACCTTCGGCTGGTGCCCACGGCGAACTGTTAGGCGCCTTGATTATACGTGCTTTTCACAAGTTTAACGGTGACTCCGAAAAGAGAACTGAAATAATCGTGCCCGATTCAGCTCATGGGACTAATCCTGCCAGCGGAACCATGGCTGGTTTCAAAATCGTGGTTGTGCCATCAAACCGAAACGGCTGCGTTGACCTGAAAGCGTTGAAGGCGGCGGCGTCAGAGCGCACAGCTGGCTTGATGTTAACCAATCCTAACACTTTGGGGATTTTCGAAGAAGATATCGCAGAAATCGCTGAAACCGTACACAATGTGGGCGGCTTTCTCTATTATGATGGAGCTAACCTCAACGCGATTATGGGTAAGATGCGACCAGGAGATATGGGCTTCGATATAGTGCACATAAACATTCACAAGACTTTTGGAACTCCGCACGGTGGAGGCGGACCAGGCGCAGGTCCAATAGGCGTCTGCAAAGACTTGGCTAGGTTTCTGCCGGTTCCCCAGATTGCCTACGATGAGAAGCGTAACCGTTACTTTTTTGACTACAACAAGCCTGAGAGCATAGGCAAGATTCGAAGTTTTTATGGAAACGTGGCGGTTCTCTTGCGAGCATACGTCTACATCTTGAGCCTAGGTATTGAAGGACTTGAAGAAGCAGCTGAAATCTCGGTTTTGAATGCCAACTACTTAGTGAAGAGGTTAAGAGAGATTCGCGGTTTGGAGTTGCCTTACGCTGGGGGGCGTCCTCGCAAACACGAGTGCGTCTTTAGCGCCAAGCCCTTGTTTAAGGAGACCGGTGTTCGAGCTGTGGACATAGCTAAGCGGATCCTCGACTATGGAATGCATTCGCCGACCACTTATTTTCCGCTGATTGTCGAAGAGGCGCTTATGATTGAGCCGACTGAATCAGTTGAGAAAGAAGAGCTGGATCGTTTTGTCGACGTTTTGAAGAAAATTTCGAGCGAAGCCTACTCGAATCCAGACCTGTTGAAGAAGGCTCCGTACAATGCGGCTGTGACTCGTTTAGATGAGGTTAAGGCGTCGCATCCAAAGACCATGGCTTTGAGTTGGCGCATGCATCAGAAACACAATGTTATTAAAGACGCTGGTCCATAAAATTTGGTTCTAGGTGAAAACACATTGACCGATTTGGAAAACAAAGTCAAGAGCGAAGTGGAAAAGATCATCGACCCAGAGACAGGCATGAGTTTTGGGCAAATGGAATTGATCCAGACCGTCAAGGAGCAGGAGCCGGGCGTGGTAAAAATTGACTTTGTCCCGACGAGCCCGTTCTGTCCAATAGCCTTCAAGTTTGCCATGGACATCAAAACCACAGCCAAAAAAGTCGCCGGCATCAAAAAAGCGTTGGTCTACGTGCACGGGCACAACATGGAAGAAGCCATTAATCAAACTGTTAACAAGACAGAATAGAGCCACCTAAGTTGACACTTAAGGTAACTGTCAAGTTTTTCACCACGCTACGTGAAATCACTGGAAAGAAAGAGGAGCAGATCGAGTTTTCCAAACCTACAACCGTCGAGTCGCTGTTAAAGTGGCTGTCTAAAAAGCATGGGAAAGAGTTCAACGATTACGTCTACGACGAGTTGGGCAACGCTCATGGTCACTTGCACTTTCTTCTCAACGGCCAAAGCATCACAGCGTTGGGCGGGTTGAGAACACGGCTAAAAGATGGTGACCAGTTGGCCATTCTTCCTCCCGTGGGCGGAGGATAGCAAAACCAAGTCAACTAAACATTTATAATAGCAAGCTTCATGACAAGTTAATTCAATCAACGAGTTGATATGCAGCATTGAAATGCGCTTACTGTGGCAAAGAAGAGGTTCTGCCATTTAAGTGTCAATTCTGTCAAGGACTCTTCTGCGCAGAGCATCGACTGCCTGAAAACCACGCGTGCAC
>Ga0315308_1001915_pt1 | contig 11830 bp, 9 predicted proteins | sample TDP3_MG_FD_203078 | JGI IMG/M metagenome (GOLD analysis project Ga0315308, IMG submission 203078) | Freshwater sediment microbial communities from Lake Towuti, South Sulawesi, Indonesia - TDP3 | ecosystem: Environmental > Aquatic > Freshwater > Lake > Sediment | place: Indonesia: South Sulawesi... | reverse complement strand
GATACTACACGGACTACAATAGGGTAGCGGTGAAGAAGATCGGAGCATCGATAGACTGGAGAAGGGAGTTCCACACAACCTCTCTCCACCCGCAGTTCAGCAAGTTCGTTGAGTGGCAGTACGCCAGGCTCCGAGATGGAGGGTACGTCTCGAAGGGGACGCATCCAGTCGTCTGGTGCCCGAGGTGCAAGAGCCCGACCGGTGATGCGGATAGACTCGTCGGCGAGGGCATCACCCCCGAAGAGTACGTGCTGATGAAGTTCAAGTTTGGTGAAGGCTATCTGCCATGCGCGACTCTCCGGCCGGAAACCATCTATGGCGTCACAAACCTCTGGATAAACCCTGAAGCGGAGTACGTTGAGGCCAAGGTTGGCGGCGAACTCTGGATCGTCAGCAAGAGGTGCTCCGAGAAGCTTGTTGAGCAGCTGCGCATCGTCGAGATTCTTCGTAATATGAAGGGTGGAGAGCTGGTCGGTAAGCAGTGTGCGAGTCTGATTGATGGGAGGCCGCTTTGGATACTTCCCGCGTCCTTCGTGAATCCCGACAACGCGTCAGGCGTTGTGTACAGCGTCCCGTCACACGCCCCATACGACCTGCTTGGGCTGTTGGACCTTCAGAGGAAGCCTGAGATGCTGGCTGCCTTCGACGTCTCTCCGAACATCCTCGACTTCATCGGTCTGATCTCGATTATCCGCGTGGAAGGCTTCGGCGACCATCCTGCGAAGGAGCTGGTCGAGAGCTCTGGGGTGAAGGATCAGTTCGATCCCAAGGCAGATGAGATCACGAAGATGCTGTACAAGAAGGAGTTCCACACGGGTGTCCTCAAAGAGAACTGCGGGCCCTACGCTGGACTGAGCATAAGGGACGTGAAGGAGAGGATCATCGGCGACTTGAGGGCGAAGGGGATTGCCGACTCGATGTACGACCTCACTCAGCCCGTGACTTGCAGATGCACGACTCCCTGCACGGTCAAGATACTCGAAGGTCAATGGTTTCTGAACTACTCTGATCCGGTCTGGAAGGAGAAGGCGAAGAAGCTGGTCTCTGGGATGCGGTTCTACCCCGAGGAAGCTCGTAAGTGGTTCTTGGACGTGATCGATTGGCTGCACGAATGGGCGTGCACCAGAAAGACGGGGCTTGGAACACCTCTCCCATGGAGTCCGGACTGGATCGTCGAGACTCTAAGCGACTCAACGATCTATAACGCGTACTATCCAGTTAGCAAATATGTTAACGCGCTTGGAATACGCGCAGACCAACTGCCCTTGGAGTTCTTTGACTACATCTACTATGGCAAGGGCGATCCCGAAGTGATCGGAAGATCGACGGGGCTCGATGTAGTGACTATTGAGCAGATGAGACAAGAGTTCCTGTACTGGTACCCTGTTGATCTTAGGCTCTCAGGGAAGGATTTGGTTCCCAACCACCTCACCTTCTTCATATTTCAGCATGCAGCGCTCTTTCCCGAGCAATATTGGCCGAAGAGCATCTCGGTCAACGGCTTCATGCTCGTCGAGGGAGAGACGATGCACAAGTCGAAGGGCAACTTCATACCTCTCGTAAAGGCTGTCGACCAGTACGGAGCAGACCCGACGCGCTGCACGGTACTCCTCGCCGCAGAGGGCATGGACGATCCGGATTGGAGAGCCGAGAATCTGAAGGCAGTTCGATCGAACTTGGAGTCATTTTATCGGCTGTCCCAAGAGATTCTGGCGATGGGTGGCGGTCAGGCGGAGGCCTTCTTGGAGAGCTGGCTGATGAGCTCGGTCCAGAGGAAAATCAAGAAGGTCGCCGAGAGCATGGAAGTCCTGAAAACCAGGACGGCAGCTGACAGCGCATTCTACGAGGTCTGGAATGACATCCGCTGGTATCTTCGAAGGGCTGCGTCTCCTAACGGCCGATTCCTCAGAGAGATTCTATCTATATGGGTTCGTATGGTCTCTCCGTTCGCCCCATTTGTCTGCGAGGAAATCTGGGAGAGTATGCGTGGAGACGGGTTCATAGCGCAGACGCGATGGCCTGAGTATGATCAGAGTCTGGTAGACGCTGTTGCAGAGGAGGCGGAGGCGCTCGTTCGAAACACCCTGGACGACACCTTGAACGTCGTCAGGGCCACGAAGATTTCTCCAAAGAGGATATTCTACTATTATGCAGCCGAATGGAAGTGGGAAGTGCTTCGCAGAGTTGCAGAAGATATGGCAAAGGAAACTTTCAGTATCAAGGCCTTTGTCGCGGATCTGCTTCGGCGACCTGAGTTCCGCGGCCGAGCCAGAGAAGTCTCGACCTTCGTGGTTGGCTTGGTTGAGCAGCTAAGGGAGATTCCGGAGGAGAGAAGGGCGGCCATACTGAAGCTGAGTTCTGCGAAAGAGAGGGAAGCGATCGAGTCTGCTAGGGGATTTCTGTCCAAGGAGCTGGGTGCGGAGGCCGCGGTGCAGAGTGAAGAGGATGCGAGCAGATACGATCCGAGAGGCAGAGCCAAGGAGGCTAGGCCGCTCAGACCAGCGATCTATATTGAATGAAAGCTTTATTCTGCCCTGCTGGGTTTAGGTTCGATGTTTATGGGCCCGTGGCCTAGCTAGGACAAGGCGTCGGCCTTCTAAGCCGGAGATCCCGGGTTCAACTCCCGGCGGGCCCGCCATTTCTGGACTCCCGCTCTCTGATTCCCCCTTTGGTTTAGACGGGTTTTGGTGGGGCCACCTGTAGGATATGCTGCAGTTGCGAGAGGAAGAGGCTGGCAGGATGCGCAGGGAGCTGCGAGCAGAGCCTGCGAAAGCCCTCGGAAGTGTCGGACAGAGACAGGCGTGCAAGCCTTGAAGATTTAAGCGCTGGACCGGCTAGAAATGATGTGAATCCGAATTGGCCCTGACGCTGAAGACGGCGCTGGGAGATGATCTGGTGGGATGGCTGCTCTCCGGCGAGCCATGGGTAGCCTATCGCACATTGACCGATCTTATAGACAAAGATGAGAGAGACGATCTAGTCGTAGCAACGAGGGAGGCGATCCCCGAGCATCCACTTATAAGAAAGATCTTCGAACGCCTGAACAGCGAGGGTTACTGGGGAGGACCAAAGGACATCCACACATGGTGGCCAAGGAAAGATACCACATTCTGGTTGCTTCCAGTGCTAGCTGATTTCGGCCTCACCATAGGGGACGAAAGAATTGCCAGAGCGTGCGAATACGTCCTAAGCACTCAACTCGCATCTGGAGCGTTCGGATGGAGTCCGCCAACAAAACCAGGCGACTGCCACAGCGCTATCATAATCGAGTCACTGGCGGAACTTGGCCTTCTCGGAGACGCCAGACTCGAGAAAGCCTATGAATGGCTCGTCAGACGGCAACGTCTGGATGGCGGGTTCTGGTGCAAGGACACGGGCCAGATTGGAGGGCCAAGAGAAAGGGAGCCGAGCTGCGCCATGGCCACGATGTTTGCTCTCGGCGCGTTGGCCCAAAACCCGAGACTTCGAGAGGGTGAAATTGCTCGGAGAGGAGTCGACTTCCTGTTCGAATGCTGGCGAAACAGAGGCAAGATGAGATACGCTGGTCACGACAGTCAGGTCGGAACCGGCTGGGAGAAGTCGAAGTACCCATTCACCGACTACAAGATCCTGAAGTTTCTCGATGTCCTATCCCAATTCGAATACGCCGAAGACAGACTTCAAAGATCAGAGATGGGCAGTCTGCTCCTCTCGAAACGAGACAATCAATCAATGTTTACACCTGAATCAGTCATCAGGTTCTGGTCAGACTTCGACTTCGGGCAGAAAGAGAAACCATCGAGATGGATCACCCTTCTGGCCTGGCGAATCCTAAAGAGAATCGGCAGGTGAAGCACCGTGCGGATCAATCTATTCCCAATACCGGTCGAGGCCCTATAGAAGAGACGACCTTGACAAACAAGACTGGGATTTAGAGCAGCCAACGCAACGCCCTAAGGGGAGCATTTGTCTCACAAGTGAGTTACTCTCGATCTGAAGTGCAATCCTCAGGTTGACGGATGCGACAGTTGACATGAGGCAGCGGCTCGTTCAGCTGTGTGATAGGTGAGGGGCCGCCCAAACAGCGCTCTGCACGATGGATGAGGGAGAGCGGTCTAAACAGCGTGCCTACTGACCGGTTCGCCGTCGTGATATCCGCAGACGATGTTGTACCTTCTTGCACACTCTACGCAACGATCAGGGTCGCAGAGCTCGGTGCTAAGGTATTTCTCGCCGCCGTCCGGCAGGATCGCGACCATCACTCCCTTCTGGATGGTCTTAGCCTTCTCGACCGCTGCGTGGAAGATTGCTCCAGAGCTTGGCCCGCAGAAGACGCCCTCTCGCAGGGCCAGGAGTCGGGCGGTCTCTTCTCCCGTCTGAAGAGTAACATACACTCTCTCGTCGATCTGGCCGGGGTCGAAGATCTGAGGTACGTACTGCACGCTCAGATTCTTCAATCCTTGAATCGGAGTTCTGGCGTCGGGCTCCACAGCTACTATCCTTACTCTTGGGTTCAGCTCTTTGAACCTTCTAGATGCGCCCATCAACGTGCCTGACGTGCCGAGGCCTGCGACGAGATGGGTTACTCGGCCCTGAGTGTCTCTCGATATCTCCTCCGCGGTCGTCTCATAATGTGCCAACGTGTTGTAGCGGTTAGCGAATTGATTCGGCATGAAGTACTTATCGGGAGCCTCCTCCACGATCTTCCGCGCCAAGTCTTCGGCGCCGTTCATCCCCTTCGAGCCCTCGGAGAGGATGATCTTGGCCCCGTAGGCGATGAGCATCTTACGCCTCTCCATGGTCATCGTCTCAGGCATGACAAGGCAGAGCTTGTAACCCCTGACGGCGCAGACCAAGGCCAGACCGATTCCGGTGTTCCCGCTCGTGGGTTCGATCACCGTCTTGTCCTTGGTCAGAACCCCTTCTTTCTCGGCCTGCTCGATCATCCTCTTCGCGATCCTGTCCTTGACCGAGCCTCCAGGGTTGAACTTCTCAAGTTTGACGTACAGCTCTAGGCTCGGATTTGGGTTGAGATGGTTAATCCTGACCATGGGGGTGTTGCCGACAAGTCCCAAGATGTCATCGAAGATCGTACAGCCAATCCTCCTGAGAGACGTCGGCTTCGGGCTTGCCATATCGAAGAAGCGTCGGTTCAGCATATAATCATAACGGTGTTATGATAATACGCTCGGGAAGCGCGCGCTCAACTCCATCAAACGCTTCGGAAGAGAGCGCTGGCTTGACTGGCCCAGGTTTGACGGCCATGGCAAATGAAGTTCCCCGGTTACAGGCCTCAGGACTTACTCGCCCTGTCTGCGCGGCCTGTGGAGGAGCCTCATGACCGAGATGGCGATAATGAAGGCTGCCGGGATGAAGCCGATTGTCAAGAGGCCCGCCGTCTCCGGGAGTAGAGCATCGAAGAAGAGCCTTCCCATCTCGGTGAGGTAGAAAGCCACTATAAGGATCTCAAACTTATGCAGAATCTCCTGCAAATTCACCATCCTTATGAGCTGCTCCTTGGAGGAGCGCTGCTCCTCTATGCTCAGCCTCTGCCCCTGTATCCCCAGATAGGTTCTCACAGCGTCTAGGACTGTGTCCAGCTGGGCTCTCAGCGCTTCGACGCGATCGGTGAAGTCCCTGAAGGGTGCCACTAAGCCTTCGAAGGTGCCCAGCTCGATGGCCGAGTTCGTCGGATACCCCTCGACGCTCTCCTCGCTCCAAGCTTGGAAGAGAGCCCTGATCTGGCGTAGGACGGAGCTGGCCTTCACGTGGTCTCGCCGCATTGTACTAGCGAGGACGGAGAGCCGTGAGAAGAGGACTGTAACCTCCCTCAGAACCTCCTCCAGATCCTCAGGCTTCAGCTGCTCCGCAGGTTTTCGTAGCTCCATAAGTATCTCGTCAATTCTGAGTTGGGTGCTCTCTTCGGAAGCGTCTAACTGCTTCAGCATGAGCTCTCTCCCTGACCATAAATGGCTGAGTCTCCCAGCAGAAGAGGCCAATGAGGTTGCATCGTCAGCCAGCCTCCAGACAGAAGAAGACGCCTCTTCAAGACGGCGGCTGAGTGGAGACACGATGAGCTCCCGCCTCAGAGCGCTGCAGGCTTGATCGACGGTTGAGTCTCGGATTGTGGAGACGAGGCATTCCTGCACCATCCCGGCGCTCCTCATCCTTTGGGCGGCATACCCTTCAGCTGTGCTCAAAGCCTCCTTGAGGCTCTTCGCCTGCCTGACGCGCAGGATGAAGCTGGAGGCCGGATTCACCGACAGCAACTGCAGGAGCGGACGAACAACGGCGTCGCAGACGGCCTGAACTTGGGTGAAGGGTGTTGTCCGATCCGGCTCCTTGTCTCGTCTCAGTGCGATCAGCAATGTTGGGAAATCGTCCTCCTGAAAGGACGTGACGTATGCCACACAAGACTCCAAGGTGAACGTTAGGGCGTCACCAGACTCGGAGCGTCTGGCCCCGTAACGGTGCTCTATCTCTTGGAGGATTTGAGATCTGACCGAGCTGCCGCTTTCTCCTGCGGCTTGGTAGGTTGCGATGTAGATGATATCCGGAATTCCGATAGGTGGCTGTCCGAGGTTCAAGAGTGATCAACACATTCTTCTTGGATCGGCATAGTTCACTGGATCCGATCGATGCGATACAGTCGGAGTTACTAGGGGTGGATTATCCTGCCTTCTCCCTTCTCGAAGACGTGGTCGCAGTATGGATCCCCATTCATTCTCTGCTTCATCATTCGGAGGTTGACTAGGGGGTCGACCGCTGAAGCAAGGCCATGGAAGAACGGCCAACCCAACACTTCACAGAGCCACGCCCAAGGAAGGTTGAGTGAAAGACAAGCCGTCATTAGGGGGCAGAAGCCTGAGTTGCGTAGCAACACCTTGCCCTCGCCCACGCTGAGTATCTTGGCGCTGGGCTCGTCTCTGAGAACGGTGCTAAGGACTGCGGCGATGGCGCTCTCGTCTTTGCCCTTGATGGCCTGCTGCTCGACTATCGCTCGGCCAAAGGCGAGACCTTGCTCATGTGAGAACTTCTTGATCTCCTCTGGCGGTCGATCCTTGTATCTCTGGTGGAACTCGAGCAGCGCTCGAGGATTGACGAACCAATCCCCTGAGATCCTTATCTCCAACAGTAACCCGCACGTAAGTACGGTCGATGACCTCTTAAGCCTTCTCGGAACTCCCCCTCATGCCGGAGGCAAGCCTATTCATGGGCGGCCGACGCCTGAGTCACATGGACGGTCGGATAGGCTTAAGTCCTCATCGCAGTATGCCTGTGAGTCACGGCTCTACCCTTGGTTGATTGAGGCGCATAGAAATTGATGGAGATCCGGTTTCACGGCAGGGGAGGGCAAGGTGCAGTGACGGCAGCAGAGATTATGGTTGAAGCCACGCTGCACGAGGGGAAGTACGCCCAAGCCTTCCCGATGTTTGCAGGCGAGAGGCGGGGAGCACCCGTCACCGCCTTCTTGCGGATCGACGACAAGCCCGTACGCACACGGCAGAAATGCTACGCACCCGACATCTGCGTAGTTCTGGACTCCGGTCTGGTCACACTCATCCCATGGCATAGCGGCCTGAAGGCCGGAGGAGTCGCCGTCCTGAACTGGAGGGGGTCTACAGATACCCTCAAGATCCCCGTCGAGCTTTCGAAGCTTGCGCTCGTGGATGCCACAGATGTCTCGATAAAGTCATTCGGGCAGACTGCTATGCCGATCACGAATACTGCCATGCTCGGAGCTCTATCAAAGACCACGGGCCTGGTGAAGCTTGACAGCTTGAACGTGGCCATCAGCCACCGGTTCAGCGGCAAGATTGCGGAGGGAAACCGAGCAGCTGTGAAGCTCGCCTATGATCAGACCGAGATCGTCTCAAGGTGATTTGTCATGACGAAAGAGATAAGAATTGAACTGGCCGTCGGCGGATGGAACACGCAGGCAGGACAGTCCGAGACTGGATCTTGGAGAAGCTTCAGACCCGTGGTCGGCGAAGCCTGCACCCGCTGCGGAATCTGCGTACAACTCTGCCCAGAGGCCTCGATCGCTCTTGGCTCATCGATGGCTGAGATCGATTACAGGTACTGCAAGGGCTGCGGCATATGCGCATACGAGTGCCCCCCGAAGGCTGTGGAGATGAGGTCTGAGAGGTAAGGTGGTCAAGCATGGTATTGATGGCCATGACTGGGAACAAGGCCTTCGCCACTGGGGTAAAGCTCTCAAGAGTCAATGTCATCGCGTCCTATCCAATCACGCCGCAGACGACGCTCATCGAATACCTATCCAACTTCGTGGCCGACGGCGAGCTGAATGCCGAGTACATCGAGTCTGAAGGAGAGCACAGCATGCTGGGAGAAGCCATAGGCGCCGCAGAGACAGGCGCTAGGGTCTTCACTTCAACCTGCTCCGCAGGCTTTGCTTATGGTTTTCAGGGAATCGTCTCCGTCGCCGGGCTCCGCCTCGGCAACATCCAGCTCGCAGACATCAATAGGCCGCTGGGTGTGCCCGGAGACCTGCAGGCAGATCATTCAGACTCCATGACGGCCAGAGACTGGGGGTGGATCCAGTTCTACTGTGAGACAGCTCAGGAGCTTCTCGACACTGTGATCCAAGGCTACAGGATTGGTGAAGATCACCGGGTCATGCTGCCGACGATGCTCTGTGGAGAGGGATACTATCTCTCCTACACGACGGACATCGTGGACGTCCCTGACCAGAAGGACGTGGACGAGTTCCTCCCGCCCTTCAAACCCATCGGCATACTGGATCCTGACAACCCCATGTCCATAGACGTCTTCGGCAGCCCGGAGAAGATGATGGCGATGTCGTATACTGTTGATGAGGCTCAGCGGCGGGCGTTGGATGTCATCAAGGAAGTCAATGAGGAGTTCTACAGGAAGTTCGGCCGCCGATATGGCAACGGCCTCATCGAGGAGTATAGACTGGAAGATGCTGAGGTCGTTCTCGTGGCGATGGGAAGCTTCGTTGGTAACGCCAGAGAGGCCGTGGACCGGATGCGGGAGGAAGGAAAGAGGGTCGGGCTGGTCAAGCTGAGGACGTACCGTCCGTTCCCCGCCGAAGAGCTCAGGCGTATAGCTGAAGGCACGAAAGCTCTCGTCGTTGTTTCGAGGCACAGCTCTTGGGGAGGAGCCGCCTCGCCACTCGGTTACGATGTCAAGGCGGCTCTGCTGGACGTGAAGAAGAGGCCACTAGTGCTTGACGTTGTATCAGGTATCTGTGGAGTCGAGATCGGCATCGACGACTTCATCGAGCTGGCAAACATGGGATTCGATGTGATAGCCAAGGAGAAGGCTCCTCAAGAGCCGATATGGTACCCGAAGATCAGCGTCATCGAGAAGACCGAGATACCCCCGATGTCAGAGGCAGACAAGGCGAAGACCGTCCTGCCGGGAACTGGCGCATGCCAAGGATGTGGAATGACGCTCTGCTGGAGGACCATCACGGAGACGCTCGGAAGAAACACCGTATTGGTGAGCACGTGCGGATGCGGGGGCTGGTCGGGAACACTGGCAGACCACCTCTCCCACACGATTCCAGAAGGTATGGGAGGCTCGGCAGGCAACCTTCCCGCGGGAGCGGCAACCGCTTCTGGGGTCAAGCGCGGACTGAACATGATGGGCAAGAAGGATGTCAACGTAGTCCTAATCAGCGGGGACGGCAGCTTCGGCGACATGGGCTTCATGTCAGCCTCGGGAGCCGCGGAGCGCAACGAGGACATCATGATGATCGTCTACGACAATGAGGCGTACATGAATACGGGTATACAGCGCTCGGGTGCGACGCCCTACAGGGCGTGGACAACTACGACGCCGGTCGGCTCGGTTAGACAGGGCAAGCGGAACCTTAAGAAGGATCTCCCCGCCATCATGGCAGCGCACAGGATTCCATACGTTGCCACAGCAAGCCCGGCCTACTTAATGGACTTCAAGCGGAAGCTGAAGAAGGCAGCCTCGATACGCGGGTGCAAGTATCTACACTTCTACTCGCCCTGCCCGACAGGTCATCGTTATCCATCAGAGCGGTCGATAGAGGTGGCGAGACTGGCGGTCCAGAGCGGGATCTTCCCACTCTACGAGATCGAGGAGGGCAACCTCAAGCTCACGATAAGGCCGAGGGAACGTATCTCCGTCAAGAAGTACCTGAGCGCCCAAGGCCGCTTCAGACATCTCACCGACGCCAATATCGACGAGATTCAGAAGCTCACTGACAAGGTCTGGGCTGAGTACGAGGATATGGAGAGAAGGACCCAAGCGTCTGCTTGATCAGCTGTGTGCGGGGATTGAAGGGAGATGATCTGCGCCGAACATCTCCCTGTTAGCCCGCATCGAAAGGATCAGGACGAGAAATATCCTTTTTTTCAAAGGAGCCTTGATCAGAGTCACGAGAGCGGCTGTCCCTGGCACGAATTCTTCTGGCCACTACCGACGGCTCTCACGATAGGTGAATCGGGAGAGTACCGACTTCACTCATAGCGACTCTGAGCCTCTCTGCCGGGCAGAAGTCCGGTGACTGAAGCATTCAGGTGGACCATGTGCGTTCGAGCGAGGACGAATCACTTTACTTGGTAAAGTTATTATGGCGCCGCTCGATACTATGAAAAGGAGAGCTACTCGTTGCACCTTGTCTCATTGACACCTGAGGGCAGAATCGCACTAACCTTGAAGCATGGAAAGCACACCTATAGCGAGTTGAAGTCGGAGACAGGGCTGAGCGACCGTTGGCTGACGATCAAACTTGAAGAGCTGAAAAGCGCTGGATTCATCGAGAAGAAAGACAGGGCGTACAGCCTGAGTGTGGAGTTGCCGGTCTCCCCATATGAGCTGAGTTCGTACAGGCGCCTTCACGCCAAGTTGATTGCGCAAGATCTCGCGCAGCTGCCCTCCGTTGAAGCAATCGTCCTCTTCGGCGGAGTCGCTCAAAACAAGGCCCACGAATACAGTGACATAGATCTCATAGTTGTTCTGCGCGAGCCCTCAGAAGAAGCGCGCAAGGCCGTAAACTCACAAATTCTGAAGTTGGAGTCGAAGTACCACATCACTATCGAGCCGCTGATCTTGGGAGAAGAAGACTTCCTGGATAATGTTCACTCGCGCGAGGGGGGCATAATCTACGGGCTCGCGGAAGGTTATGACTTACTCGTCGACAAGACCAGAAGCATAGCTCAGACCTTACGTGCGATAGTTGAACGGATCAGAAGTAGCCACGACTACCTGGAGGAGCCTGGGATATGGCTGAAGGCAAGATAGAGGTTCTGCTGAAGATCTCCGAAGTCAACCTCCTCAGAGCTGAGAAGCGTTTCGAGGCTGAGGAGTACGATTCGGCCGTCTTCCACGCCTCGACAGCGCTTGAGAGCGCTGCTAACGCCATGATCCTCAGACTCGGCGGAAGCGAAGCCAAGGATCATCGCGTGATCAGTGGACTGGCCGCGGTTCTCAGAAGAGTGAAGCCTGAACTGCTCGATGAGGAGAGGTACGCAGATCTGGTTCGTCGGGGAAGACAGATGGAGAGGGAGGTCGTGTACACGCGCTATCCACTCAAGATAGGCGGTAGATGGATAACCCCTATGGATTACTATACCCGAGAGAAGGCCAGAGAGATAATCGACGATGCAAAGTCCGTGGTCGAGACGATAAGAGAGTACCTTAAGGGATCAACGGATCGGCGCGATTCTGAAGCAGCTGCTTGAACGTCACCTTCCAAGAGATCTCATCCCTAACTCGACGACGGGATTTCAAGCGCCTCCGAGAGAATCGTTAGCAGGCGTCCGTATCCTCTTGGTAGCCAAACCTTTCGACGGACGCAGGCCACATCGAATTGTACCAGATCTCTATT
>Ga0315308_1001914_pt1 | contig 11831 bp, 10 predicted proteins | sample TDP3_MG_FD_203078 | JGI IMG/M metagenome (GOLD analysis project Ga0315308, IMG submission 203078) | Freshwater sediment microbial communities from Lake Towuti, South Sulawesi, Indonesia - TDP3 | ecosystem: Environmental > Aquatic > Freshwater > Lake > Sediment | place: Indonesia: South Sulawesi... | reverse complement strand
GAAAATAAGCCCGCAATATGTCAGGTCGCTGATATCCTCTGTCAGAGACATCAAAGGCGACATCGAACCAGAGCATCTTCAGGATAGATTTCTTGTGAGAAATGCATTCATAGGAGTTGCGAGAAATGTTCACGGTGACATTTATAAGAAGATCGTTAATAAAATGAACAGATATCCTTGGGACAGGTACATCGGGGTAATAAAGGACGAATTCGCAGAATTGGCAAACAGTTTGGTTCTTTATTTGGATGATAGGGGGTTTTCCAAGAAGGGCGAAATACTGACGGAAAAGGGAGTGATCCTTGCAGGCCCGCCCGGTGGTGGTAAGACGTTCCTTGTCCAATGCTGGCTGTCATCCTATCCGCAAATAACAGACATCAACGTTACGCGTTCATTTTTGTTCAGCACTGAGTCCTACAAGTCCCCTGTCGAGAGCGCGGTCGAAAAGCTCAGCGACATATTCAGCATGGCGAGGTTGCTTTCACCGACGCTTGTTTTCTTCGACGAAATAGACGCGGTCATCCCGACAAGAGGGGGGCAGTTCCTGAGCCTGTACGACAAACTCGTCAACGAATTTTTGGAAATAGTCGGCGGTTCCCTGAGGGGTGTTTTCGTGGCCGGAGCCACAAACCGTCTGGACCTGGTCGACCCTGCCGCCATCCGTTCGGGAAGGCTGAGGCCGTTGGAGATCAGCGGGATATTGAGCAAGCACAGCATATACAACATAATCGACACGTATCTCGAGAGCAGTGCGAAGGATAAAGACATTAGCGGGGAGAAGGTTTTTTCCATGTGTGAGGACATCTGTCACACGCCCGCCGATTTCGAACGTTTCGTGAATGAAATAAAAAGAATCGCCCTCCAGGAATACAAAGTCATACAAAGGTTTAAAGAGATTTATGGAAAGGGGGAAAACCAGGGGCTTGTAGATTTTTTCAAATTGAATCACAAGTCGATGGCAAGAATTTTAGACACACTCAACTTGGACGACGAGCTCGGGATTTTGTTGAGAAAAGAATACGATACTTTAGCGGGGCGTTCGCAAGCGTTGAGCGAGATTTTCGCGCCCATAGCCAAGGAGACGGATTGCCTCATATCCATGAAACATATAAAAAGGGCCAGGGAAGACTTCATCACCAATCCACTGAAAAAACAGGAACAGAAGGCGGAAAAGTTCCTCAGGGGCGAGCTCTCCAAGGAGCCGCAGGTCGGGTTTGTTTTGGGCGCGGCTGCGGGTGACGCAAGAGGGTGGTATACGGAGATATCGACGAATCTTCTGTACAAAACCTACCCTGAAAAATTCGTGATAACTGGGGTCGTAAGCCCTGGGATAGCGGTCCCGGACATAGAGGCGGCCGTTAAGATGACACAGCAGTCAGCCATGGAAGCGCACGCAACCGTTATGAACTACCTTCAAGCAATTTCGAGAGACGAGAAAATAGACACCCATCAGCTGTTTGGAAAATACTTGAATAACTACAGCTTCCATCACCAGTTTCTGAACCCAAGCTATATAGGCGGGGGTCCAAGTGCAGGGTATGCATTGGCAATAAACACGCTCTCTGTCATCCTGAATTTACCAGTTTACAACGATTTCGGCATCACGGGAGCGCCCTGGAGCAAGGGGCCGACAAAGGATGAGGTCGGTTCCCCGATAATAATCGGCGGCGAGCTACAGAAGACACAACAGGTCCTTAGGGGGGAGATAAGGCGGATGTACTTGCCACAAGAGAATTATGAGGAAATCCCGCAAGAAGAGTTGTTCAGGTACAGAGAGGACAACAAGGATGTTATACCGATATCGAATTTCAGAAAAACCGTGTCAGAAGTGTACTATTTTGGCGAAGAGCATAGGAAGAAATTGGGTGAACTGCTCGATACGAGGATAAAATATGAGAAAAGGGACCTCGGCTATAACGTCAAGGAACTGAAACAAAAAATCGAGATGCTGGAATACGAGCTGCAAAACACCGCGGAGAATGAAATAATCAAAAGAATAAAAAAACTCAAAGAACATCTGGACACTGCAACAGGGGAGCCGTTAAGCCCACAGATCTTATATGCTGAGTGGTGAGGAATATGTTTGCAAAAAAAAGTAAAATCATGGGCGAATCGAACGCCATATGCGGAGAAACAAGTTTGGGTTTGTGCAGGGGTCATTTGCTGGGCGGGATTTTATCTTTGGCATTCACGGCACTAACTCTTAAATGTCTGTTAGATTATCTTCATCACTATACAATTTTTGTCGAATCGTCAGCGTCGCAGGAATATGATTTATGGAATAGTGCTGGTTACTCTGTATATCAGGCGAGAAGAAACTTGAGCCAAGTCATTGACACTTCTACACAGACCCCGAATCCGCTTTTGGCCATTAAGAATTTGGACGATGCGGTTAAAATTTTAAATGACTCTAAACGCGAGGATGCGAAAGAATTTTTGAACTATGTAAACGGACTGAAGGAAGATATACGAGCACACACAAATGACATAGTTTACCTGGATTATTTGGCAAATGGAGAAATTGATCAAAAACTAAAGGAAATCGTGGAAATTATAGATGGGTACGATCAAATAAAAAAGAATGTGTCCAATTCGATTTTATATTCAATAGGCGGGGGCATACTGGCCACAGGTGGCTGGTCGGTGACACTGTATCACAAGGATGAAGAATAACTCTCTTAAATATTTTATCAACGAATTACAGAATTGAAATGAGCATTTACAAAAAAATCAAAGAGTCCTGTTCGCACTGTTTTAGGAATTATTATTTTTTCATGAAAGACGGTCTGCTTCCCCTTTCCTCATACGTGGTAGACCTAAAGAGTATAAACACGCCCTTCTTCTCCAACAAGAGGAGTCAGGCAGACATAAAGCATTTGACCGAGGAAATCCCCGAGATAATGAGGGGATATGAAAAAACAGACTTTATCGATGTTTTGGAGGAAGCGTACAAGACCAATTTGGAATGCTTGAAACCTCAACAGATTCACGTCACCAGCGAAAGCATAAGGGTGAAAAAGCCAATAGGCCAAGAAAAAAATTCAATCCGAGGATTTGCAGGAAAAATCTGGCACGACTTTGGCTACATGGCCACTTCCAGGCTTGACTTGGTTCCTCTGTCTTTTAGGTTGCCGGGCAGAGATGAATCTGCCTTGAAGGGAAGCAGATTGCCGACTGATCGCAAGTACAGGACTGGCATAGAAAGAAGCTTAAGGGTCGAATTGCCTGGAAAGGTGATTGTTGGGTCGGATGAGATTAAAATCTTGCTCGATGAAAACACGATAGGCAATGTCGAGAGGTTGAACGAAAAACTAGTTGTGGCGGATGCGATTTTTGAAATGGAGCCACACATTCTATTCTCCGACCATCTCGGATATTTCACTGACTTGGCCGTGTTCCATGAGGTTGGGCATCTGAACATGCTGATCTATCTCAATTGGAAAGCGAATGAAATGGCCAAAGAAAGCGGGAAAAGCGTGGATGAAATTTTCCTATCTTTCTCAAATTCGCAAAATCCTCTAGAAAACGCGTGCACAAGGATTTCCAAACTTTTCTCCGGATTGCAAGCTCTCAGCATGATTGAGAAGTATAACGGTAGCGATAAAGAAAGGCTCGTTGAAATCCTCTCAAAAACTTACGATTTCCAGGAGATAGAAGATTTGGAACGCGGGTTTGAACTTTCGACTTCTCTGACAGCAAAACATCTCGCCGAGGCGAGAAAAATGGACGTAGTTGACATAGCAGTTGCCCACCCCTATCTGATTAAAACACATATGGCCAAAATTGAAGAATATGCAGAGAATGGGAGGCAGATAACTAAAGAAATGGCGAATGAGTGCCTGCCCTTTTCGCATGTTGGCGCAATCGTAAAAAGCATGGGTTTGCCGAAGAAGAGGCACCCGTTGCTAAGACTTGAGGAAAAATTGTTTGACATAAAAGAAGAGATTGAAAAAAAGCTTGACATAGAATTATGCAACAAGAGTGTGAGTAAAAAATTGCATCACTTGAACAGAGTCTTGGAGCTTAAGGATACGTATGAGAGAAGTGGTCTGGAAAAAGAAATTTCTAAGCGTAGAAGGATGCTTCTTGGGAGTTATCTGACCGTTAGCCTTGGTTTGTACCTGGCGAACCCAGCCCTGTTCGCATTTGGCCTGATGTCCGGTCTACCGTGGTGTATTTCCAAGATGTGCTTTAACTTGTCCAAAAGCAATCGGGAAGTCGAATCCGGAAGAAAAATCTAGAGCGATTCCACCAATTCATACCCAAGTCCTTCCATTATCCTTGCTATCCTAGAATAACACAGGGAATTCTTCGGGATTTCCATCTGATAGCGTTTTTCCACCAAATCTATCCCGACGATGTCCGCGTTCTCTATGTCAAGCCATGCCCCGGTCAGGTTGTGTTCCACAACAACTTTTTCCAGGAATATCTCTGGCTTTACAAGGAAAATTTCGTCACCGTATTCCTCCACACTCTTGGCCTTTGTCTGATTTTTAAAAGCAGCTTCAGTGTCCTGTTTTTCGTATACCGCCTCGATGCTGCTTATGCGGATATTCCTTGCCTCAAGTTCTCTCCTTATTTTGAGCAGTTCCTCTAGCATCCAAATTAAAATATGAATCGAAAGCTTTAATTCCTTTCCAGTCCTGCGCACCATCCATCATGTTCCAGCATCTTTTGGGTAAACCCCCAACCTCAGCGCTCCCCTCTCCCCGAGTATCCTGTAGTACTCCGCCATCCTTATGTAATAAGCCCTCATGTTCTCGTAGAAAATTCTCATCCCTTCGTAGTACGCTTCCATCGGAGTTATTCTCTGTTTATCTTTCATCAAGCTTCGCCTTCCAATAGAAAATATATCCCAATATAAATATTAATTAGAGGGTTCAACATCGGCGAATTGATTCTTGCATTGCTGCCTTTGTTCTTCGTAGTGAGTTTGATATACTCCAGCGTGGGGTTCGCAGGCGGAAGCAGCTATACAGCTATTCTTGTTCTTGCGGGAGTAAGCCTGTACGACGTATCTTTAACATCGTTGCTGTTGAACATAATCGTGTCAACAGTCGCATTCATCAACTATTTGAGGGCCGGACACTTCTCGCTGAAATTCTCGCTGCCGTTTTTGTCGTCTGTGCCGTTCGCATTCATAGGCGGCCAGCTTGCAATCTCGGAGAAAAACCTCATCCTTATTTTTTCCATAGCTCTTTTAGTAGCATCGGTTGCACTGGTGCTTTCTAGCAGAAGGGCAGGAAACAAGCAATACAAAACGAAGTCCGAGCCGAGCACGCCGAGATTCACTCTTCTCTGCATCTTGGCAGGAATTGTCCTGGGCCTGGTGGCTGGCATCACCGGGATAGGCGGGGGCATATGCCTGTCGCCGTTGCTCATACTTGGTGGCCTGGCTGAGCCAAAGCGGGCGTCTGCCACATGCAGTTTTTTCATACTTACGAATTCCATCAGCGGCTTTCTTTCCCGTTCCATAAGCAGAAGCGTCGATTTCGCCTCGTTGCTGCCGCTTGCGTTTGCGGTTTTAATCGGCGGGATAATCGGATCAAGGTTCGGTGCTTTCAAGTTAAGCCGGGAAAAGATAAAACTGATCGTCGCCGCAGTGGTGGCTGTTGCCGGAATCAGTCTGCTGTCCAAACTGTTTGCTTGAAAATGCTCGGATAAAAATTATTTATCAAACAATATTATAAACTGATAAATCATAACTTTTCTCGTTTTCAATATCTTTTATTTTCTTAGCCCACGGCATTGTATCAAAATACCAGCATGATGGACCAAGTGAAACTATTTTTCTACCTTTCATCGTGGAAAGCCTTCTTCCGACTTTTCCCAAAACATCTACAGAGAACGGGTTGAAAATAAAGAAAACTGTTCCGTCTGAATAATCTGCTTTTAAAATGTTACTTGCCCTAAATTTCACATTCTTAAGACCAACTTTTTTTGCCATCCTGTTTGACCATTCGACACGCCATGGCGCCAGCTCTATCCCAACAGCTTTCCTAACGTTCGTTCTAAGGGCAACATAATTGACAACTTGGCCGTATCCTGATCCCAAATCATAAAATACGTCGTTCTTCCCAAGATGCAGATTTTTTAATATTCTATCTATTACAAAGTAAGGAGTTTTTCCATACAGCCAAGAATCATGAAATTCTTCATTACTTTCTTCATCAGTATAATAATTATATTTTTTCTTCCCACGCCATTCCATCCCATCAATTTTTTGAAAACCGAGTACACCATCTATCAATTTTTCCTTATCACCGTGAGATAGATTAAATATAATGTCCAGCTCTTCTTTTGGCCTTAATTTTGGTCTCGAACTGGCAAGAGTTTTTGAAATGCTGCCTTGTAGTTTTTGCTTTCCTCTTTCAAGAGAAGCTAATTTGTCTAACCCCGTGGAATCCCAGAATTTTTCAAGCTCTTTATCTTTTGATAAGTAATCCCTTGTTCCTCCAGCAAAGTAAAAGACATCACCATCTTCAAACACATTCGAAAATCCGAGCCCGTATAACTTTAGCCACAGACCGCAGGCTTCATCAACACTTGGTGTCCTTTTAAAGTGGTTCGGGTCTTCACCACCATAGCCATGTTTTTTAGCTTGGCGTAAAAAGAATGCAGGATACTCGGTTTTAAATTTAGTTTTTATTTCACCGATTTCCCCATCAATTTTTTCAATACGTCCGTCTAATTCATTTACAAGACTCTCAACTTGACTCCTATAACCGCTGTTTGCACCATTCATAGCATCATCTTGTAGCAATTACTGTATAGCAGTGTTATAATCATTTAAAGCTTTCCACTGCTGCCTAGTCTTGGGTATCGATGTGATTAGAAATTGCCGTTTTTTGAAAAAATTTTTCACACTACCATAAGATCAAGGAGTTTATCAAGGTCTAGCAACCTCAGGCTTTTAGTGAGAGCAGGCTGAACTTCTCGCTCGAAAGCTTGAAGCGTACACCTCTCTTCTATCAAACCTGTAGTCTACAGGAGCCTTCGTCTCACTGCCGATAGTTGCCTACCAGCAGTGAGATCGGCCGTCTATTTTTCCGGATGGTTTCATCCTTAGATGCTTTCAGGATTTATCCACGTATGGCTTGGCTGCCCGGCGATGCTATGAACAACCGGTACACCAGAGGCCACGGAAGGGCGTTCCTTTCGTACTCACCCTTCCTTCCGGTCAGACGACCAGCACCTCTTGTAGATAGCGACCGAACTGTCTTTGTCGTCATGCCAAGTGTACGATTTTTGACATTCTCTCAATTTTGATAGAATGTTTGCTTCCGATCAATAATCGGAATTTTTTCAAATTTTCGATGCCGTAAGAATTAAGTTCATAGTAACCTTCAGAAGTTTCTGTTTTATAAAATGGTCCGCATATTTGTCCACAACTTATTCCCATTTTTTCTAATGTAATTTTAATGAATTCAAGAAGCTCTCTGTTTGCTTGTCCGAACCTGACTCTGATATCACTCAATTTTTTCTTTAGTTTTTCTGAATCATTTTCGTAATTTTCTATTCTCATTATGCCCCCTTCGGCATCAAAAACGCCTTGTATGAATGATCGTTGCATTTCCAAAGAGGCGTTTTCTACTGAAGATGACACAGTCTGAGAAAGTAGGTCTGTCAAGATTTCAAACAGTTTTTTCCTATTGATTTCAAGATACCACAATTCTTTTCTTGGATCTTTCCTTAAGTAAAGTTTTATCCCAAATATTTTTTCAAATATTTGTTGGACATATTCTAGCCATTCTTTGTATTTTTGGTATATTCTTATTCTATATATACCCTCTTTTTCGTTCTTGTAAACTGCACCATCTTTAAATGCACCTAGTATGTATGCCAAGTCTTTTGTAATTTTTTGTTCGAACATGTTTTTTATTTGGTTGATATTGAATTTAAATCTTACTGCTACTCGACGGTATTTGTACACCTGCGCATGATCACGACGTTCTGAACTCAGCTAGCGTCCCTCTTTAACCAGTGGGCACCTGTACCCTTGGCCGCTGCTGCACGGCCAGGAAGAGGGGAGCCAACATCGACGCACCAACGCGCCGGGTCAATTTACCCGCTCGCGAAGGATTCTGTTCAGAATCTAACTTCGCTATCCGATGTGGGTGAAAACTCCAGATTGAGCTATGGGCTTTCACCGGCCACGGGCCCATTATCCCCGAGGTAGCTTTTCTGATACCCCCGGCAGCCATTAAGGCACACCGAGGTATCGCTAGCCCATGCTTTCGCAGCTGGATCCCTCGCTTTGCGGGATCCAGTCAGTCCAGCTTTTACGCTTACATTCTACTCCGGATTTCTTTCGAGTGATAGAAGTCGATCTCATCAGCTACCTCCGAAATCATCTATAGATCATTCTGGAACGGTCTAATCATTGCCGACCCCCATCATGACCCGGATGAGCTGAACTTTGCCCGGATATATCCCAGAAAACTTTCTCAAGTTCTTCAATTTTTGTTAAGATAGAAATTGAAAAACTTTTGAAATATTTAGTTAAATTTGGATATGTAAAAACAATAACTTTATAACCAGCCCCCATGAATCTTTGAATTTTTTCTTTTGTTCTTTCAATATGAGGCCCCCATTCGAACCCAACAACTTCGATTATTTGTTTGTTTGGCAATAGAAAATCTGGAAAATATCCCATTAATTTCTTTTCATATTCGTATGGAATGCTACATTTTTCAAGAAGAATTGCAACTTCAATTTCTTTTTTGCTTCGGAACTTTTGTCCACCAAATGTCAATCTACTTTTAAAAGATTTTCTGAAAACTTTTTCTAGTTGCAATTTCATTTTTTTTGAGCCGATTTTGCTTATTGATATTCTTCCACCCAATTTTCCTAGTATTTTGTAACAGTCATCGCCAAATTTTAATTTGAGTGAAGTGTCTATAGAACTTCTCCATTTATCGTAAAGTTTTTCGTCTTTCTTCAATCGTTCACTAAGTCTCTTTCTTCCCCTTTTACCAAGGATTATGTTCCAATTCTTTCCATATTTTTTCTTTAAGATTCTAATACCTTTCCTACTATACTCCTTCTGAATTTTTTTTAAATCAATGATTTCGTGGTCAAACTCATCCAGATTAATGTTCAAATCATTTGACCATTTCTCAACTAGACTCAAAGGAATAGTTCTCTGGCCTTTCATCCAGAGACTTAAGCGACCTAGTGGTACTCCTTGCTTTTTGGCAACTTCTGCAAATGTCCTACACTTCAAATTTTCTTTTAGCTTTTTGAAATAGTTCTTTCTTACTTTCTTTCCTTGAAATTTAATTCTATTGTTTTCCACGATTTGATTTAGTCTTTCTGGTATATATCCTTTGGGCACCCTCGATCCTTTACAGAGGGTGTACCGCCCCAGCCGAACTGCCCATCTGATGCTGTCCTATTGCTAGTTAGCAGTAAAGCAGTGAAAAGGTAGTGTTACACTTTCCTCTCAGCTTTCGACCGAAGTCTAAGCCTTAGCGAGTGCTACCTACTCTATGCAGTCACAACTGTACCACAACATCAAACTGCAGTAAAGCTAACCGCTGGAGAAAGGAAAAAACTAACCTATTATTTTCTCCCAACATATCCTAATATGTCATCTTCCGGTACATACAAACGTCCGACGATTTTTCTATTTTCTCCCACCATGTCTTCTGTCTCTAATCTAATGACATACGTATCTTTCTTAGAATAAGATACTGATTCTACAATTCCTTCTAGTATAACCTCACCACCAACTTCTTTCAAAGAAGGATGTCTGAACTTGAATCTAACCTTAAATGTAGTTTCGTAAGTCATTGAACCACGATTTTAGTTTTACTAGTGAGAGATTTAAACTTTTCCTTCTCTCCATCTACGGGGTCTTCGTTTCCCACAAGAGGTCTCTGGCCTATTCACCAGAACGGTAAGTTCACTGGGTCCCAGCCCAGGACAGCGGGGAAGTTGTTAAGCCATTCAGACGGGCCGTCATTTAAACGGCAAGGGATTACGCTACTTTACGACAGTCAGAGTTACTGCCGCCGTTTACCGGGGCTTCTTCCTGTTGAACCAGGATATCACACACCGATACTGGGCAGGCATTAGGGACTGTACCAATCGTTTCCGACTTGCAGTCTCCATTGTTTTTTAACCGGGAAGAGAGGATTAAACATTTCTCCTCTTCCTGTTTGTTAAACAGTCACTCCCCCCTTGTCACTGCGGCCTGCTCTCCCTTTCAAGAGGACAGGCACTCCTTCTAGCGAACATACGGAGCTAGATTGCCGATTTCCCTAGGCTAGGTTCTCCCAACACACCTTCCCCTTCTCGGGGCACCTACCTGTGTCGGTTCTCGGTACGATCATGAAGGATCCGATGGCTTTCCTTTTCACGGGCTCCAGGAATCGGCAGAACTCCCCATACAGGGAGCCATTCCTGCATTCGCGAGTTTCTCCTCATTAAGAGACTCCACTCGTTTCAGCAGTTAGCTTACGTCCGCCTATCCCGAAGCGTCAGAAAACCAACTTGCGTCGCCGCACGTACCCCCATGGTAGCCGGATGTTAACGGCTTTCCCTTTGAGCGCGTCGGTTAAGAGCACCCTTAGGATCGACTAACCGCCAGCTGATGAACATTGCTGGCAAACCCTTAGGTTTCAGGTGGTTGAGATTCTCACTCAACTTTGCTGTTACTTTCGGCAGGATCTTCAATTCCATGCGGTCCACTTCTGTTCACACAGGAGCTTCTGCCCGCACAGAACGCCTCCCTAACACTGCTTTCGCAGTCTGGGGTATCGGTAGCTAACTTAGTCCCTTCCATTTTCAGGGCCCAAACCCTCGGTGGGTAAGCTGTTACGCACTTATTATCTGATGGCTGCTTCTGAGCCTACAGCCCCACTGTCTGAGGGGTCAGACACCTTTCTTCGTTTAGTTAGCATTCCGGGACCTTAACCCCAGGTTGGGTTTTTACCCTTTTGCGTGCCGAGCTTACCCCGGCAACGCCCACTCCGGTCTTCTACGGCAGCAATGGATTCAGAGTTTGACAGGGAGGCTGAACCTTTCGGTCCTTGACCAACCAGTCAGTAACTTTACCCCACTGCTCGCCTCCGACCAGGCTGCACTTAGATGCATTTTGGGAGGAACCAGCTATCGCCAGGTTCGTTAGGCTTTTCACCACTAACCCCGAATCACCTGAGCGATTTGTGACTCAGCACCAGTAGCATGCTTCCATCCCTCTTTCGAGAGACTTCGCATTATTCAGGGTTAGATCACCTGGCTTCGGGTCCTGTCCCAGTAATTCCGGGCGCTTTCACACCCCGCTCCTCGCTGCAGAAGCAGCTGCGAGCATGTCGCTTTCGCTCCGGCTCCCTTGCTTAGCAAGTTAACCTCACTACTGAGACAAACTCCCTGCCCCGTCTTTCAAAACGGATGACATGACCCTGTAATCCTTCCCCGGTACTGTTCCATTGCTGGAATTTCCTTCAGGAAGGAACCTTTCAGGCCATGTCTGTCTTTCTCCAACTTGGTTTCAAGTTCTTTTCACCCCGCTTTCGCGGTGCTTTTCAGCTTTGTGTTGCCATACTACTTCTCTATCGGACTCTGGAAGTGTTTAGAGTTACCAGTTAATGCCTGGCAAGTTCCCACTCCATATCCAAGGAATGGTACTCAGGATACCTGTCATCTTCCTTCCGGCCTTCCCCTACAGGGCTATCACCCTCTAAGGCACTGCTTTCCAGCAGACTTCGGGTCAGCCGGTTAGAAAGGACACAGGTCCTACAACTCCACATCCTGTCTGGCTCGTCGCCAGCCAGTTCGGTTTGCTCTGCACCCCTTTCACTCGCCGTTAATCAGGGCATCTCGAT
>Ga0315308_1001913_pt1 | contig 11831 bp, 22 predicted proteins | sample TDP3_MG_FD_203078 | JGI IMG/M metagenome (GOLD analysis project Ga0315308, IMG submission 203078) | Freshwater sediment microbial communities from Lake Towuti, South Sulawesi, Indonesia - TDP3 | ecosystem: Environmental > Aquatic > Freshwater > Lake > Sediment | place: Indonesia: South Sulawesi... | reverse complement strand
AAACACGTGAGTGGGACCTGGTCTCTCGTTGGGCGTGTTGGACACTACTGTTTTTTGCTTAGTCGGTTTTTCCACTTGTTGGACCGTGTTTCGTGACTTGTGTCGGGGTGTGCTGTCATGGGTGTTTCACCTCGGTTGTGTTGGTGTTGGACTATGTGGTTTTTGGGGTTGCGGGGTTTGGTCCCGCTCCCCGTCGTTTAGGGCTAGGCACCCCCACAGCCAATAAAAGTCGGCTGAAGAGAGAAAAGAAAATGAACGGAGCGCCTAGCCTTTCTAAATGACTCGGATTCTGTACTCGGTTGTGAAGCCTTCTCCTACTCGGGTGATTCCGACTCGGTAGCGGTAGAGGTCGCCGTTTAGAGCCATAGTGTTGAGGGTCGTTGCGAGTTTGTCGCTGAGGGTTGAAAACGTCTTCGTGACTGGGCGCCCGTTCTCCTCAGTGACGTCTAGGACCGCAGCCCGCACGGTTTTGGCTAACTTGCTTTTTGGGTCCGTGACGGTTCTGGGTTCGTAGCGGAAGGACCCTTCTCTTATGCGTAGGACCGTCTCGACGTCCGTGACTAGCTTCACATAGTTGTCTAGGACCATGTTTTCAGCCTCTTCACTTGCTTATGACTACTCGCAGCTTTAACACTATTGCCTTTTCCCTCTCCTCGAAGGATTCGACTAGGGGTTCAACCTTCGAGTATGACGACAGCGTCCTAATGACCTCGGCTATGATTTGCACGTCTGAAGCCTTCACGCCAGCCCTAGCTCCCGAAGGTAGTCTAAAGCCCACTGTGGCGCCCAGACGTCTATGTTTATGCCGTGCGAGGCTGCTACTTGCACGATTCGGGGGTCGGGTCTAGGGACCACTAGACGCATTTCTAAGGGTAGGTTCACGTAAGGCGCTAACTCGGGGGTCTCCTTCACTAGCGGAGCGTACATTATTAGGGCGCCTATTCCACGGTCGGGTTTCCGCAGTTTAGCCTCGACCAAGATTAAGCGGTCTTGCATGACGACGACGGCGTCGGCGTAGTAGCGCCAGCGTCGGAAGGCTTCGAGAGAGACCTCGGGGTGCGCAGCCGTTAGGCTCTCGGGCGCTGGACCGATAGCGGGGTTAAAAAGGACGGTCCGACGTGTCGGGAAAGCATGGTTGACGTACTCGACCACGTATCTGCGCTCACGCTGTTGGCTGGGTGCTTTTGCCATACTGAGCCTCAACTAGGCGCTTAATTGCCCGACGTGCTTCTAAGTCGTCTCCCTTGTACTGTCTCAGAAGACGGCTCCAAATGTGGTTTTTGATGTAGATACTCACGTTAGGCATGCTAGGACACCTAGCTAGTTAGTCTACGTCAAACAGATAAAAGCGTTGTGGAGCTAGTCTCTAGAGGAGAATCAGAAAATGGTAAACGTCAAACCGCTCTCCGACATAGTTGAAAAGTGGAGCAAGGAAACACCCGCTAGGGCGCCCTACTACGAGGCTGGAATCAAGGCGCCCGCTAAAGACTGGGCTACCGAGGCAAAGAATGGACAGCAAGCCTACGAGGATGCAATGCGAGACCCCAACACCCTCGCAATGCGCGAGAAAAACATCACTGCGGTCGGAACCGAGAAATGGCAACGAAAAGCCACTAAGGTCGGTCCGTCACGCTTCAGGGAAGGTGTCCCAGCAGCCAAAGAAGACTACAACAAGGGCTTCAGTGACTTCCACGGAGTCATATCGTCATGGGTACCCCCCGCACGTGGACCCAGAGGCGACCCCAAAAACTACGACATCGTCAAGTCAATCGGAGACGCTCTTCACAAGAAACGCAGCGGTAGCTAGACCCCCGACACCTAGCTACTGAGTATAAGCACCCTTCGGGTGTAAACCATGAGAAAGTACAAACTTGATAAGCTGTTCGATACGAACACAGACTATAGGACCAGAACGAGGACAGCCTACGTTATCAAGGCACTCGCAACCGACGACGTGGCTGCAGTGACCAGTAAAATCGACGACAAGGACCTCACCATCTTCACGAACTACGTGGCTCCGCTCCGAGACATCAACACCAACACGTTTAAGCCCCTGGACCTCAAGGACCTCTACCTAGTCGTACCCCCCGACACGAAATTCAGATTCACGGGGACCGCTGCGAAGCTAGTGAGAGCGGTCGGCTTATTGCTCCGTCTCGACGTGGGCGAGAGCCTACCGTCCGACTACCTTTCACGGTTCAAGGCGCAGCACAACCACTTTTTCACGGACCTAATCGGTTCAGCCGTGACACAAAGCGGGAGCCTAGCAAACGGGGGTGAGGACACGGTCCAAACCATGAGCCCGACCACAGCCGAGAAGTACGTCCTTCGCCACTTCTTAGGGTCCAGAGAGACCACAGCCATGAACCCAGCCGAGACCGAGGGAGACATCGACGTCATGTTCTACCTCGACGGAAACCCCCTAGACATTGAAGAGAGTACAGAGGGCTACCTCGGCATTCCACGGATAGGCTTGCACATACCCCCAGCCGACACGAAGGTTAAGACGCCCTTCAGCCTCGAAGACGCACCAGTCGAGGTCATAGGAGACCACACGCTCCTAATCAAACATAGGAACGTGAGCGGAGGCGCCCTCGGGGGTGTAGCAGCAGCCGTATGGGTTCAGCACACCATAGCCGAGTACTTCAAATTCGTAGCCTAAAGAGGGAGACAAGGAGAACCACAAACATGCCCGAACTCGAATACGTGAAAAAAGCCACAAGCGCCCTAGCCGACGGTGCAGCCGAAACCGTCACGGACACCATAGAAGAAAAGAAGCACCTAGACACCATAGTCATACATGAAACCGCTGCTAGCGCCATAACAAAGTCAACAATGGAGATAAAAATCGACAACATCACCCTAACCGACCCCGACGTACCCGTGGCTATGGCTCTGTACAACAACCCGCTACCCTTCAAAATAGACAGGGACGTCTCGAAAGGACAGAAGATTAACGTCAAAGTCACCAACCGTGAAGGCGCAGCCCGAACCTTCTGGGTCGTCCTAGTCTACACAGCGTAGACACGCACCAACAACCCCCCCATATTTCGAGGTCCAAACCATGCAAGACCTGTGTTTAGCTAAAAGCGAGTCTCTCGCAACGAGTACACCGCTGGGAACCGTTAGCCTCGGCAAGCTACCGCAAGGAAAACACTACAGACTCAAACGGGTTCAGATTAGGCTAGCGTCGGGCGCTGTTGGAAGCGTCGAGGTGCGGATTCTACAAGGCGACACGGTCCTAACTCCCGATAACGGGGTCTTCGAGTCGGACCTAGAGGCTGGGGTATCCGAAGCCCAGAAAGACCTCGCTGAAGGCGCTGAGTTGTTTGTACAGCGCAAAAACTCCAGTGGAACAACAGCCTATCGGTACTACGTCATAGTGGACCTAGAAGAAACCTCAGCGTAGGGGCGCCCCCCGTGCTCTTCACCTTCTACGTCTCGGCGCCCGCTAACACGACTAGAACCAACGCCTCAAAATACAACCTAAAGGTTCGAGCGGGGGTCCTCACTAAGGTTGAGGTCCTAATTCCCGACGGACACCACGCTCTAGGACACCTCGTTATACTGGACGGAAACACCCCCTTCATACCCGAAGAGGGAGAGCTAGGCATACTCGGAGACCGCTACGTAGCTGTCTGGACGGGCTGGAAGGAAATAAAAGACGACCCGTACAAGCTACTCGCTGAGGTCTGGAATGACGACGACACGTACCTGCATGGTTTCTACATTTACATGACGATTTTGCCTCAGTGGCTAGCGAACCCAATGGGTAAACTTATCGAGTTATTGTCCAATCTGTTAGAGAGGTTCAGAATAGTCAGAGTCTGAGACAATGGTTAGCGGAGAACCCGACTTTCAAGGACGGTTCAAGGGTACAATAGACCACTGGTACATTAAAGGGGTCACGCTCCTCAACCCGACTATCGCAGCATGTTTGCCCACTAGCATTGAGAACCCAGCCATAGCCTACGACACGGTAAACGACCGCTTCAAGGTTGACATTAAAGCGTGGAGCGCGCCGACCCAAACCGTAGACGTCACGGACCGCTGGGCGAGACAACTAGGCGCCATAGACCTCGCCCGAGTACTGGGCGCAGCCCTCAGCCACGCTAACCCCGTAATCACCCGCTTAACCGACGGCTCAGCTTTCATAGACCCCCGAGACGTCTCAGACCGTGCAGCTAGGCTTTTAGGCATAGTCTACGGAAGCCAAGCCCAGCAAATTCTCCAGCGGGCTACCACATTCGACCTTATCGCACAGCTTAGACATCAAGGGGTAGAAATCGACCCTAGAGCCATACGGGCTTTAACATCTTCGGACGTGGTCACAGCTAACAACCTTCTGAACCCGCACCCAGTCACCCAGACAACCCGCACAAACCTCTTAACCAAGCCCGAGAGAGAAGACCTCACTATCCTCGGGGGTACAGCTAGCCCGAACAATGCGGGGGTCCAGTTGATAGCGGGTGCGGGGGGTCAAAAAATCAAGGTGTACGACGCTGGGTTTCACGGAGCCGTGGACGGTCTCCACTACTTCTATTTTGGGACCTCGACAACCCCCACGACTAAGCGTTTTTGCACGGCTAACTTGAAAGGGCTAGTACACAAAACCTTCGTGCAGCCCAGAGTAGGAGCCGACGGAGACAGTCTCTATCTATTCGCTAGCGTCTCAGAGACCAACATGCCGTATGATGTTGGATACGTAAAAGAGTAGGGGGAGGTGAAACTATGCCTAGAATCGAGACTGATTTGACCGTGGCGAAAACGGTCACGACTCTAGACGCCACGACTATCGCCAATTTCATCGCTAAGGTTGAGCAACTTATAGCTGGGCTGCCCAGTGACGTTGAGGTAACACGGGTCTACAAGGAGTATCCTTAAAACATGGCTACGGTGACGCTGCGCCCTAACGCTAACGGGACTTATCAGCAATGGGTTACCTATGGGTCTGGGTCTACGCATTACGACCGAGTTTCAGACCAGAATGACGCCACTGGCTTAGAGTCTGGGACGCTACACGACGTCGACACGGAGCACCTAGAAAACAGCGCGGACCTAGGAACCATCAACCGCATCACGCTTTACATGCGGGCTAGGTCCTATAATGGGGCTGGAGCTGTTGAAGAGGTTAAAATGTACATGAAACAAGGCGATTGTGAATGGGACACGGGAGCGTTCGTCGTTTCCCGAACATCTTTTACAACCTACAGTGTGACATATTCTCGTAACCCATGTACTGAGTTACCGTGGACATGGTCCGACATCAACAACCTGCAGCAAGGTGTATGGTTGTATAGCATAGATGCGGGCGAGTACGTGCGAGTCGCAGACTTATGGATAGTCGTCGACTACACACCTGCAGTGGTCGCCGCCCAGCCGAGCGGTGACGGGCTGGTCTGGATCCTCAGTCTATACACGCAACCATTGAAACGGGTTCTAACCAAGTTGAGGAGGTTGTTTGCATGGTTAAACTGCACCCGTTTTGGTGGCTGAAGGCTCTGAGACACCCCTCGTATGTCTGTTGGTATGATAGCTGTGAAGACTGCAGCGTCTGGACCCTCAACCCTCACCACACGTGCAGCGTCGACGCTGTCGACTTCATGGAATACCAAGCCTCAATAGGCATATATGGACCCGACCTCGCTCTCCCAGAAGACGGCTACAACAGTTATGCGCCCTTCACTGATTGTGACCGCTATCGTGCTTTTTGGGCGAAGGCGCCCCTTATGTCACCCCCACCCATGTACGGCTCTCTCGCATACGCTATGTTCTGGAAGGACGCTCTTAACTTTCTGGGCTGGAGATTCAGCTACGACGGGGTCAACTACACGCTGGGACCTATCGCCTCGGTCGAGGGTGTCGGCTACGGGGGTTCACTGGAGCCGTACAACCCCTCGGCATGGGATTGGTTAGAGATAAGGTCCTACGTCGGGGTCTCAGAGTTTAGCCGAAACGGGGTCGTCAAATGGACGTGGACCAGGGGCATAGAAAAGAACAACCTTACGCAATTCCGCATTAAGCAGCCAAACTCCTTCTACATGGGTTTGATTAAGCTAGACTATATAAGAGCCTCGGACCGCTGGGAATTCCCCCCCACATAACCCGCTCCACAAGTCTTTTAACCGTAGGCGCCCTAGAGACTCCGAGAGGTCTAAACACTTGGGAATCAAGCTAGTCGACCGTGTCAAGTGGCTGCGCCTTCGTCTCTCGGGAGCTAGTGAATCAGTAGCCGACGCAACCGCACACATTGACCCTAGAGAGGTCCTCGGCATGAGCTTCGGCTTCGTACTCGGTTTGGTCCTAATCGCCTACGGAGACATGGAAACTGGGAAAACCCTCGCCCTCGCCCTGGTGTTCTTCGGAATCGGTAGGAGCGTCCCGTAGCATGGGCGAGAGAAACGTCGAAATCCTCAGCACCGTCGACATACCGAGTAGGGAACCCGACCGAGTCGGCAAGATAGACGTGCTAGTCACGTATCGGCTAACCCCGTACACGACGGGTATGGTCCTCATTCACAAGGAAGAGTTTGCCGAGGAGACCATGCTCAAAGCGGTCAAGGAAGACATAGACAAAAAGAGTGCTTTCGTCGGTAAGACCTATAAGGTGTAGGTCGGTCCAGCGTGCCGTCGTGGTCGATTCTCGGGTTTGAGGTCTACATACCCGACCTAAACGAGATAATCTCAGCCGTCACAACCCCCATAACTAGCCTAGTGACTAGCGCAGTAGCGGGTCTCAGTCAAACCGTCATGCCTGTCCTTAACGGTCTGTCCTCAACTCTTGGGGGTCTAGCGTCCAGTATAGTCACGACCGTCACGACCATTTTTAACGACGCTCTCGGCTTCATCACTACGACCATCACGGGGGTAGCCTCTTCTCTCGCTGCGCTAGGTCCTCAGATACTCAGTTTCTTTCAAACGACGTGGACCCAGTTAACAACCTTCACGGGGGGTTTGTGGACCAACATCTCAAACGGCTTGAATACTGTCCAGTTAACCGTCGGGGGTCTACTGGAAGGCGCCCGAGTCTCCCTACTCAACTCCCTGGACACGGTCAAGGTCTCCCTCGCCCAGTCATTCACGGACGGGCTGAACCTAGTCGGGTCTAGTCTCGGGGGGTTGTTCGCTGGGTTTGGCATCATTGACGTGGCAGAGAGCCTAAGAGCCGTCTCAAACGTGTCTGGGACCCTCTGGGGTGTGCTATCCTCTCTCCCACACGTGTTCAGCCCATTAACCCCCGAAGAGGCTAGAGCATGGGTTGACCCGTTTCTCGTTAATGTGGACGCTGCGGTCGGCGCCCTACACGTGGCTAACCTAATCGCCGAGGGTGTGAGCCTCGGTCAAGTAGACGTTTCCCTAGCTGAAGCGTGGAAATACCCCGCAACCGCTGCAGCCGTGGACCTGGCTACTGAGTTTTTTGGCATGCCTATACGAGAGGGCTTAATGCCCGTGTTCAAACGCTACGTCCTAGCCTCGTATCAGCCCAACATACCCAGCTACGCAGACATGATTAGAATCTACGTCAAGGAAGCCTACCTCAGTGAAAAGTGGACTGAGTTGCCTAATGAATTTGCACAAAACATGCGTGAGCTAGGTTATCCGTCGTACTGGACACAACGACTCTGGGGTGCGCACTGGGAGCTAGTGAGCGTAAGGGACCTCTATGAAATGTACCATAGGACCCTCGGGACCCGTCCCGACATAGGTGTCACCCTCGACGTGCTGCGGACCATGCTCAAATACCACGACTATGAACCCGACTGGAGAGACCGACTAGAGGCAATCACATGGCGCACGTGGCGCATTTTTGACCTACGGACCGCATGGGAAATGAACATCATAGACGACGCTGGGCTAGAGAGTAGGTCCGTCGACACGGGGTACAGCCCAGAAGAGGCTCCGCTAGTGGCTCAGACTCAGAAAATGTTTGTCTTGCGGTCCGAGATAGACAACCTACTGAAAGAGTCTGACAACGACTTTATCGACGGGTTCATCACCCTAGAGCAGCTAAAAGTCAACTACAACGCTACACCCTTCAGACCCGAGTTAAGAGACATGCGTGTGGCAAGGGCTAAACTCCGTCATGACCGAGACCTCAAAAAAGACTGGGCTAGCGTCCTACGCACGCATGCGCTCAGAGGGTCTATTTCACCCGAGACCTTTGGAGAGGAACTGTCTAAGCTGGGTATGGTTCAGGACCGAGTTAGCGAAATGGTCGAAGACGTGCGGGTCCGACGGACCGCTCTGTTGAAGGTTGAAGCCGTCGAAGAGTTGAAGCTGCTACCCGAGTCTAGCTACTCTAGAGCCTACCGAGTCGGCTTAATTCCAGAGACCACATACAAAGTCAAACTCGCAGCGCTGCGGTACAGCGAGGACGACGTAGCGCTCCTAGTGAGCCTAAACGCTCCCGAGAAACCGACACCCGAGGAGATTCCGACCCTCACAGCCTCAGAGCTAAAGAGCGCCTTCCGAGTCGGGGTCCTAACAGAAGACGGCTTCAGAGCGGAGCTAGCCCGACGTCTATACAGCCCAGAGGACATTGACGTCATAGTCGAGACTGAAAAGAAGAAAATCAAACCCGCAGCGGAGACCCCAGCGTGACAAACCCAGAACCCGAGGACCCTTTCAAAGTAGTCGAGAAGCTAAAGAAGACAAAGTCACCGTCGACCGAAAAGAAGCCCGAAACAGAGGGTACCCCTCAGTAACCACGTTAGCCTATTTTGACCGTGGTTAGACTAGGGGAAATAAAACACCCCCCGCTAGTAGCAGACAGTAACCCTTATAAGCCACGCTGCTATAGGTGTTATCTTGAGGGTTACAAAATGCTAGGAGCCGAATATTTCACGGAGTGGATGCAGGTTGGGCTTCAACTCCTCGTTTTTGTGTGCAGTATTAGCACGGGGGTCTTAATCGCCTACAACTTGCTAAAGAGAGGGGTGAGAGCGTAAAATGGAGACTCTCGCCGAGGCTCTCAAACGGGTTCTGAGGGTTGAAGAGGTCGAGGTCACGATTAGGGGGGTGCGCTAGTTGCCAAAACCAGAGAAGTCGTACACGTTTGAAGAGGAGAAACTGGAAAAACTGGACACCAAAATACCCGAGACCATGTCGCTCTATCGACTGCGGATTGAAGGGTCTCTGTTGTTTCTGGAAGGGTCCATTGAGATGTTCGGAACAACCCGAGAATTTCTCTGGGTCTTCCGTAGAATCAAGGGGTGACATGGACACATGCAAGAAGCTGAAACGAAGAAACCCATAAGACATTGCCCATTGAAGTCGGCTCCGTGTTGGCGAGCAGAATGCGCCTGGTACATGACGGCTGAACAAGCGTGTGCGATTCTAGTCATAGCGGTAGCTAGCTAACGAGGGGGTGCGCTAGAATGAGCGAGACCAAAACAGACGAAGCCAAACGCTTTCAGCGCATCATCATTGAAGGAACCCCCGAAGACATCCGCGTGAGAACCGACACCCTAGTCTCAAACCTTTTTCTAGCCCGTGCGCTCTCAACCTTAATCGCCACGGTCGTAGAAACGGAAAACCTAACCCGACGTGAAGGGGGTGCTGGGGGTTGAGTACAAAATACCTCGACTCAGTCGGGACCAAACTAGACCCGTATCAGAGACAGCGCTGGGCATGGCTGTGCGAGTACAGAGGCGTTAAGAGCGCCGAGTACATAAGGCGCCTAATCTCTGAGGAAATCGACAGACACAGCAAGGATAAGGACTGGAAGGTCTGGGTCAAGGTTAAGGGGAAGGAGAGAAACAAGGAAGAGTAGCGAGGGGGTGAGGCTTACGTTTAAATGGCTAGAAAGAATCAAGGTGTATCTTGAGTATAGACACCTCGGTTACGACCAGAAGACGGCGAAAAACCTAACTCACATCTACGTGGACCACGCTTGGGGTAGGGACCTCTAAAATGGACCCGAAAGACTGTCCACACCCAACGCTCCGCAGAATCATGGATTTCTGGTACTGTTTCGACTGCGGTCTCAGAGTACACCTAGAGAAGCACAGAAAAGAGGTCGTAGCAGTCACGGTATAGGGGGGTCTGAGAGGAAAGTCGTAGGGGGTCCGTCGTCGAGGCGTTCACCTCACTATCGCCTCGACAGAGCGTTGACACCTGCATCGAGGCTCCTTTGCGGGCGGACCCCTTAACCCTCATTCAGACACCCCCACACCCCTCTGTAGCCACTGGAACCGTATGTGTGTGTGCTATGTGTGAAAGCTAAGGTGATTAAGGTAACAGAGGAGATTCTCCCAACAACATGCTGGAAATGTAAAGGTACTCTGGTACTTCGTGGTCGAGGTCTCTACTGTCCTCACTGTCGACGACACAGAAGGTTTTTGTTTGAGCCGTCTCTCCAGTGGCAATGTAGGGGGGGGCGTCGAGTCTCATACGTGGACGTGCGAGAGTCTGGGCGCCTCAAGCGGGTCGTAATGCTTAAAAGGGGTGACTAGCTAACTACTCTCTCGGGGTTTTGGTAGAGCATGCCTTCCAGCCTAATCATCCAGTCTGAAGAGGAGCTAAAAGAGCGCCTCAAAAAACGACGGGCGCCTCTTAGAAAACCAACATACGACGAGGAAAAGTATAAGAAAATGAAGCGGGCTAGACGTGTCCGTGGACGCTACGACGTCAAACTCGCTCAAGAACCCCACAAGGACCCAGAAACCAAACAGACTAACCTGGGGGGTGCAGTGGTTGACAAGTGAAGAGAAACGAGGGTCGACGCTACCGACCGACCTCAACCAGATAGACCTAAACACAACGTACATGGTTCCCGTGGACCTCATAAACGTACCACGGGAAAGAGTCACCTCAGTCTGGGACCCTAACCTAGAAACCGAGTTTGAAGAGTCTGTCCGCAGCAAGGGAATCCTCGAAGACCTAGCCCTACTCTTAATCGACGGTCAACTATGGCTCACGGACGGGCTGCACCGCATCCAACTTGCGGAGAGACTCGGCTACCGCACGGTTCCAGCAAAAATCAAAAAGGGGTCCCTCGAAGACCTCGTTATCGAGAACATCATAAGGGCTAGACAAAGAGGCAAAAGCAACCCTGCACAAGAGGCTGAGGTCCTAGACCTACTCTGTAACCGACGGGGGTTTCCGCTGGACAGTGCAGCCAAACAAATGGGTATGGGTCTCGACTGGGCTAAGAAACTCCTACGAATCGCACCCCTACCCGAGGAGATTAAGGACCTAATCAAACATGGCAAAATACCCATAACTGGAGCCTTCTATATCGCAGACCTACCAAACTCAACAGAGCAGCTAAGCGTAGCCCGAGACGCTCAATTCTACAACTACAGCGCAGCCCAAATAAAAGCCCGTGTCGGCATGCTCCTAAACCCCGACCGAGAACCACGAGAAGGCGAGTACACCTTCAACCACAAGGGAGCGCCAAAACGAATCCCGCTCACGTGTCATTTTTGCGGGACCGAGCTACCAGAACACGGAGCGCCCTACGTCTGGGTCTGCGCACCCTGTGAAGAACTAGCCCGAGACGTCCTCGCCTACTACCGCAAAACCTACACACAACAACCCCCTAACCCCCCTAGCAAACCCCCCCTACCCCCCGAAGGCGCACAGCCATGAGCGAAAGCGACCCCATACCCCCATGTCTCACAACGCTACGAAACACAACGCAACACAACACAACGCTGTTTTCTCCGCAACTCTGCGAAACAGAGGACACCTAACCGTGACGTGTCCACACCTCAACCCCACAACCCTACAGTGAGCCCTACTCAAAGACCGCTGCATAAGAATCCCTCTCCTAAAGTGTAGGTACACCAAACCCGCACAGCCCAACCCAACCAGGGACCCATGAAAAT
>Ga0315308_1001910_pt1 | contig 11843 bp, 12 predicted proteins | sample TDP3_MG_FD_203078 | JGI IMG/M metagenome (GOLD analysis project Ga0315308, IMG submission 203078) | Freshwater sediment microbial communities from Lake Towuti, South Sulawesi, Indonesia - TDP3 | ecosystem: Environmental > Aquatic > Freshwater > Lake > Sediment | place: Indonesia: South Sulawesi... | reverse complement strand
CGGGATCGAATCCATGTCAGCGAACAGCTCAGGGCTGCACTTCCCCTTCACGGCGGTGACTTGGAAGACCCCGTCCCTGTCCCGCACAAGGATGAAACGTATGCCGCCCAGGTCCCTCTTGCGCAGGAGCCATCCCCGCATAAGGACCTCTTTCCCGATCGCGGCGGGAAGGTGGGATGAGTAGGTTCTGTCAGGGGACGCCTCCACACCGATCAACCCCGGCCATCTACTCGAAGACGACCGAAACCTCTTGTCCCGTGAGACGGGCTATCAGGCCCTGGAGATCACCAAGGGTCAGGGGCATCTTCTGGGAATCCTCCGCGGCGATCCTTATCTTGTACCTGTTGGTGCCGTCGACGGCAAAGACGGTGTTGACACCGAGCAGCCTCGCCGGACGGATCAGGTCATCCGCAACGACCCTCGGGTCTTTGAGGTCTCCAAGGACCCTCATGTTCATCTTGATCTGATTGGAGATGGATTTCAGGACCTTTCCGCCCTTGCCCATCAGCACCGGGACATCCTTTTTGTCCACGACTAGGATTGAAAGATCGCCCACGACGATGGACCTCTCAAACCTTACGTCCTTGACCTCCTTGTTCCTCACCGAGGCCTTGTGCAGCGCCCTTGCGATCTTGACGTCCAGCTCGGTGACCTCGCCCCTGTCGAGCTTCTGCTGGCACCCCGGGCATAGAATGCCGCTTTTCAGACAGACCTCGCAGATTGGCGTCTTCATAACCAACCCCTTCCCGGGTGTCGTTCCCAAGAAGGCGGCCCTACCAGAAGTTGCACCAGATCCCGCATTGACACTTTTAAGTATTTCCAGCATAGGGCATGCAGGAAGGCGGGCACAAGCCGGGTGGTGCTTGAGGGTGGCTGGCCCGCGACGGCGCTTCGTCGGGATGGCTGGTGGAAACATGGCTGTTGACGCTATCGACAGGTATGATCGACAGATCAGGATTGCGGGCTGGGGTCGGCGGGGGCAGAGGAAGCTGGCCCGGTCGTCACTATTCGTTGCAGGGGCGGGCGGCTTGGGAAGCTGCTCGGCCATCCTTCTGGCATCGGCCGGCATCGGACGGCTTAGGATCGTCGACAAGGATGTGGTTGAGCTCACCAACCTGAACAGACAGACGCTCCACTGGGAAGCGGATGTGGGCGTCCCCAAGGCGGAGTCCGCGCGAGCCAAACTCGTCGCCATCAACTCCGGCGTGCGAACGGAGGCATTGAAGGCCGAGATCAATGAGGATTCGGTGGACGAACTGTTGGGAGGCATGGACGGCATAATCGACGGGCTGGACAACTTCGAGACGCGATACCTCCTGAACCGCGAGGCAGTCGAGAGGGGGATCCCCTTCTTCCACGGGAGCGTCTACGGGCTGGAGGGCCGAGCCACCACCGTTCTGGCCGGAAGGTCGCCCTGCCTGAGATGCATATACGAATCGGCGCCGAAGCCCGGCATCTTCCCCGTCACCGGCCCCGTGCCCTCGTTGGTCGGATCGGTGCAGGCCCTCGAATCGATCAAGTATCTACTCGACCTGGGGGAACTCCTTCTTGGGAGGATGCTCGTCTTTGATGGCCAGGATCTGACATTCCGGGAGATCCAGATACGTAGAAGCCCTATCTGCCCCGTTTGCGGGAAGCGCCGCTCCAGCGCGTGAAAAGGTCGTGCTCCACCCCGAGCTGGTCAAGGATCTTGCCTACGACGAAGATGACCATGTCCTGCACGGTCTTGGGACGGGGGTAGAAGGCGGGCATGGCCGGCAGGATCACCGCCCCGCTCAGGGCCAGGGTCTCCATGTTCCTTATGTGAATCAGGCTCAGGGGAGTCTCCCGCGGAACGATGATGAGGCGCCTTCGCTCCTTCAGGCAAACCTCCGCAACCCGGGATATCAGGGCATCCGAGCTGCCCGACGCGATGGAGGCAAGCGTTCGCATGCTGCAAGGCACGATGACCATCGAATCAAACCTGTACGATCCCGATGAAAGCGGGGATGTCATCTCGTCGTTTCCGTATATCCTGTGGGCGAACTTGGCAAGCTGGGTCCTGGATAGCCCAAGCTCCATGGCGAGGATCTCCTGCCCCCTGGAGGAAAGTATCAGGTGCACCTCCTTCCCTCGTTCGGCCAGGGCCTTGACAACCTCGCATCCGTAGGTGGCTCCGGACGCGCCGGTTATCGCAACCACTATCCTATTTCTCCATTCCTCGCCATCCATAGCTTCCGCACACCTCCTTGACCCTCTCCACGTTCTCCCTTGCGCAGTACACCCCGAACCTCCAGTAGTCCCACTGGGCCTCCGTCAATGACCTGACCAAGGCGGATCTCTCCTCCAGCAGCCCCACCTTCGATTCGGACAGGACCTTTATCCTCACATCATCGAGGGAGGGCTTGGCCTGTATGTCCGCTAGGACCGAACCCGGGGCAAGGCCGGCCGATCCGGCGATCTCGTCCTCCAGGGCCCTCACACGCGCGCGATCCTGGGACATCTCCAAGAGCTGGTCCAGATCTCCGAGCTCGGACGGGGACAGGTAGACCGCCCTCTTGAAGAGGTCCCTGTTGAGTATGCGCGTTGCGACATCGCGGGGGATGCCCTTCTCCTCCTTCAGCACGGTCACGAGCGAGATGTCGTCCATATTCATTATCTCTTCCACGGGCGTTCCTCGGTCCTTCAGCTCCTCGAGGGCTCGGAGCATCATTGCGTCCGCGATCCTACAAACGTGGTGCAGGTAGACCGCGGGGTACATCAGGAACCGCGCGACCAATAGCGACTCCGCAGCCTGTATCCCCTTCTCTCTGATGACCACCTCACCGCCGTGGAAGACGAGGGTGCTTATGATCCTCTTGTAGTCAATGACACCATAGGCGACCCCTGTGTAGTGGGCATCCCTCATGAGGTAGTCCATGCGATCGACGCCGACCTGGGACTGCAGGATGCGCCCGAGTTCGGTCCTCTGCCCGGTGGCGATGTCCGCGATCTCCCTGGGGTCCATCCCAATCGACTCAAGTATGTCGGCTATTCCGCTCGAGAGGATCTGCCCCTCGGTGAGGCGGGAATGGTCGATCTGCGAAGCGGCGACGGCGAATCTCTCCGACGTGTGTGAGAACGGCCCGTGTCCCACGTCGTGAAGAAGGGCGGCCAGCCGTATCTTCCTCCGATCCTCTTCCTGAAGGCCCATCCTCTGCGCCAGCTCCGCAGCGATGTGCATGGTTCCGAGGGAGTGCTCGAACCTGGTGTGGTTCGCGCCTGGGTAGACGAGTTCCCCAAGCCCGATCTGCTTTATCCTGCGTAGCCTCTGCAGCTTTGGGGAGTCCAGAAGCGCCAGATCATCTTCCCCAAGCATGATGTCGCCGTGGATGGGGTCCTTGATCAGCTTCAACCCTGTCGCCCGGCAGTGGGGCTCTGGGGAGATGGCGCATCTTAAAGGTATCCGTCGATGCTTCTGGACGCTCCGCGGTGCGACGCGAACGCGCGCTCACCCAAACAGGGCGTTGGCAGATAGCGCCATCATCCTGGTCAGGCCGAGTTGCCTGGCCATCCGGGGCAGGAACGCGGGCAGGGCCCTTCCGATGCTGGAGTGTCTGTCGAAGTCAGCGTGGCAAAGCACCTGCCTGTCCCTCGGCAGAACGGATGCGAAGAGCTTGTTAATCTCTGCGTCCCGAAGATCCTCGAAGACCCTTCGGACCATCAGGCCGAAGCGTATCTCCTTCTCCAGAACCCTTCTCCAGGCCGATTCGTAGCATTGAAGATCCCTCCCCAGTGCAAGATGCTCCGCGATGCAATTGGCGGCAATCCCCGAGCAGATGATCGAGAAGTGGATCCCGCCGCCGGTGGCGGGCTTGGTCTGTAGGGCCTCGTCACCCACGAGAAGGACGTTCCCCCAAACGGTTCGGTCGCGAAGCCCGTAGGCGATCGCTCCCGCGTTGACCTCCACGACCTGGCCCTTCCCGAAATCCTGCTTGATCCGGGTTTCGAGAAGGCGGTGAAGGCGTTCCTTCGCACCCCTCCTCGTGCAGAGGCCGATCCTGGCCGTGCTTGAATCCAGGGGTATGACCCAGCAGAAAAGGCCGTCGGAAACTTCCCTTCCGAAGTAAAGATGCACCATCTCTTGGTCGAGAGATAGCTTGGTCACCTCGAACTGAATGCCCGGGATCACGTTCCCATTCGGCGCCCCAAGCATCGATGATATTGCGAACCTCGGCCCCGTGGCCCCGACCACCACCTTCGTCTCAAGTTCTCTGCGGGATCCTTCGGTGATGACGTCGACCTTGTGGCCCCTGATGCCGCTGACCTTGGATCTGAGTTCGATGGTCGCTCCGCACCTTGCAGCCTCCTCACCGAGCCGGCGATCGAAGAGCTTCCTGTCAAGCACCAAGGCGGAGGTCGGGTCACCTTCAATCGAGAACTTGGTTCCGTCGGGCGACGCGAAGACCGCCCCACGTATCCTGTTGATGATGCAGTCGCGTACCAGATCCCCTATCTCGGGAAGGCTTGCCATGCTCGGCCCGACCAAGCCGGCGCAGTGGGCGGGCGACCCGAGGCAGGAGTGTTCCTCGAAGAGCCGGACATCGATCCCCCTCATCGAGAGTCGGAGTGCGAGGCCTGTGCCCGCGGGGCCTCCGCCGGCGATCGCGACATCGCACGCCCCGCCTTCCATGGGTCGAGATCGAAACCCTTATATAAGTATGTGACCGACCCGCGCTCCGAGATGGTTGTTGAGGAGGTTGCCCGGGAGCGCGGCATGCGTACCCTTCTCCTCGCCATGGTCCCGGCCGCCATCATCCTAGGGTTCCTGTTGGTCCCCGCGGCAGCTAGGATAGTGCTTGGGATCTCGCTGGTCCTTTTCATACCCGGCTTCACGATGGTGTATGCGCTCTTCAACGACGACGAGATCGACGACATCGAGCGGGTCGCTTTGAGCATTGGGCTGAGCATCTGCATAGTCGTCTTCGACGGCCTGCTGCTCAACTACACGCCGAGGGGGTTGAGGCTCGACCAGATAGTCATCTCGTTGGCCGCCATAAGCGGCGCTTTCACCGCGATTGGTTACTACAGGCGCACGCGGTGAACCTTCAGGGTTGGTGACTTTGCCGCGGACCAGGAAAGACGACACGGCTTTCGAGTACAAACAGGTCATCGTTGTGCGGACGGATCTAGGGATGAGCACCGGAAAGTTGGTTGCCCAGGCCTGCCACGCCTCCATCGGGTCGGCAGAGGAGGTCCGGAGGCGGAACAGAGGATTGTGGAGGTCCTGGCTGGAAGAGGGGGGTCGCAAGATCGTCGTCGAGGTCGGCTCTAAGGAGCAACTCCTGGAGATATGCAGTAAGGCCGGCGACATGGGCGTTCCTCGCTACCTCGTCGAGGATCGGGGCCTGACCGAGATACCCCCGGGATCCATCACGGCCCTCGGGGTAGGTCCGGAAAGAGCCGCCAAGGTGGACAGGGTGACGGGCAACCTTCCCCTGCTGAAGTGATGGGTTGAGGGGCATTCCCATTTCAACCGAAGAGATGATCGGGATAAAGGGCTACCTCACGACGACCCCGGGCATCAAGGGAAGGATCAGGCGGAGCATCGAGGACTTCGTTGTGGAAGAGGTGCTCGAGGACGGGGCGATCGTGTCCGTCGGGTCCGGGCTGCCCGACCACGCCCGCAGGGGAATCGATGGGGGCCTCTACTCCCATTTCGCCCTCGAGAAGAGGGGCGTTGACCATTTCCAGGCCATCGCGCAGTTGTCAAAGGAGCTGGGGATTAGCAAGAAGCGGTTCACCTACTCTGGGACGAAGGACGCCAATGCACTCACCTGCCAGTTGGTGTGTGTCAAAGCGTTGTCGCCCGGCGACATTCATATCGACTCGGACCATCTGCGCGTGCATACCCCCTTCCGCGCAACTCATCCCCTCAGGCTGGGTGATCACTGGGGGAACTCGTTTAGGATACTGGTGACCGGCATCCCCTTGCCTCCCAAGCAGACTGATCGGCTTGCCGAGGCCACGGCTGCGGAGATCACGAAGCACAACGGGGTCCCGAACTTCTTCGGCCATCAAAGGTTCGGCACCTTGAGGGCCAACACCCACATCGTGGGAAGACACCTGCTGGGCGGCGATTTTGAGTCGGCGGTCTGGGAATACCTGGGCGGTGCCTTCCAGGGCGAAAGGGCCGAGGCCATCCAGGCAAGGTCGAGCCTTGTGGAGACCCGGGACTTCAAGGCCGCGCTTTCATCCTTCCCGAAGGATCTGACCTACGAGAGGACGATGCTTGCTCACTTGGTGGAGAACCCTCGTGACTTTTTGGGGGCGCTCAGAAGAATCCCCCGGGGCCTTCTGTCGCTCTTCGTGAGAGCCTACCAGTCCTACATCTTCAACCTCACCCTGTCCAGGAGGCTTGAGGCCGATGATCCGTTCCGGCCGAAGGACGGGGACGTTCTCCAATCCGGGCGCGGTACGTTTGCAGTTGGTGTTTCGATGCCGTTGGACGAAGCGATCCAGCTCCTGGCCCGAGGCAGGGCGAGGCTGGTCTACTCGGTGGTAGGGTATGCGTCTGCGGCTGAGGGGCCCATCTCGCGCGACATTCTGGAAACCATGAAGCAGGAAAATGCCAACAGCTCCCTGTTCTACGTGAGGCAGCTCCCGGACATCAGCCCCAGGGGAGCATACCGGGATGTCATCTGTCCGGTGAAAGGCCTTGCCGTGGGCGGTGCCCAGAAAGGCGAGCAGGGCGGAACGAACCTGCGCCTGTCCTTCAGGCTGCCGAAGGGAAGCTACGCCACGGCTGTGTTGAGGGAGTTCATGAAGGCGGATATGGCCGCTTACTAGGACATCGCGGGCAGATCGATGGCCTGCCGGGCAGCGCAAAAAATCACCGTCACATATTTAAGCAGATTCTCGGTTTTTGGGTTGGCCGACCCCCTTCTAGAACTAGGTCGATTGGAATTCAGGCAGAGAGGATCCAAATGCGTGACGATATAGAGATTGTCGAGTTCAATGAGGATCTGCTCACCGAGGAGTCATTTGCCCGCTACCAGCAGATCCTCGTGCAGCCCGTGAAGCTTTCGTCGGGAGATGATCTCAACATGATCTCCGAGAGGCTCAAAGAGGGCACCATCCTGCTCGTGAACATGTCGGCGCTGCAGTCGGAGGACCCCGAGACCGCCCGAGGGCTTGTGGATCAGCTGAAGGGAATCTGCACCGGACTGAAGGGCGATATGGCGGCGGTCTCCGAGGACATCGTCCTGGTCGTTCCAAGCTTCGTCAGGATCGTGAAGTCCGCCGGCGAAAGCGCCCCTACATGAACCGAATCGTCTCGAGGTTCCTGGGCGCCACTGCATCTATCCTCAGCATTCGCGATACCGAGTTGGAGAAGTTCTGGCACTTGTCGTAGTCGCCGTGTTGGACCAGTATCCTCTGGGGCCTCGGCGACGCCTTCCTGATGTAGCGCAGCAGCTGGCCCCTGTCCGAGTGCCCACTGAAGCCCTCGATGGTGATGACCTTCATGTTCACCTTGACCACGTTGAGCTTCTCCTTCTCATCCGTCAGGGCGACCTCGCTGAGGCCCATCTGGATTCTGCGCCCCATGGAGCCCTCGGCCTGGTAGCTGACAAACACCAGGGCATTCCTGGGGTCGGGTGCCAGTTGCTTGAAGTACTCCGTGACCGGCCCGCCGACCATCATCCCGGAGGTGGCCATTATGACGGATGGCTCTCCCTGGGCAACGGTATTGAGGTCCCCGGGCGAGACATTGTGGAACATATCAGAGAGGAAGGGGTTCTCGTCGTTGTGAAGTATCCTGTTCCTGAGGTCCCTGCACATGTACTCGGGGTATGCCGTGTGGATCGCGGTTGCCGCCCAGATCATGCCGTGGAGGAAGACGGGCACCTGATCCATTATCCTTTGGCGCATTTTCTCCTCGATCAGAACCATTAGCTCCTGGGCCCTTCCCACGCTCAAGACGGGGACCAGGACCTTGCCGCCCTGCCTCGTCGTCTCGTTGACCACGCTGATGAGCTTCCTCTCGGCGTCTATCCTTGACTGCTGAATGTCATCCGAACCGCCGTAGGTCGACTCGATTATCAGGCCCTCGAGCCTCGGGAACTTGGGACCGGCCGACGTAAGGAGCCTCGTCCGGTCAAATTTGAAGTCCGAGGTGTAGGCTATGTTGTACAGGCCATCGCCTATGTGAAGATGGGCCGTGGCGGAGCCGAGTATGTGTCCCGAGTTGTGGAGGGTGAGTCGGATGTCGGGGGATATGTCCCGCACATCCCCGTACGCCAGGGGTATCGTGTGTTTGATCGTCTCCTTGATGTCGTTCTTCGTGTAGGGGGCGGTCTTGTTGTCCTTCTCCGCTATGTCAAGATAGTCCAGCTGCAGCAGGGTCATCAGGTCCCGGGTCGGAGGAGTGCAGTAGATTGGCCCCTCGAATCCGTACTTGTACAGGTACGGCGCGAACCCGCAGTGATCAAGGTGCGCGTGCGACAGGACCACAGCATCCAGCTTTTCTATCTGGAACTCGGGCATGTTCAGGTATGGGTATGCCCTGTGGTTCTCTTGGTAGGCCACGTTTATGCCGCAATCCAGGAGCACGCGGCTCTCGGGCGTGCTCAGCAGCAGACACGACCGGCCGACCTCGCGGCCGGCGCCCAGGAGGGTCACCCTGACCCAATCCGTCTTGCTTCCCGGTCCGCGGTAGATGCGTCGCCCGATCTTCCGCAGCATCCTCTTTCTCTCCTTGCTCTCGCTCTGGAGGGTGTTGCGGATGTCCTCCATGATCTCGCTTCTTATGGGCGGCGTCCTGGCCACGCTCGGGGTCCAGCGCGTTACGGCCGTTATCTCGCGAAGGGTGGATCCCGCCTTGCCGATGACAAGCCCAAGTTTCTCAGCATCGATCAGGACCTCACCGGCGTCCCGATCGAAGACTATCCTGGTGATTCCGGCGTCCTGGGGGACTATTCGCCTTATCTTCTCCTCTGCTTCCTTTTCGTCGGTGAGAACGGACTCATCTGCCCTGATCACTATCCTCTTTCTGACGCGTTTGGCCAGCTCGCGGACGAGATCGCCGTTGTCGACGAGCATTTCGGGCCTTGTTGAGTAGACCACTAGGACCGGGCCCTCGAACTCAACCTCGGAGACCCATGAGCTATCGGGCAGAAAATCGGCTATGTCCTTCCTGACCTGTTTCAGTTCGTCGTTGGCCATGAGTTCACCTCGACCCCCATTGGGGATCAGGTGTCGGATGATCCAATATGTCCTAAGTCCTCTGCCTTTTTATTCAAGAAGAGGAGTCCCTCTTGCATAGGCAAGGTGAAACCAAGCAAAGATGCCCTCGCTTACAGACATGAACAGCGAAGAATCCCGTTCACCCGGGGCCGCCCACGGATTGGCGGACCCACCATAGGCGTTAGGGCGCCACAACTCTCCTCCAGCACTTAATAAAGGTTTTCTCGGGCCCCCTTGAGTTGCCTGAGGCCCGGACAACGGTCGGGACCCCTCCAGCAGTGGCTCCCGCCTCTTCCATCGAACCCCGAGTCAGGATTCCAGCTCATGATGCGATGACTATCCTTAGGAAGTTCCGGGTGGCGGGCGCAACCCCGAGGACCATGACGACCATCTTGATGAAGACGTTCATCTCACGATCCTCCACGTACCTGTCGAGGAGATAGAGAACCACCGGCAGGGCAGTCACCTTGAGAAGGTACATCACCGATGCGGTGCCGGCCAGGCGAATGAGGGCGCGCGGGAGGACATGTTGCTCGGCATAGCCGTAGAGATCGATGCCAACGAAGGTCACCGTGGCATCGACGAGATGGCAGCAAAGCACCAGCACGTTCTCCCTGCTCTGAAGCAGGCCCAGGCGCTTCGGCCAGAGCCTGCGGAGGAGTAGAACCATGCCGCATACGGCCAAGCTCAGGAGCAAGATGAGCAAGCCGGCCACGGGCCTCTTGGCCATGCTGAGGACGAACGCCAGTTGCCATCCCGCAAGCATGATCCCTATGACCAGGACGGTCTTTCTGACCTCCGTCCGCCAGAATCGTTTGACAAGCAGGCCAATCAGGATCGCGAGGGCGAAGATCCCCATGGTCATGAAGTAGATCCCGGGCGAGACCAGAAGGTAGGTGTACGGGTATTTCCCCGAGTCCACCAGAGTCCTGACTGCCGTCGCCAGCACGAGATACGGAGTGAACATAACCAAGAGGTCAAGGTTGAAGCGGTAGCCGGTTTTCCTGACGAACCTGTACACGACTATGGCGGCGATGCCGAGGATGATTCCGTACGCAAGCGTGTTGACCCAGTTGTACCCGGTGCGATCCCAGATCGGCGAGATGAAGTACTTGCGTATCAGGTCCGCCAGCGAGTTCATATATATAAGGCCGCGATCATAGCTGGCATAAATGCTTTGGTGACGTGCCAGGCCAGAGCAGAGCATGGGCCTTGGATGGTTGCCGGTCCTGGGTGCTGTTCTGAGATGTGATGTGTTGAAGCGACCAAAGCGGATGCAGCTGCCCCGATACGTAATGGAGGGGTCGGGGACTCTTCGAAAGATCGCTGAAACCCTCGAGTCCATGCGCATCAGGGGCAGATTTCTTGTCGTCACGGGGCCCAAGGAAACCCTGAGATACGGGAGACAGGTCTTCAACGCCCTCTCTTCACTGAACGATGCGGACCTTATCTCCGTCGCCGGGGACAAGAAGGAGGCGACCAAGCAGGTGACGGATGCGATGGCCCGCAGATCCTTCAACTACCTCGTGGCGGTGGGCGGAGGCAAGGTGATCGACGCGGCCAAGTACTCCGCGTACAAGACCGACTCCGAGTTCATCAGCGTCCCCACGATACTGTCCCACGATGGCATCGCCTCCTCCAGGGTATCCCTCGCTGACTCCAGGGGAGTCGCATCCATGGATGCCGTCGCGCCCATCGCGATCATAATGGATACGAGGGTGCTCTCCAGCGCCCCGTACAGGTTCCTCGCCTCCGGGTGTGGAGATACCGTGGCCAAGCGCACCGCGGTCATGGACTGGGACCTGGCCTACCGCCTGGGCAAGGAGGACAAGAGCGAATATGCCTGTGCGCTGTCCCTCATGAGCGCCACGATGGTGATGGATTCGGCCGACCTGATCAGGGCGGCCGGCGAGGAGGGCGTGCGCCTGGTCGCGAAGGCTCTGATCGGCAGCGGGGTTGCGATGAGCATCGCCGGGTCCAGCCGGCCTGCATCGGGCTCCGAACATCTGTTCAGCCACGCCCTTGATGCAATATCCCCCGGCATAGCCCTTCACGGCGAGCAGGTGGGCGTAGGAACGATCCTGATGATGTACCTTCACGGCGGCAACTGGGAGGCCATAAGAAGCTTCCTGGCCAGGATAGGTGCGCCGGTGACAGCGACCGAGCTGGGCATCGACAAGGCGGTGATGATCAGGGCCATGACCCGTGCCCACCTCGTGAGCCCGCATAGGTATACGATCCTCGGGGAAACGGGGCTGAGCGAACCGGCGGCCCGCAGGATCGCGGACAGGACGGGGGTAGTTTGATAACTCTGATAGGGAAGAGGCTTGCCAAGCCCGGGCAGGAGTTCATCCACTACGGCGTGAGCAACTCCAGGGAGTGCATGGGCTGCAAGCTCAGGAAGGTCTGCGACAACCTCGAGGTGGGGAGGAGGTACGTCGTCAAGAGCTCGATGAACAAGCCCCACGAGAAGTGCAGGATCCACGACGAGGGCGTCATGCTGGTGGAGGTCGAGCCAGCCGAGATACAGTTCCTTCTGCCCCCCGAACTCGCGGTCGAGGGAGCGATCATAACCTTCATGCGTCCCGACTGCACGAAGACCCTTTGCGAAAGGAGCCATCTTTGTTTCCCCGACGGCA
>Ga0315308_1001909_pt1 | contig 11845 bp, 10 predicted proteins | sample TDP3_MG_FD_203078 | JGI IMG/M metagenome (GOLD analysis project Ga0315308, IMG submission 203078) | Freshwater sediment microbial communities from Lake Towuti, South Sulawesi, Indonesia - TDP3 | ecosystem: Environmental > Aquatic > Freshwater > Lake > Sediment | place: Indonesia: South Sulawesi... | reverse complement strand
CGTGAAATTTAAACGTATGTTTAAACTAACTCCCGGCGCTATTGAAAATTCGCATTAGCGCGCGTGTGCTTATGAGGGCTCATCGGTGAATGGAAAATACCAGCTCGAGCCGAAATCTTCAGAAAGTGAAAGTAGTCTTTTATGCTCACGGTTAATCTTTTATTGCTTCTAATGAATCAAAGTGGAGATGTCTCCCGCAACTCCTCATTTTAGCGCCAATACTTCTTTCAGGAATTAATTCAAGAAATTAAGTCTTATGTCATGATAAATGTGCGGGATTGTTGCTGTGGTATCACAGTCACACAAACTTAAAAGCGTCCGGCTCCAGAGTGTAGCCTTACCGTTAGATGAAAGGAGTAAAGAAAATGAAAACAAAGATGATTTTAGCAGCAACAACGATATTGTTTCTGACTAGCCTAGCTCTATACTTGAGCCCCAAAAACGCGACAGGAGCGGGATTGCCCTCTGAGCGCTTCTTAGGATACAACACGGAAATCGGCAAATGGACGACCGGTAACCTGGGAAAAGCCTATGTTGAAGGCGACTGGGTCTCATACCAACTATGGATCGACAAAGGTAGCAAGGTCTGGGGAGCCCCAGAGTTCAGTATAAGCTTCAACTTCCACCAAGATAGCTCAGCAGCTATATACGTGGACGGATTTGATACATCCGTTCCCACAGGGTTTCAGTACGCCGCAGATGGGACTTTCCTAACTGACGGAACCGAGACACCGCCAGGAGGCTGGGGTACACACATCCCAACACCTGCAGCGGGTGAAGGTTGGGTTTCTGGACCAAAAATCACCAATTACATGGATGCATGGCCACCTGGAACAGGAGACGGCACGCCTGCAGGGAGCGACCCAGCGGATGAACGCTACTTCAGTGTCAATGGTCTGCCATGGGGAAGCTTCACTGATCACGTCATATTGTTCTACCGATCCCACTTAGCGCTTGACATCATCTGGTGGAATGGTTTGGAGAGCGCCCTACCAACGCAGCTAGACGGAGATGAGTTCCAGACGTGGACAGCCGTATGGCACGGTGCCTCCTTCGCCACAGGCTCTTCAAGACACTTCTTCCTACAATATCCAGGCATAGGCGGCAAGACCATCCCAATCCCAATCGCAGCGTATCCGTCAACCATAATCAATGGTCACAAATACGTTAACAATGTTCTCTTCAACGGTTGGAAGATCACCCTCAACGGAGAAATCACGTTGGGCTCCGGCTTGCCACCCATACCCTACAACCCACCCTCTGTTCTCACTGGAACCGCACCTTGGACCACAGGATACTATGAGTTCACTGGTCTAGTTATGGGCGTCTACAAGGTGACAGAGGAAGATAGAGCTGGATATGTACATGAAAACATCATAGCAACCGGAACTGGAACAGACTTGATGATAGACATCCCTGGAGGATGGGCGAAATTCGGCCTGACAAAAGGCGGAACGGAAACTGTTGACTTCTACAACCTCCCATACATAGACATACAAGTCTCCAAGGATGCAACGCCCTCTTGGAAGCAGACTTTGACTTGGACAGTTGACAAGACGGCGACTCCAACGCTTTCCAAGATATTCGTCAACGATGAGCAAGATGTAAAGTATACTGTAACTGTTACAGCCACCGTCGCAGCAAATGAGTACAAGGTGTCGGGCACAATCACAATTGACAACCCAAACATGGCTATCGTGGTGGTCAAAGCCACGATACTTGATGAGGTTTGGGACGGCATGGTTCTGAAGGGTTCTCAAGACCTGACGCCTGGAGGAGCAATAGTGATACCTCCGGGTGTTAGCACCTACAGCTACTCCATCACACTGTCATTACCCGTTGATGTGAGCCACACTTTCACCAACAAGGTCACAGTTACGGTTACGGAACCTGTCAGCAGGACATACACGTTCACTAAAGACTTCTTCTACACGAAGCCAACCGAGCTGGTTGACGACAATGTGGATGTGACCGACAGCCTTCAAGGCTTCTTAGGCACCGTTAACTACATGGATAGCCCCAAGACCTTTACCTACACAAGGACGTATGGTCCATACGCAATGGTGGACACCTACACAATTGACAACACTGCTACAGCAAAAGGAGACGACACTGGCACGGATTGGACAGCCAGCGCATCTGTCAAGATCGAAGTCTACGATATCACCGTGTCAAAGACCGCTATCACATACTGGGAGCGTACGTTTGGATGGACCATCACCAAGTCTGTGGTAGCAGCTCAACTCAATCCCTTCATAAATGACCAGATACAGGTCAAGTACACCATTAGTGTGACCAAGTGGGTTGACACAGACTTCTTCAAGGTCAGCGGCACAATCACCATAGTGAACAACAACCCGGCTAAATCCGCCGTGGTCTATGTAGTTGATATGATTTATGATGGCACAACAGTTGTCGGTTCCCAAGACCTCGGCAGCCACACAATAGCTCCAGGAGCCACCTTGACGCTCAACTACGAAATAACTTTCGCAGCTACACCTGGTAAAGAGTATACCAACAAAGCCCACGTTCAGCTAAACAACTACCACTGGGACTATCTTGGAGCTGCCATTGATGGACCTATTGGTACAACTGAGTTTGTGGGAATGAAGGCTTTCACTTACACTGAACCCGACATGAAGGTCAACGACTCAGTTCTGGTGACCGATGTTCAGGTTGTTCCTGCTGGACTTTCGCTTATATCAAGTAACTATCCGTCCGGCGGCTGGACCACGAGCGTGGACGCAACGTTCACCATTAACAAAGTTGTCAAAGCTGTGCAGCTAGGGATGTGGGATCTGAAGGATGAAGCCTTTGCTAAAGGCGACACTATGACATGGAAAAGCGGTGAGAAAACACTAACATTCAATGTTTATGATGTCACTGTGTCGAAAACCGCTGAACCTTGGTGGAAGCGAACCTTTGACTGGACAATAGAGAAGAGCGCTACACCCACAGAACTAATCCTCTACAAGGGCGGAACAGGAACAGTGACATATACAGTCACCATCACGAAGATAGTGGCAGAAGACCAGTACAAGGTATTCGGCACCATCACAATAGTAAACAACAACCCTGAAAAGTATGCCGTCGTCCATGTGATTGACAAGATCCATGCCCCAGACGGCTCAGTCGTAGGTTTCCAAGACCTTGGCACCCACACAATAGCGCCTTTGGGCACCTTGAAACTCGACTACGAGATTTTCTTCACACCAACAACCGGCGTAGAGTATAAGAACGTGGCTCACGTAGACCTAGAAAACAACCTGTGGAAACTAGACGGCACACATAGCTGGCTCTATAACACAGAGTTCACAGGGTCAGCAACCTTCACATTCACAGAGCCAACAGTACTGGTAGACGACTCGGCCACAGTGACAGAAGAGGAGACTGTTCCGCCAGAGTTCAGCGCCACTGTTGACTGGGGCACTGCAGGACCGCCACCATGGACAGTCACAGACTCAACCACCATCGTTTTCAAGAAGACCATTACAGACGTGAGCGCAACACCATGCGTCTGGTATGAACTGCCAGACACGGTTAAGCTCACAGAGAGCGACACAGGCGCGATGCGCCAAGCTTCGGCTTTGGTCAAACTCCACGTACCCATTGCACACACAGTCGGCTATTGGAAGAATCACCCAGAAGCTTGGAAGGTCATCTCACCAAACGATCCGTTCCCGTGGACAACAGGAAAAGTGGCAGGATACACCTACATGCAGATTCTACAAACTACCCCGGATGGCGACGCGAGCATCATACTCGCACAACAGTACATCGCCGCCAAACTAAACTACTACGCCTATGGTGTGCCACCTAGCATCGCAACCGCAATTAGCAACGCAGAAGCCTTCTTCGCCGGGACATCCTCATCGCCCTTCTACCCAACAGCATACCCAGCTGGTAGCGATCCCCAAGGCGCAGCCAGAGACTACGCCATAGCACTTGCAACAAAACTCGAAAACTACAACAAAAGCACCGGAGGCTAACCGCCTCAAAACACTGAACAGATCACAACTCCACAGTGGTCGTCCACTATCTCGGGGCGACCCCCACCCTCTTTTTTGCTTGTAATGCATTATTTTTCTTTCGTAACGAATTTTATGACCTTCCATAAGAATTTCATTGTGCGTCTTGTTTGCCGGCGGGCCGTTTCTATCATTCCGCGCGTGATTGCTATCTGTGCTTATGACGCCAGCACGCTAAACAAGAGCAAGGATCCAATAAATCTGTACACTGATTTAGTTAAGGCACATGGCTCGGTCTTGTTCGCAGGAATGGACAACAAGTTAGGAAAAGTCGCTATTCGAAAAGTCTAGCACGCCGTACCACGTGCGTTTTCACTTCTTTGTGCAAGCTTGAATTCTCTTGGTGACCGCTACTGCAGTGCTCGCTCTAAGAAACTGTTACTGTGATACCACAGCCACAATGGTTTAAATTTTCCAACGTACACTCAGCAATGAAAGAAAAGGAGAAGATATAAATGAAAAATCTTTACCCAAAGAAAAGTTCACTGGATCGCCGGAATTTGTCGAAAATGTCTGTAGCCACAACAGCCATCTTATCTCTCATCGTAATGGTCGCATGGCCTGTTTTTGCGGTACCACCAGCCCCAATGCTTTTGGATCCAAAGATAATTCCAAAGTATGTGAACCAACTTGATGCGCCGCCACCTGTTTATGTGCCCGAATTCTCAAACGCCACTCATGAGTATTACACGGTAGATGTGACAGAGTTTTATCAGCAAATATTGCCTAGTATTCCTGGTTTAGGTTTGCTCCCGACAAAAGTATGGGGTTACGGGGGACTTACCGGGAGCGGCTATTTCCGAAATGCACCTGGGCCAACATTTGAGGCAACAAGGAATAAACAGATTTTCGTTAGGTATCAAAACAAACTTACTGGACTCTCACATCTATTTGCAGTAGACCCAACCTTGCACTGGGCTAACCCAAACAATATCCCTATGATGGACGCGATTGCTGAAGCTATGCAAATACCTTCTCTTGCTCCACCATATCCTCCAGGATATAACGGCGCGCCCTATACAATTCCAGGAACTGTGCCACTGTTAGTAACGAATCCAAACGGATGGAATGCTCAATGGCCTGTTCCGCTTATACCCCATCTGCATGGAGGCGAGGTCCAATCGACTTCAGACGGTCATCCTGAAGCCTGGTTCACTCCGGGCGGAGGCGTCAGACAGCATGGTGACGCATACAATACGGAGCTTGCAACATGGTGGGACGGTACTCCTGTACAAACTAATGAAGCTGTATTCCGTTATCCAAACGAGCAGCCGCCTACAACTTTATGGTACCATGATCATGCTTTGGGTATAACCCGTATCAACGTTATGTCGGGACTTGCTGGCTTCTATATTCTGCGGGATCCTGCTGACACTGTAGCCCGTTCAGGATATTTGCCCCCAATAGTATACGAGATGCCACTCGTGATTCAGGACAGGACATTCGACATCAACGGCCAATTCTATTTCCCAAGTGTGGGAATAAACCCAGAACATCCCTACTGGTTGCCGGAGTTCTTCGGTAACACAATTATGGTGAATGGACTGGTCTGGCCTAACATGGACGTGAAACAAGGGGCATATCGTTTCCGACTATTAGACGGTTCGAATGCACGTTTCTATACCATCAGCTTCTGGATTCCCAATGCTAACCTCTTGGGCATACCGAACAAACTGCCGTTTACCGTGATCGGGACTGACGGCGGTTACTTGCGCGCACCAGCCACAGTTACTGAGCTAACAATAGCGCCAGGTGAAAGATGGGATATTCTTGTCGACTTCTCCACCGTACCAGTATTGCCAGGAATTACATCAAACATAATACTTCGAAATACCGCAAAAGCTCCATTCCCAAAAGGCGCCGCAGCAGATCCTCAGACGGTCGGACAAATCATGCAATTCACTGTACTTCCGACTGCTGGTTGGATGCCTATACAAACGCTGCCACCAGCACTGAACACAATCCTGACCTTACCAAATCCAATAATGCAGCGACAGTTGACCCTAATGGAGGTAATGGGACCCGGTGGCCCATTAGAGATTCTGCTAGACGGGAAAAAGTGGGCTGCTGACATCTCTGAAAATGTTACCCTCGGAACGACTGAGGAGTGGGTTATCGTAAATCCAACAGCTGATGCGCATCCAATTCACTTGCATCTGGTCCAGTTCCAACTCGTAAGCCGACAATCATTCCAAGTTAGTAAATACCTCACTGATTGGATGGCCGCTAACGGTATGCCGCCAGTTCCAATGGACTGGGTTACAGTAAATCCTCCTTACACAAACTACCTTCAAGGCAAACTTGTAAGTCCCACAGCGTACGAACAAGGCTGGAAAGATACTATCCAAGCATATCCTGGTGAGGTCACAATTATCCGAGTTCGATGGGCACCTATCGGCGGCGGAAGCTATCCATTTAATGCTACACTAGGGCCAGGATATGTCTGGCACTGTCACATCTTAGACCACGAAGACAACGAAATGATGCGCCCATACCTAGTTAAACCAGCCACACCCCCATAGACCAAACACCTTTCTCCTTTTTTTTATATGTCTTGCAGACTCAAATCGCGCTCGCATAGGTGTTGGTTAGATTGAACGTTATAGGTGCTGCCTTTGCTAGGTTTTACTCCACTGTGAGAGGGTCAAAGAAATTGCGAAGAAATTAGCTTCCAAACTCAGAGAGGGCATCAACACCCGCTAGTTTTAGATTACTGTTGCTGTTGTCTCACAGTCACATACATTTAAAAGTTTACAAGATTTTATTAAAAGTTCGCGCATAATCAAACATTTAAGGATGATAAACGTGGAAACAGGTAAGTTTTACGTTTTACCAAAACTGCCTTACGACTACAATGATTTAGAGCCATATGTATCCGAGAAACAAATGAAGATACATCATGAGAAGCATCAAGGATATGTTAACGGTGCGAATGCGACTCTTCAAAAAACCGAGAAAGCACGAAAGGAAAATGATGACATAGATGTTAAATCTACTTTAAAAGAGCTGTTGTTCAACATAGGAGAGCATGTACTATACTCATTGTTCTCGCCTAATTTAGCACCCGCTGGCAAAGGCGGCGGAAAGCCTAGCGGAGTTTTATGAATAGTTGATGGAGGCAAAAAATGGTCTTGAGAAAAGTCGTTGAAATCGATAAAGAAAAACCAATGTTTCAACTGCTCTTCTTGAAAGACGACGAAGACCAGTTTGTTGAGGTTTTAGAGGTTGAGGAGATCGATTTTAGAGAAGTTAAAAAACGTCTTGAACAAGGAGAATCAGTTTTCATTACACGTAAACGCAAGGAAAAATTGAAAGCGAGGCTGGTTGCAAGCGAAGATTCAGCGGAGCCCCGGTACTTTACTCACACCTAAGAAAGCAAATGTAACGTTAAGGATAAATACGAGTTGAAAATGGTATGGTCCGAAGGGGTCAGATGGAGATTATTGCAGAGATCCTAACAGAAGCGCTGAATGAAGCAAGTAAAACAAGGATCATGTATCGGGCAAACATGAACTTCTTGACGATTAATCGGTGTCTATCCGAATTGCTGGAAAAAGGCTTAATTGTTAAAGAAAATGATCCTGGCAGTGGAGCGGTGCATTATAGAACAACGGAAAAGGGCAAGGATTTGCTTGAAGTTTTGAAGAAAGCACAGGAACTGGTTTCCATTTGATGGAAAATCGTGCTTTTTTATGCTCGCGTTAAATTATTTTAACTAAATCGGTCAAGACAAAGCTTGTGCCAATTCTTCGGGGGACTTAGGAGGTTTTGGAACGCTTTGTTGCTACTGGGGCTTGCTCTTCTCTAAATTAATGGTTTAAACTTTTCACATGCAGACTGCTCTGGGTGTACATACATTTTCTTTTCATGACACCAATACTTGTCCTCAAATAGAAAGTAGTTGCAGAACATGCAATCTTTGCATCTCAACCTGAGTCATCATTGAAACAATAAACTTCAAAACTACCTATATGTTTTACGCAAAGGTACGCTCATGCTTGTTTTAACCAATGTACACGCAAAGACAAACAAAATGATGTACCTTAGTGTTTACTTCATCTTGCTTGATATTTGTATGCGTGCACGCTAAAAAGTCTAGGCTTTTCGAATCTCGATTTTTCCTAGTTCTTTGGACATTCCTGAGAATAGAACTGTGCTGTGAGCCTTAAGTAATTCGTTGTATAGATCCATCGGATTGCTAGCTTCGATCACCATGTCGGTGTTGTAGGCGCAGATGGCAATCATTGGAACGTGCATAACCGTGTGTAATGATTTTTCATATTCTATTAGTTCCGGGATTAATTTGCGTTTGAAGAACCATGCAGTTTCTCCAGTGACTCTTAATCCCTTGAAGCCATTTTTTAACGCTCTATTGTAAAGTTCGCTCCATGAATTCATCGTGGTGGCTATATCAAATTCTCCACCTGCAAGGTAAATGTCCTCGGATCTACAGATGCCTAAAGCGCCTGTTTTTTCGTATTTTTCCACATGGATGCCAAACTTTTCCATAGCTTCTCTTATTTGGCTTGGGTTCTCCTCAGAAGTTACATACACTCCAGCTTCGCCATTTTCTAACCCGAGTTTAAGGTAGTTAAAAAGAACATTGTACTTAGCTTCCAAAGATTCGTACAAAAATATTGCGTGGTTCGTGGGTCTCAAATCCTTAAGAACGCGTACCAACTTTTCAGCAACCCTTTCAGTTTCGATGGCTCTTAGTTCCACGGAAGCGTGCCATAACCCTTCGAAATTTTTTTGCAATACCCCGACAAGGCTGCTATCATCAGTCCATAGATAAGGAGTTTCCCTTAGGGTTGGTTCTACCGTTGTCGCGACTAATGCTTCTTTGTAGTCCACGATCATGTAATGAGTTGATCGCTGATCCGTATACCTTAGGTCAAGAGGGGCTTGAGATGATTCGTATTCTTTTATGATATTCAGAATCGGGGCATCATGCTGGGTTGCGTTTAAAATCATGCGAACCCTTATCCCTCTATTTGTGGCTTTCTTGAGTGCCTTATCGTAATTATAAAAAAATTGGGTGAACTTGTCTCTGGACGTGACGATGTTAATCGCGCTCTTAGCCTTTTTAACCATAGTTAATTCCTTAGTCATTACCCCTTCCCTCCCTGAGATCAGGGTGAAATGGCTATCTTCAGTTGATGTTTCCATTCTAAATGGCTTGTAATGTTTCAAAAACTCGTCTTTTTTAGCTATCAGTGTACTCACTCTTTTGTTGGCGTTGTCTTGTTCGCGTTCGATCAGAATATAAAGCGCCTCTTCCATAGGAAGAGCTCTGATTTTGGTTGGTTTGCCTAATATTTTTTCTATTAAGCCCATTTTTTCAAGTTTCGGCATTATTCTGTAGACGTCTTCCCGACGCACTTTTGACACCTTTGAAACCTGGCTGATTGAAGCCAGGCCGAGTCGAGCTATGGCTATGTAGACCTTAGCCTGATTATGGGTGAGCCCGAAATCAGATAACATCTCAGCGTTCTCTTCTAAAGACAGCAAGACCAATCCCCGTTTCGGAAGTTACTGTTGCTGTTATATCACAGTCACATACATTTAAAACTTTTCACTTCCAAATCGTAACACTGCACACAATACATGGTGGCGTCCAAGATGAAGAGACAACGAATCGAGATCATGGCTCAAATTTTGGCGTTCTGCATACGAGCAAAGCTGAAAACCCGCATCATGCACGGAACCAACCTCAGTCACGAACAGCTTAAGACCTACCTGACGCTTCTTACGTCGCGAGATCTGCTTGCGCATAATTCAGATAAATACGTGACAACCGGGAAGGGACACCGCTTTCTCGAGGCCATCGCTCAGCTCAATGGCGTGCTTGAGGATCGTGCACGCAGAGCTTTCTTGGAGATCTTCAGCGAGAGCTAGGAGGAAATGGAAATCGCCAACGCGCAAACCAAGGGTAAGAAAGCCGCGATAGTGGTCCTCATCAGGTTAGCGCATGAGGCAGAAGAGAAAACCATTGAAGAGCTTAAAACTGAAATTCACAAGGCGATTGAGGAAGGCCTCGCGAGGATACCATGGGTGGCTGTGGAGACAGTAATCATTCTTGAAGAACAAATGTCAGAGTAAAAGCGCGTGATGTAACGAAAACTGCTGCTTTTCGCACTACTGCGCGCGAGGGCAGTAAACTTTCATACTTGGCATAGAACTTAGTTCAATAAAACTTTAAAAAGAAATTCAATAACATTTGATGATGGGGTGCGCGGCTACAGTTTTAAAAACTGGTTGCTGGAGAGGAGAAAGGAGCTTATCACGCCCCCACCACCAAGCAAATTTCTTTGAAAAATATCAAATATTTAAAGTTATGTTACTGTTGTACTACAGTCACATACTTTTCAAAGTCTCCGTTCCAAATCAGGTGCACAAACATATAATAGCGCGCGCTAGTTAATGTAATACGTGTTTCTAAAGACAGCCTCAAATTTATCCTCCTGTAGGTCGTCATTTCAATATCGCGCGCGCACTAGTATGCTCTACTTTTTTATTGTCAACTTTGCTCCGCAAACAGAACACCTGCCTTCAGCAGTAATTTTGGGTTGTTCTTTTACTTCTGCGCCACAAAGTCCACACTTAACCAAAAAAATCACCTCCTAAACTTAATTGTATTTGGTGGTTTCATGTGCTGCAACATTTTATCCACCGGTTCTTTGATTCTGACATTCAAATTTAAAATTATGTGACTGTAATGTAACAGTAACAGGCGCTAAACCTGCGATTGCCACGGAAACTTTTCGCCAAAAATGAACAATGCGACCATTCTATTTTGTTAGACTTGAACCCTTTTGGGGATAAGTACCTCCGGTCCATATTCGAGCAAGATACGAGTAGATATTAGCAGGTAATAGCAGATATTAGCCGATATGAGCCGGCAGTTCTTCGTACTCACTCTGCTGAAACGAGTTTCGCGGTAAATTTAAACGTAAGTTTAAATCTAACCCCCGGCGCCAAACCTCCATCTAGGGTTTAAATTGAACATCAACTTTGCCACGGTTAGGTTCAAATATAGGTTTAAAATATCGGAGTTAAGACGAGATTCTGTTTTCTTTATGGAAAATACCCATGGAAATGCCTTAAAATCAAATTTAAAAGCGAATTGCTTGTGTAGGTTCGTCAAGTCATGAAAACTATGCTAAACTTCGTATAAATGAGGAAAATGACAAGATGGTTTTAGTGAGCAAACCTGCAACAAAAACATAGAACAAGTAATAGTTGAAAAGGTTCGTTAGTGCATACTCGACAGTTAACACCCCTAACGAGGTTAGGCTCATCCCCAAAAAAGCTACGCGCTCTACCTTTTCCATTTCGATGCTTGACGGTTTACGCCATGCGAATACGGTCCACGCAAACCTAAAAATAAAAAATAGACCTATTATGGGAACAAGAATCAGGAGCCAATCGACTGTTTGCGTAATTGCGTAAGAATATGTTAGAAATACAAAACTGAGTAGTATCATAGTCCAAAATGCAACCCCATCAGCTCTTTCTGAAAAACCTGTTCTTTTCATAATCATTTCACAGCCTCAGTGTATCGCTATTTCAGTCTTTTCAGAATATGAATCCAAAGCCTATCTATTAATTCTGTTTGAAAATGGTGAGAGGTTAATATAGAGGGTATTACCCTCCGACTTTGGCGTATAATCCGATCCCTTCAAGCTTCTCTTTGATGTATTTCAGCTTCTCTTCGGAGGGAGCTGTGTGGGTTTTCATTTCATATTTCTTCCCAAGTCTACTGTATTTTTCGCTTACGTCATGGAAGGGCAATATGTCGATTTCGTTTATTCCAT